>Ga0256828_1001736_pt1 | contig 13425 bp, 14 predicted proteins | sample CV88metaG_FD_185993 | JGI IMG/M metagenome (GOLD analysis project Ga0256828, IMG submission 185993) | Hydrothermal vent microbial communities from East Pacific Rise, Pacific Ocean - CV88 | ecosystem: Environmental > Aquatic > Marine > Hydrothermal vents | place: Pacific Ocean: East Pacific Rise... | reverse complement strand
TGTGGTTTTTTATTTGTAAATTTATCTAAAAAGTCTTTCCATCCCATATTAATCCTTTAATTTACTTAAAATATGATTTTACTTAAATATTCAAAATCTTTCTTATTTTTTGCCATTAAAAGTGTATCATTTTTAATTTTTATATGCAATTCGTTATTAAAATATACACCAGCAGCTATATCAAAATCTCTAATCTCACCTTTAAAAATAACTGCTTTACATCTATGCCCTAATGCTAAACTAAGAGCTAATGCACCAGGTGAGCGATATTTAATATTATTTTTAGCTAATTTTTCACACAAATCTAAATTTGCATAAGCTTTTTCAAATAGTATCATTTCATTTAAAGAGCTTGTATGTTTTTTATTATAAAAAAGATTATTTTCTATTTTTATTTTTTTATCTTTATAAAAATAATCACCTGTTGCAAGGTTTATTATAAAAGCTTTTATAATTTTTCCATTTTTATTTTTTAATGCAATACTACTTCCATAATAAGGAAATCCATTTGAGATATTAAAACTACCATCAATAGGGTCAATTATAAATGTCTTTTTTAAATCATTATCTAAAAATCCTATTTCTTCAGAATATATATTTCCATACTCTTTAAATGCTTTAATAAAAATCTGTTCTGCTATTAAGTCTATTTTCATACTCACATCACCACCAAATCCTTTATTTATTTTTTGAAATAAAGAATTATTATTTTGGTGAATGACTTTAATAATCTTAAGACTAGCTTTTTTACAAATTTTTAAAAAATTCATTGAAATAATTTTCCTCTATTTTTAATCTCATTCATATTTTCATCATAAAAACTTGGAGTACCTTTTGCACCTAACTCTTCTACTGCTTTTTTAGATTTTTTTAGTGCAGCATCAATTTCTGCTTTTTTCTCTTTTGTAGGAGTAAAACTTGCCCATTTAGTATCACCTGTTAAAGTTTCATGAAATCTTTTTGCTTTTTCAGCGTCACTATCAGCACTTAAAATATAATAAATCATATCTTTTGAATGTTTATGAAAACTTAAAGGTAAAAAAATTACATGTATTCTATATTTTTCACCAAGTTTTGCTTTTTTTGCCATTTTTTCAAATTTTTGACAAAAAGGACACTCTGGATCAGTTACTACATATAAATCTTTATCTCCATTTCCAAAACTAAATAAAACTCCCTCTTTTACTATATTTTTATTACCACTAAATTTTTTAGCAGGATATTCTGCTCTTAAAGGGGTTTTTGTTTTATTATTCAAAATATTACCTAAAATAGTGTATTTTAAATCTTTTGTTACAAAGAAATTTCCTTCTCCTCTTTTATCATATACAGTAATAATATAAAAATCCTTTTTTTCTACCCCTTTTACTTTTAAAATCCCTTTTTCTACTCTTGATTTTAATTGAGAATATAAAGGTGTTTTTTCTAAAATATTTTTTGCTTTAGTTGGTGCTAATAATTTATCACTTGCAAAAAGGCTTAATGCTAAACCTAAACTTAATACTACTTTTTTCATTATATCTCCTTAAGGATTTTTTCTACTACTTCTTTTGGATTTTTAGCTTTATAAATAGGTCTTCCTACTACTATAAAATCAACCTTTGCATCTTTTGCAAATTTTATATCAGCTACTCTTTTTTGATCACCTGCATCTTCACCAAATGGACGAATTCCAGGAGTTAAAGTGATGAATTTATCATTTGTGATATTTTTAATATCTATACTTTCAAACGCACTACATACAACTCCATCCAGTCCAGCTTCATAACTCATTTTAGCAAATTGTTCAGCTTTTAAACCAATAGAAGCTTCATAAATCTCTTCAAATGTAGCTTCATCAAAACTTGTAAGAACTGTCACAGCTAAAACTAATGGACGATTTTCATATTTATTTATTCTATCCATTACTGTTTGCATCGCTACTCTTCCAGCACTTGCATGGATATTAAACATATCCACACCCATTTTTGCTATCTCTTCAGCTGCATCTGCCATAGTATTAGGAATATCATAAAGTTTTAAATCAAGAAAAATTTTAAACCCAAGTTTTTTAAGCTCTTCAATAAAATCTTTTCCATCTCTTATATAACTTCTAAAACCTACTTTTAACCAAATATCATCACTAATACCAGAGATTGATTTTGCTAAAGCTAAATTTTCTTCTTTTGTAGGTAAATCAAGTGCTATACAAAGTTTCATTGTTTTTCCTTAGCTATTCTATCTAATACCCCATTTATAAATCTTGTAGAATTTGCTGCACTTAATAGTTTTGCAATCTCAACTGCTTCATTTATAACTACTTGATAAGCTAAATCTGTAAAAAGTATTTCATAAACCCCTAGTCTAAGTATAGCTTTATCTACATTATCAAGTCTATCAAATTCCCAATCTTTACTTAAATGATTTTTTATAGCTTCATCTATCTCTTCAAGGTGAGATAATACACCTTTAAATAAATTTAAAGCAAATTCTGCTTTTTGCCCTTTAATTTTTCTCTCAGCTAAATACTCTTGTGCTTGTTTTAACATATCATCATTACCTAAATCAAGTGCATAAAGCATTTGTACTACTGCTGTTCTTGCTTGTGTTCTTGTTGCCATTATAAAGCCTTATAAAGATTTATCATTTCAATTAGACCTGTCATTGCCTCAAAACCTTTATTTCCTGCTTTTGTTCCAGCTCTTTCTATTGCTTGTTCTATTGTATCAGTTGTAAGAATTCCAAAAGTTACAGGAGTTGAATGTTTCATTGTAGCATTTGCTATTCCTTTAGTTGCTTCAGCACTTACATAATCAAAATGGGGAGTTGCTCCTCTAATTACAGCACCTACTGTACAAACTCCATCATATTTTTTACTTTGAAGCACTCTCTCAAGTACAAATGGTACTTCAAATGCACCTGGAACTAAGATTAAATCTAAATTATTTTCATCTCCTCCATGTCTTAAAAATGCATCTTTTGCACCTTCTACAAGTCTATCAGTTATTAAATGATTAAATCTAGCTGAAATTATTGCAATTTTTGCTTCTTTATCTAAATTTAAATTTCCTTCTATAATATTCATATTCTATCCTTAAAAATTTTTTAAAATTATACCATATTAAGCTTTTTATATAGCAGTTCTAATTCTGTCAATATCTACAAGTAAATCTGCTAAATCTTCTAAAGGAAGCATATTAGGACCATCACTTAAAGCCTCGTCTGGATTATAATGTGTTTCAAAGAAATATCCATCTACTCCAATTGCTGCTGCCGCTTTTGCTAAATGGGGTACAAACTCCCTTTTTCCACTACTTTTTCCATTTGCCCCACCTGGCATTTGAACTGAATGTGTTACATCAAATACAACTGGTGCAAATTCTCTCATTATAGGAAAAGACCTCATATCTACTACTAAATTCCCATATCCAAAAGTAGTTCCCCTCTCAGTTAGCCAAACATTATGTTTTTTACTATTTTCATAACTTACTTCATCACAACCTCTAGTTTTTAGTACTTTTAAAACTGAATATTTCATATCAGCAGGATTCATAAACTGCCCTTTTTTAATATTTACTATTTTATCTGTTTTTGCAGCTTCTACTAATAAATCAGTTTGTCTACATAAAAATGCAGGAATTTGAAGTACATCTACAACCTCAGCAACCGGTTTTACTTGAATAGTTTCATGAATATCTGTAAGAAGTTTATATCCAAAAGTATCTTTTACTTCCTCTAAAATTTTAAGCCCTTCTTCAAGTCCTGGCCCTCTATAAGAATCTAAACTAGTTCTATTTGCTTTATCATAACTAGCTTTAAAATAAAACTCATATTTTTCATTTGCATAAGCTAAATTTTCTGCTATTTTCATTATTTGATCTCTACTTTCAATTACACATGGTCCTGCTATTAGTATCATAAAAAATCCTTTTTTTTGCTATCATTATAACAAATATTTTATAAGAAGGTAGATTAATGGCTTTTATAACACCTAAGAATATCCCAAAATTAATTATTACTTTACCTATTTTAGGAGTTTTTATCACCTCTTTATTAATTGCCATTATGACTATATATACTATAGATAAAAATTTTGAAATAGAAAAAGAAAGAATTACAAAAACTTTTTTTGAAAATTTAGAAAAAATAACAAAACAAAGAGTTGATCTTGCTTATAACATAATAGACACTTTATATAAAAATACAAAAGATTATAACAAAACAATAATACTTATTCAAAAAGTTTTAGATAACTTTAGATGGGATAAAAATGGTTATATTTTTGTGTTTGATTATAAAGGAAATACAATATATCACCCTAATAAAAAATTTATGGGTACTAATAGAATGAATGTAAAAAGAAATGGTGTATATATTGTAAAACTTATTATTGATTCTGCTTTGAAACATCCAAATGGTACTTATGTTAAATACTTAGCTTATAATCCAGATGGTACTCCTAAAGAAAAAGTTTCATTCGTAAAAGTATATAAACCCCTAAAAATAGTAATTGGAAATGGTGTATATCTTAATTATCTAGATAAAACATTACTAAAACAAAAAGAAAATATTCATAATTTATTAAAAGATATTTTAGTTAAAATTTCTATTGCTTCTTTTTTTATTTTAGTAATTATGATGATAGTAATGTATTATTTTGCTAATAAACTTAAAATATTATTTAAAACCTATGATTTAACTATAAACCAAGAAAAACAACAACTATTTTTTAGAGCAAATTTTGATTTATTAACTTCATTATACAATAGAGAACATTTTTTATTTGAACTAAAAGAATATATAGCTTTAATGAAAAGAAATAATTATAAAATAGCTATATTATTTATTGATTTAGATCATTTTAAAGAAATAAATGATACTTTAGGTCATAATGCAGGAGACGAAGTACTAAAGGTTATTGCTAAAAGATTACAAAAAAGTATTAGAGAAACAGATATAATAGCTAGATTTGGTGGGGATGAATTTGTAATTTTACTAAATAACATAGATAATATAAATACTATATCTGAACTATCATGTAGAATATTAAAAAATTTAAAAGAACCTATTATTTTAAATAACACCCCTTATCATATTTCAGCAAGTATAGGAATAAGTATATCGCCAGATGATAGTTTAGATGTAAATACTTTAATCAAATATGCTGATACTGCCATGTATAAGGCAAAACATTCAGGAAAAGATAGATTTACATTTTATCAAACAAAAATGAGTGAAGAAGCAAATAAAAGAATTTCTTTAAAAAATGATATTCATAAAGCTCTAAAAAATAATGAATTTGTATTATATTATCAACCACAAATAGACAAATACAATACTCTTATGGGATTTGAAGTACTAATTAGATGGATTCATCCTATAAAAGGATGTATATCTCCTACTGATTTTATCCCTTTAGCAATAGAACTTGGTATTATCGATAAAATAGATTTATGGGTAATCGAAAATAGTATTATTCAATATAATAACTGGCTAAAAAAAGGGTATAATCCTGGGATTGTTTCTTGTAATATTACTATGTATCAAATTGAAAAAAATAATTTTATAGATGATTTAAACTATATTTTAAATAAATATTCTTTTGATGCAAAAAATTTAACTTTAGAATTAACAGAAAAAAGTGTTATGAAAAATCCACAAAAATCGATAGAGATTTTAAATAAATTATCTAAATTAGGGATACAAATTAGTATAGATGATTTTGGTACAGGATATTCATCTTTAGCATATCTAAAAAAATTTCCTATTTCAAAATTAAAAATAGATAGAAGCTTTATCAAAGATATTTTACATAATAAAGATGATGCAATTATTACAAAAACAATTATAGACTTATCAAAAAATTTAAATTTAGAAATAGTAGCTGAAGGGGTTGAGACTAAACATCAACAAGAATTTTTATTAAATTATACTGATTTATATATTCAAGGATATTTTTATTCTCCTCCTATTTCAGCAAAACAATTTGAACAATATTTTTTAAAGGATACAAATGGTAGTAAGTAAATATACAGCAAGTGGAAATGACTTTGTAATTTTTCATAGCTTTGTAAAAAAAGATAGAAGTGAGTTAGCAAAAAAACTTTGTGATAGACAAAATGGAGTTGGAGCTGATGGGCTTATTGTATTAGTTCCTCATGATATTTACGATTTTGAATGGGAATTTTATAACTCAGATGGAAGTTATGCAGCTATGTGTGGAAATGGTACTCGTGCAACAGCTCATTATGCTTATAATAAAGGTTTAGCAAATAAAGAGATGAAATTTTTAACAGGTGCAGGGGTTATTAGCTGTAAAGTAGATGGAAATATAGTTGAAACTGAACTTACAAAACCAGAACTTATAAAAGATTATTTTACAGAAGAAGGGTATGAATGGATTTTAATTGATACAGGAGTTCCACATTTAGTGGCATTAGTCGAAGATATTACAAAGTTTGATAAAGAAATAGCAGCTAAAATGAGATATAAATACAATGCAAATGTAAATTTTGCAAAATTTGAAGATGGTGTTTTAAAGGTTAGAACATATGAAAGAGGTGTTGAAGATGAAACTCTTGCATGTGGTACAGGAATGTGTGCTAGTTTTTTAAGTGCAAAAAATAAAAAATTTATAGACAATTTCTCAAAAATATATCCTACAAGTGGGGAAGAGCTTGAAGTTAGATTCGAAAATAACACATTATATTTTAAAGGAGCTGTAAAAGAGACATTTATTGCAAATGTAACTTTTTAGAATTTTTTTACTAAAATTTTCCCTTTTTAATTCATTTTATGTTCATAAAAAACTTTTTTTAGTTAAAATAAAATAAAAAAAGGATGTACTATGAAAAAAGTAATTTTAGGTAGTTTAGTTGTAGCAATGGGACTATTTACAGGATGTGGGACAAATATAAATATGGCAGATTATCCAAACAAGGTAAGACAGCCAGTTAATGTACCAGAAATTTGTCAAGCACAATACAGTGCATTAAAAGAGATTCCAAGAGTAGCTATTGTTAAATTTACAAACAATTCAAGCTTTGGAAAAGCTGATACTACAAATAGCAATACAAAAGCAAGCTATCAACAAGCTTCAGTAACAGGTATTGTAGCGGGAGAAGGTGGAATTGGTATAGGACATGCTGAAGCGGGTTCTATGAAAAGTAAAACTAATGTAACAAAAAGAACTGTTGATCCTAAATTAGACAAAGCTATTACATCTGCATTTGAAGGTATTTTAGCAGAAATGGGAGGGGCAGAAGTATATTCAAGAGAAGATTTAGATAAAGTAATGAAAGAACAAAAATTACAACAATCTGGATTAATAGATGAAAATACTTTAGTTCAAGTTGGTAAATTAGCTGGTGTAAGATATATCATTACTGGTAGTATTGATAGTGTAACTCAAGAATATAAAGATTTTGAACAAGGAGCACAAGCTGCAACTCAAAACAATAGAAAAAACGATTTAGGAAGTATGTTATTTAAAGCAGCTTTAAATGCTGGTGCAAGTGCAATGAGTGGTATGAAAATTACTACAAGAGTTACATTTAAAGTAATAGATGTACAAACTGGAAAAATCGTATTTTCTAAACAAGTAGAAGAAACTAAAAATATTGGTAAAATCCAAGACCCTACATATGATCAAGTAATTGGTGGTATTAAAGATGATATTATGGAAGCACTTCAAAGTGTAAAACCAGAATTATCTGAATTCTTTAGTGTAAGTGGTTATATTACTCAAGTAAGAACAGATAAAGATAAAAAAAATTACATTGCACAAATCAACCTAGGTAGAAAAGACAAAGTGAAACCAGGTCAAACATTTAGTGTATTTTCTTTTGAAGAATCAACAGATCCAGTAACAGGAAAAAGCAGTTGTGACAAAGTTACAATGAATGTAAAATTAAAAGTATCTGATAACCAAATTCAACAAACAAAAAGTTGGACAATTGCAGAAGGTGATGATGCTCCAAATATCAGACCAGGACAAATTATCAAAAGAGATGCTATTAAAAATAGTATGTTTTAAGGGGTAAAAAATGAAAAGAATTTCTTTAATTCTTCCCCTATTCCTTTTAGTAGGATGTGGAAGCAATCAAAAACTAAATCCTTTTTCTCCAAAACAACCTTCAATTGCTACACAAAAAATGTCAGCACAAAATGCATGGGATGAATTAGATGGTAAAGTAGTAACAGCTCCAAAACCAATAAAAACAACACATACACAAACTGTACAAAAACCCGTATCACCAGATATCACTCAAGCTGCAAAATCTATGCTAGAAACTGCAGATTCAATTCCTGATTGGTTTTATTCACCTCCTAAGAGTGAGAAATACTTTTATGGTGCCGGAGAAGGAATGAATATAGAAGAAGCTAAAGCTGGGGCTTTAAATTTTATAGCAGGTGAAATAAACACTGCAGTATCAAGTGAATTTAGCAAAAATGAAGGTTATTCAAATAACAACGGAAAAAAAGATTTTTATAAAAGTGTGAAAAATAAAGTAAAAACAGAAGTAAAAAAAATTAATTTCACAAATATAGAAATTATGAAAACTTTAAAAGTAAATAATAAAATTTATTTATTAGTAAGAATTGATAAACAAAAACTATTTAATTCATTAAAAACAAAATTTGACCTTTTAGATGCTCAAATAGACAATGAAGTAAAAACTTCTCAAAAATATTCAAAATTAGATCAATTAATTACATTAAATAAAATTGAATCAAAAATTCAAAAAGCTTTATCTTTAGCTTCAATATTAAATGTATTAAATTCAAATTTTGATGTAAAACCATATGCAAAAAAATACACTTCTTACATGAATAAAAAAACTGAACTTTTACATGAAGTTACATTTAGTGTATCACCAAATGATCTATTTGGACAAAAACTAATAGAAATACTAAATGATAAAGATTATAAAATATCATCAAATTCTGATATTAAAATAAAAGTTCAAAAACAAGTAAGAAACTCTACACCAATGGGTATGGCGGTAGCAAGAGTTACTGTAAATATAAAAGTTATCTCAAAAGGAAAAACTTTAAAATCAACTTCAATAGAAGCAAAAGGGATAGCAGATAATAAATCTCAAGCTTTAGCAAAAGCCTCTATAAACTTCAAGCAAAAAATAAATAAAATAGGAATAAATAAATTATTAGGATTTGAATAATCTTTTTTCCTATTTTCTATCCTAAAAAAATCCTCCAAAATTTTGATATAATACTCATAAAAAACTTAATATAAAGGTAAATTTTATGGGAATGACAATAACTGAAAAAATTTTTGCTCACCATATAGGTAGAGAGGTAAAAGCAGGTGAAATTATTAGATGTGATGTAGATATGACTATCGGAAATGATATTACTACTCCTATTTCAATTAGAGCTTTTAAAGAAAGTGGTGCTAAACAATTAGCAAAACCTGATAACTTTGCTATCGTTTTAGACCATTTTATCCCAGCAAAAGATATCGCAAGTGCAAATCAAGCTAAAATAAATAGAGAATTCGCATATGAGCATAACTTAAAACATTTCTTTGATGAAAAAAGAATGGGAATTGAGCACAGAGTTTTACCAGAACATGGACTAATTGTTCCTGGTGATGTAATTATTGGAGCTGATAGTCATACTTGTACACATGGAGCACTTGGTGCATTTGCTACAGGTATGGGAAGTACAGATATTGCTTTTAGTATGATTACAGGTACAAGCTGGTTTAAAGTACCAGAAAGTATCAAAGTAGTATTTACTGGTAAAAGAGGTGAGCATGTATATGGAAAAGATTTGATTTTAGAGCTTATTAGAAGAATTGGAGTTGATGGTGCTTTATATAAAGCTTTAGAATTTACAGGTGATGTTATTGATGAACTTCCTATAGATGATAGAATGAGCTTATGTAATATGGCTATCGAAGCTGGAGCAAAAAATGGAATTATTGCTTATGATGATATTACAAAAGCATTTTTAGATGATGTTGAAAGTAGATTTCCTCTAAGAAGCCAAAGAGTTATACACTATTCAGATACAGATGCAGAATATTCACAAGTAATTGAGATTGATGTTACAAATCTTGAACCTGTAATTGCTTATCCTTTCTTACCAAGTAATGGAAAAAGTATGTCTCAAGCTGTAAAAGATGATATCACAATAGATCAAGCTTTTGTAGGAAGTTGTACAAATGGTACTTTAAGTGATTTAAGAATAGCAGCTAATATCTTAAAAGGTAGAAAAGTAGCTAAAAAAGTAAGAATGATTGTAACACCTGCAACTCAAAGAATTTATAAACAAGCTGAAGCAGAAGGATTAATCGATATTTTCATCGATGCAGGAGCTGTGGTATCTAATCCAACTTGTGGTGCTTGTCTTGGTGGATATATGGGAATCTTAGGTGATGGTGAAAGATGTGTATCTACTACAAATAGAAACTTTAGAGGTAGAATGGGTGCTAGAAGTAGTGAAGTTTATTTAGCAAACTCTGCAGTAGCAGCTGCAAGTGCTGTAATGGGTAAAATTGCTGACCCAAGAGAACTTTAAAGGAAGCTTTAAGCTTTAAGCTTTTTAGCTCCTTTACATTGTAAAGGATTTATATGTTAGATATAGGATTTAGTGAGTTTTTAGTTGTTATAGTTTTAGCTGTTCTTGTACTAGGACCAGATAAACTACCAGAAGCTATGAAAGATTTAGCAAGATTTATTAAAAAAATCAAAAAAATGTGGGCAGATGCTACAAGTGATATTACTCGCGAACTTGAACTTGAAGAGATGAAAGAAGAAGTAAAAAAATATAAAGATGAACTAAACAAACTACAAAATGAAACAAAACTTCCAGATATAAATACACCAGTAGATGGAATGGGTAGTAGAGATATGAAAGATTTTCTTAAATAAGGATATAAGGATAAAAAATGACACTAACAACACCATTAAAATCAAATTCAACAAAAATTATGCTTTTAGGAAGTGGAGAACTTGGAAAAGAAGTTGCAATTGAAGCAAATAGACTTGGTTGTGAAGTAATAGCAGTAGATAGATATCCAAATGCACCTGCTATGCTTGTAGCTCAAAAATCACATGTAGTTGATATGAAAAATAAAGAAGCCCTACTTGAGATTATTAGAAGAGAAAAACCTGATTTTATTTTGCCCGAAATTGAAGCTCTTAGCATCGAAGCTCTTTTTGAAGCAGAGAAAGAAGGTTTTAATGTAATCCCAAATGCTGAGGCAGTAAATAAAACTATGCATAGAAAAAATATCAGAGTTTTTGCAGCAGAAGAACTTGGACTAAAAACAAGTAAATACAAATTTGTAAAAAGTTTAGATGAACTACATCAAGCAGTAAAAGAGATAGGAATCCCTTGTGTAATAAAACCAGTAATGAGTAGTTCAGGACACGGACAAAGTATTATTAAAAGTGAAGATGAAATCGAAAAAGCTTGGACTTTCGCACAAGAAGATGCAAGAGGAAGTGCAGATGAATTAATTGTAGAAGAATTTATCCATTTTGATTATGAAATCACACTTCTTACAGCAAGAAATGGAAATGAAACTGTATTTTGTCCACCAATTGGACATATTCAAAAAGATGGAGATTATATCTTTTCATGGCAACCAATGGATATGAGTGAAATAGCACTTAAAAAATCTCAAGAAATTGCCAAAAAAATTACTGATGGTTTAGGTGGTAAAGGTATTTTTGGAGTTGAGCTATTTGTAGCTGGTGATGAAGTGTATTTTTCAGAAGTAAGCCCAAGACCACACGATACAGGAATGGTAACTATGATTACTCAAACACAATCAGAATTTGCTTTACATATAAGAGCAGTTCTTGGACTTCCACTTGGATTTGAATTTATAAAAGAAGGTACTTCTGCTGCATTTAAAGCTGAAAATGATAGCTATAATCCTACATTTGAAATAGATGATAGTCTATTTAGTGAAAATTCTAGATTTATAGTATTTGGAAAACCTGAAGCCCATAAAGGTAGAAGAATGGGTGTACTACTTGTAAGTGGAGAAAATAGTCTAAAAAAAGCAAAAGAGATGATAAAGAAAGTAAAATTAATTTAAACTTTCTTTTTTTAATTTTTTTTCTAACCTTTTTAGAATTCTCTTTCTTTTTCTTTCAAATCTAGAAATAACTCTTTCTGGTAATAGATTTTCAAAAGATACTTTCTTTTCTTTATAACTTTCAAATATTTTTTTAAATGAATCATCTGTTATATTCTCTATATAAAATTTACTTGACAACAACAACTCTTTTGGTTTTACAGATAAAAATTCATTTTCTAGATATACATTTTCTAAAATCTCTTCTTTTATTAAAGATAATAATATATATTTTAATACATTAATTTTATATCCCTGGTATTGAAAAATTAAAATTTTTTTAGTTTCTAGTTTTGATTCAAAATCGTAATATAATATTTGATTTTGCATAAATTCTTCTTTTAATAATAAAAAATCCATAATTTCTACTAAATCAGCAATAATTGTTTCTTTATATATTGGAACTACTATTTTATTATTTTCTTTTTCCAATTTATCTTTTAAATATTTTGGAAACTCTATTATTTCTATTTTCTCATCCACTTTTATCTCTATTTCAAAAAATAAATTACTTTCTTTTATAATTTTATAATCTTCTACTACTACAAATTTAATCCCCTGCTCTTCTAAAAACTTTTCTAAAGAAATCTCCACTTCATCAGCATATATTGGTTTAGGTGGATTTACTTGCGATTTTTGTCTTGTTTTTGGTGGCTGAGGATATAAAGCCTTTGCTACTATTTTTATCATTTTTTTTTCCTCTATAAAAAAATAAATACAATTATTATACTAAAAATAATTATATTTCTATATTTTAAATAGCTTGAATAATATTACTTACTAGGATTTAAAAAACAGTGTTTTGTATAGGTGTTATATTTTCGTTAGTTGGTTGTGATACCTTTATAGATTGAGAAATTGTATCTGTATTTATATTTTCAAGTTCAGATTTATCTACTTTTAATTTAACAGTTTGTTCTATTTTTTCTGCTGGAGTTAAATTACCATTACTCATAACACTATTTAATTCTCTACTACCTCCTGCTGAGAATGAATTAGCTGGTGTAAAGCTATCTCCTGAGCTAAATGGATTAGTTGCTTGTGGTAATCCATCTTTAAACATTTCATAAGCACCATAAGCAGCTACACCTCCACCTACAATAGCAGCAGCTGTTTTATGATTTTTTGAACCATTTATATTTGAAGTATCTCTCATACCATTTGCTGCATCAATTCCTAAACTTGCAATAGTTCCTACTCCTGGTATAGTAGAAGCTGCCCCACTTGCTAAATCAAGTGCTGCTCCTACATAATCTCCTCTTGCTAAATCTACAGCAGCATCTCCTAATGATAAAGCAGCTCCAAGTATTGGAATCTTTCTTGCACCCTCT
>Ga0256828_1001735_pt1 | contig 13425 bp, 14 predicted proteins | sample CV88metaG_FD_185993 | JGI IMG/M metagenome (GOLD analysis project Ga0256828, IMG submission 185993) | Hydrothermal vent microbial communities from East Pacific Rise, Pacific Ocean - CV88 | ecosystem: Environmental > Aquatic > Marine > Hydrothermal vents | place: Pacific Ocean: East Pacific Rise... | reverse complement strand
GCCAGTTTTAGAAATATTCGAAGATATAAGATTTAATAGTCTATATAGAAAAATATTCGATTTCGAGCAATAGCGCTATTGCCAGTTTTAGAAATATTCGAAGATATAAGATATTATAGTTTATATAAGATAATTTTTTCGATTTCGAGCAATAGCGCTATTGCTCGAAATTAGAAAATAAAGAAAATAAAAACAATAAAAGGTTAAAAAATGCAAAATGTATTAAGTATTGAACAACATGTTAGTAAATCTGTAAATGAGGTATTATTTGAAATTGATTATAAAAAAATTATTCGTGAACAGATTGAAAAAGAAGTAGCACGAATAATTTCTATAGAATTTGGACATTTTAGTAATTTTGAGAAAATTTTGAAAGATGAGATTTCAAATCAAATTAAAATAAATTTTGATAATTTAAGTATTCCAAATTTTAATAATTTAACATTATCTGTAGTTGAAAAAGAATTAAATCGAGTTGCATATGAAGAAAAAGAAAGAATTGAAGAATCATTAAAATTAAAAATTAATAATTTATTAGGAGTTAAAGATAAACCAGTAGATATATCCGTTATTATAGATACCTTTATTCTAAATATGTATGATAAATATATTCGAGATTGTTCTTGTTATGAATTAACTGATAATGAGGTACTTGAATATGTTGAAGATGAAACATCAAATTTTAATTTTATCTTAGAAGAATCAACAACTTATTATGGTAGTTTTAGTTCAACTATAACACATTTTATTATGGAATTTACTTATAAAAGTTATTCATATGCAATTAATATATTTATTAATAAGGTAACGTCAGATGGTGAATCAGGAAAATGGAAAAGTATGGATTTAAATAATTATAAAATATTAGGAATTAATATAAATGGTAAATCAATTATAAAGGAGGGTGTATTATTAAGTGAATTTGAATATGAGTTTGAAACAATGATAATTGGTTGTTTTATTAACGGTAATTTAATACATATATCAGATGATGATAGAATTGAATTTGAAGAAAAATAAGAGGATATAAAATGAAAATAGCAAAACAAGTAAAGCAAAAAATTTTTAGTAAATTAACTGAGATTTTAGAATCTGATAAAGATGTAATAATGGTAAGTCATAATGATATGGATGGTTATGGCTGTGCTTATGTTGTTGAATCATTATACCAGAAAAAAATTTCAACAATACATACAAATTATGGTGATATAATAGATGATATTAATGTTGATATTTTAAATCCAGATGTAGCATTAATTATTACAGATTTAAATCTTACAATCAATGAAGCTTCATTGATTGATGAATTAACTGATGGTGATTGGATATGTATTGATCATCATATGACTGGAAAGCAAACACAAGCTGAATTTAGAGATAATTATTTTCTTAATACTGATTATTCAGCTACGTATCAAACATATGCATTATTCTCTGAATATTTGATGACTGGTTCTAAAGAATTAAAATCTTTAGTAAATATTATAAATGCTTATGATATTTATTTGACTAGTACTCCAGAATTTAAAAAAGGATTACTTTTAAATTCTTTATTTTATAAATATCGTTTTGAAGTTGATATTTTAAGAAATAAATATATATATCACATATTTAAATTGGCTGAACAATATGATTTACTCAACACTAGTGTATCATCTTTTGAGAAAATATATGCTGAACATCTTAGAATATTTGCAAATACTCTAATTTCAGAACTTTCTACAGATTATCAAATCGATGATCCTGATAATACACCAATTGATGTTATATTTAGTATGTTACATGCTCCATATGTATCAAGTTTTATTACACACGAAACAGAGGAATTTGTAATAATTGAAGGGCTAAGTACATCAGTTACACAGTACGCAAATTCAATTTTATTTAAATTAGATGAATTTAAAGATAAAGTTATCATCAATTTAAGTGATAAAGGGACAGTTGCATTTCGTTCAATTAATAATAAAGCAGGAGAATTAGCTAAAAAAGCAGGTGGTGGTGGACATCCAAATGCAGGTGGATGTAAATTAAATAAAACACATGATAATTATTTAGATGAATTATTATCTTTACTTGATGATAAGCTAGATTGTAATGTAGTTATAGATTATATAAATAACAAAGAAGCTTTTCAATTAGCAAATATAATTAAAAAATATAAGTTATCGATTAGTGATATATTATATACATATGATCAAAATAAAAACAATACAAAAAAATTAAAGAAGAGAGAATTGTTGTCTCTGATATCAGCTACTGTCGATATTATTCTTGGAGAAGTATATGAATTTCATTTATGAAAATCGAGAAGTTAAGGTAGGGGATTTAGTACATCCCTTACCAATTGAGTTACATGCGGATTATAGTACAGATGAAACTTATTTTAAAGTAAATAATGAAATACTAAATAATTATAATAATATGCAGACGTTAATGTATGTTATTAGTATTTCTCACGATAAGCAATTTATTGGAGTTAGTCCAAATAAAGGTAAAGAACACCCTAGATTTCCCATGAAATTTCCAACTCAGTTATTTAGAATTGTGAAAGTTCCAAAATTTCAAGATATTGTGCAATGGCTCTGGGATTGTTCACCTGTATCAAAACCAAATCATTGGACACCTTTTAAAAATGAAATAAAATCAATAGTTCGTTTTTTACCAAAATTATTTCAGAATCATTTGCGAGTACTACATTATATTAATTCTCAGGTAAATCATATATATTCTAGATTTGCACCAGATGAAATATTAATGTTTTATAAGATGTTAATTCAAGTAAATCGTATTCCGTTTGATGAAAGATATATAAAATATACTCCCAGAACTAAAAGACAGCAGTTCATAAAAACGTGTCTTGAAATTAGACCAGATTGGCACACAAATGATGCTCTTAGTTTTTATGAACTCAATCGAGTAGGAGTCTTACATGAAGGTGATTATAGATCCAATGATTTATTATTAGATATGTATTTGAACCCAAAAAAATATGAATTGATAAATGCCAAAAAAAATAAAGAAAAATTTGAAAAAGATTTAGAATTAATTCAACAAGCAAAAGTTGAATCAATGACACGTAAGATGATGACAGATGATAGATTTTTAAAAGAGTTAAATCAAGATATTATAGATGAATTAAATCTTACAATATTTAATGTAAAAACCTTGAAATCTAGAAATCAAATACTTTTTATCTTTATCGATAAAGATAATAATAAAAGATTTTACGTGCAAAATTTAGAATATCGATTTTTTATCAGCATTTATCAAAATATCATAGATAATGATTATATAGTTCATAGAGATCCAAATATACATAAAGAATTTGTAATCACAGATTATAATATTATTCAAACCTTAAAATTTGGTGTGAGTGATAATTATAAAAAATTTATGAAATACGGGAAGATGTAATGGATGAATTATGGTATAATTATGATCTTTCTAATATGAAAGATTATGTTAAATGTATAAAACAATTGGAAAAAATTTGTAGATCAACACTTGAATATGATCAATGGCAACGAGTTTGTAAGTACACAGATAATCAAGTATGTCCTGTTTGCGGAGATAATTACTATTTAAATAATTCGAAATGCGAAAGTCATCATCACCCAAAAACTTTATTTGATATTGTTGATAATATAATGACTGAACATATTGAAAAAAATGATTTGGATGAAAAAACAGGAATTGATATTGTGCAAGAAATAATGGATTTGCATTTAATTAATTCAGTTAGTTATATTAATTTATGTCAACATTGTCATAAAAAATATCATGCTGGACACCCAGAGGTAATGACAAAATTAGATGATATAATGAACTTACGAATTAATCAAAATAAAGCATGTGAGGAGGAGGAAGTTAAAAAATTAGAAAAAGAATTGAATGAAGAAATAGTTATAGGAAATAAAGGTTCTATAAATTTATCTGAATAGATATTGTATTATATAATAGAAATTATAAAGGATTAATATGCGAGAACTAGGAGTTTTCCCAGTTTATAATAATTCAGGAAGTCATAGTATTAAAGGTACCACTTATTGTATTCGACTTCAGTTAGAGAATGATAAATTTAATTTATTATTTATGGATACGAAAGATCCAACTGTAAGAAGAACAACAGATGAAATATTAACAATTGATAGAATTTCAATTATTCGACTTATATCTAGTATAAAACATAAACATGATAATGTAATATATGTTGGATATAGTACGATTCGAGGTTCAAAAATAAATTTAGTTGAATTAAAGAATAATTCTTTAATTTTTCATCTTAAGAAAGAATATGTTATAAATGAAATTGAATTGCAATTATTTTTTGATGTTTTAATGACGATAAGCACATTACAGGATAATATACAACTTGAGACATATAAAGAATCAAATGATCCATTTTCAAATATAGCATTATTCAATCAAAATACTGAAAATTATTCGCAGCCGCAGCCGCAACCGCAACCGCAACCTGATGCACCTAAAGGGTTACAATCATTAGATGGATTCAAAGTATGCAATGTAAAGGAGCAATCTGTACCAACTCCAGTTACAGATAGTATAATACCTAAAGTACCAAACTTTAAAATTTAAAAATCAAGGAATAAAAATGAAAACAGAACAAGACAAAATTAAAAAAATTATCCGTGAAATGACTGAAGAAGAGTACGCTGAAAATAGCGTACTCTTAGATGAAATCCAACCTTTTGCTGCACATGAAAATGTCCAAATGGATGATAAATTAAGAGCTGTAATGACTAATAAAGTTAAATATTTAATGCAAGATATTTTTGATGTAATGAAGTTAGATTTTAAAAATGATCCAAATTTAAAAGATACACCTACTAGATTGGCAAGTATGTGGGTAAATGAATTAATGGTTGGTCGTTATCAAAATGCTCCTCGTATTGAAGCATTTCCAAATAATATGACTAATTCAAATATTACAGATATTGAATTCGATTATCCTGATAGCGGAATGATTGTTGCAAAAAAAGTTGATATTAGAAGTCTATGTAGTCATCATTTTATGCCATTTTTTGATGATGGGATAAATTCATATGCTATCATCGCATATAAACCAACTACAAAATTATTAGGTATTTCAAAATTGCAAAGATTGGTACATTTTTACGGTAGACGTCCTCAATTACAAGAAATGCTTTCGTATCAAATTTTTTCTCATATTAAAGAAGTTATTGATTCAGAAGATGTAATGGTTAGTATGCAAAATATTACGCATACTTGTGAAACACAAAGAGGTGTTGAAACGGCTTGTGGTGCAACTAGTACACTGCATTTTGGTGGAATTTTTAATGATTCACAACTTCGTCGTGAAATTATTTTACAAGCAAAATAAAAGGATTTAAATGTTAGATAGTATTGAAAAACTTATAATATATGGAGTTGAGATTATTGTTGAGTTAGTAGTCAGTGGTATGAAATTTCTTAATTTTTCAAAAACTGAGGATATATTTGTATCTGCATCAAATGCAGGTACAGTAGATAATAATCTTGACGATTATCATAAAAAAACTGAGAACATAGATTTGGTACCAGATATAGACTTAGTGTCAAAAGAACCTGAGAAATCGAATTTAAAATCTGGTAAATATTCTCAAGGTGAGCTTGATTTAATCAATGAATTTATTTTAGAATATGATAAAGTCAATGACAAATCAGTTAAAGAGCAAATGTGGTTAGAATTAAGTGATAATTTAAATCGTTCAATTAGTAGTTTAAAAGCAAAAGTAAAGAGAATAAAATCGAGAACAAGAGCTTCAAAGGCTTAATATGGATACAATAGAAATTACACCAGAACATCCATATTACATTCCAGAAGGTTTCATTGAAACCCTCGAAGAAGATGATCATTTATTATATGCTGATACGGATAGTGCTTATTTATTATATGATTTACCTTTTGATAAATATGAGGATATCCACAAGTTGGTTTCTTATATTCAAGGAATTGCTAAAGAAATGGGTACCATTTATAATGATGCTTTAAATTATTATGTTGGTAGTTTTGCTAATATGAATCCTAAGTATAATACAATGGATTTTAAATCTGAAGTTGTTGCTTATAAAGGTTTTTTTAATACTAAAAAATTTTATTCTTTAGCTAAAGCCTGGGATGAAGGAACTTTTTTTGAAAATAAACCTAAGATGAAAATTACTGGTGGTCAAATTAAAAAAAGTGATGTTACTAAAATTAGTAAAGATTTATTAACTGATGTTTATAATTTACTTGTTACTGATTTAGAAGCAGATGATTTGGTGAGTATGTATAGAACTATTTTTCAAACTTTTAAAAATAAATATACGATGCAAATCAAAGAAGATTTAGAAAAACTAAAATTTGATAGTTTTAGTATTCCTAAAAAATGGGGAGAAACTAAGAAAACGGTTCCTCCCTTTGTAATAGGGGCCAAATTATTTAATTCTTTAGTTGAAGATGTTTTTCGTCCAGGGGATTCTTTTATTGTAGTTAAAGTAATAATTGATGTTCAAAAATTAGTGGAATATTTTAAAGATAATCCACCTCGTGAAGATGATCATTTATTACAATTAACAGATGTTTATGAGTTAAAAGAAAAAATTAAAAATATTAGTATTCCTCCAGAATTGACAAAAGGACAACGGGCAAAATTATTAAATATTTTAGAAACTCTAAATATTAGAATTGATCAGCAAGAAATTATTGATTTTAATATTAATAAAAAATTAGAACCATTTGAAAAATTATTTGATCATTCAGTTAAAATGGAGGCATGATGACACAATCAGCAACATTGATAAATAAAGATAATATAAATGATGTACTTCAAGGTTTAAAAACCAACACTTATAAATTTTATCAATTTTATAATATAGATATAGATATAGATGAATATAGTTTTATTCGACATATGACTCAATTTAAAGATTCAAATTCATCAAAATTATTAAATAAATCATATTATGATATCGAGGTATTAATTGATCCAGCTATATTCCCTGATCCAAAAAAAGCAGATTATATGGTTAATGCAATTGCTTTATATAATAATATTTCAAATACTGCGTATATACTTACCATTGTACACGATTGTAATATAACTAATCCTCTTGTATTACAAGAAGAAGTTAATAAATTATATCAAGTAAAGTGTGAAGAAAATGATGCATATGTAGTTGAAAATATAGAAATTAATGTACTTGTTCAAGAAAATGAAGAAGAATTAATTCAAACATTTTTTAAACTAGTACAAGAGCAAAATAATTTAATGCTTATTGGATTTAATAGCGCAACATTTGATGATCCATATATGTTTAATCGAACCCATAAATTATTTGGTGAAAATTCTTGGCAAAGTATAATTAGTGAATTTGGTGAGGTACAAAAGTATGGTGAATCTAGTTTTGAATTACCAGATTATATTTTAGTTGATATTTTAAAATTGTATAAGCCTGTTGGTTCAGGAGGAGGTGGTTTAGGAAAATCATTACCTGATTTTAAATTAAATACGATATGTAAAAAAGAATTAGGTATTACTAAACTTGATTTAGATGAAGACTTTAATGATGTATATTATAATGATATTGTTACTTTTTTAACGTATAACTTGTTAGATACACTTTTAGTTTATAAGCTTGATCTTAAACTTGGATTTATGGAGCTAATGTTTGATTTATCAAAATACAATAAAGCAACAATGGGATCTACTATTAATGGGAGATCTATTCTTTATAAATACCGAAATGATTTAATGTATTCATCACAAGATAAAATAATTAGGACAAATAAATTTTCAAAAGAAGTATTATTTGAACCTAAAATTAAGGAAAATTTATGACGACAAATAGTACTATTCTTAATAGAATTAGTGATTTAAAGTCTGATATTGAAGACCAGACTCAATTAATCAATAAATTGATTGATCAAAAGGTACAAGAGGAAGATTTAATAGTTTTATTACAAGACACTGAGAAAAAAATCGAAGAAATGAAAGAATATCAAAAAATTCTAATGAATCGAAATTTTTCAACTATTGTTAAATATAAAAATCAAGAGATTAGTATCGCTAATCTTATTAAATTAAAAGAGTCTTATATTTTAAAAAAAGATCTTTATCAAAAAGTATTAATGACTGATTCAGAAAATTTACATTTATTAAAAATTGCTTTTCAAAAAACTCAAGAACTTAAAGTAGATTTGAATAAAATACATAGTATACTATCAAACTTCAATACAAGTCAATTTGAAGAAAAAAGTCATAAGGATGAAGATGAAAATAAATAAAATAAAAGAGTTACAATTAACTCCATTACAAACTACACCTAAATTAATTCAGCATTTTGTGTCACTTGAAGGTGAAGGAGGAACAATTGGTAGAAGTGCTTTATATATTAGAACCAGTACTTGTAGTTTACGTTGTAATTTCTGTGATACGAAATTCTCTATTGAAGGTAATTCAAAATATAATATAGTGGATATGACAAGCAATGAATACGTTGAATTACTAAAACAAACTTATTCTGATAAGCAAAGAGAAAACATAAGTAATTTAAGTATTACAGGTGGAGAGCCGTTATTAAATTTAAACCATATTCAGGACATGATTTTACGTACAAAAGAAGCATTTCCAAATATTACTCAAATTATTTTTGAGACAAATGGTACAATGTTAAGTGAAAAAGAAAATTGCTTTACTTTAATTGACCAAGTCGGTTGTTTAGTACCAGAAATTAAATTCATGTTGTCTATTTCACCAAAATTATCAGGAAGTACTAGTTATTCAAATATTATGTCTAATTCAGATGTGCTTGAAATATATAAAAAAGTTATTTTAAATTACCAATGCATTTTAGATGCACATTTTGATTTACAATTGAAGTTTGTACATAGCGATAAACTATTACCTGAAAATCAAACACTTATTGATTATGTTTTATCTATACCAAAACCAATCCATAAAAATCAAATTTTAATCATGCCATTTACTCCTAATGATCCGCTTGGTAAAGATAAAGAAGTTTGGCAAGAATCAAAAAATGCAGCCGCAAATTTTGCAATGCGGAATTTTTTTAGATATAGTCCAAGAGTACATATTGATAGAGAATTAGATTAAGGTTAATTATGGCTGATCAAGATAGACAAAAATTATATGATATTGAATGTACTTTTCATTTTGTAGATACCGACCAAAGCAAGAAAAAACATAAACTAAGAAAAGTTCAGGTTCAAAAATATCATGTAATTAAAGATAGCACAGAATTAAATTACAATATTCATTCTTTACATTTAATGACTTTAACAGCAGCAGAATACAAGATATTAAAAATGGGTAATACTCAGATAGGTATTAAAGTATCTGCTGATTCAAAAATTATATATGATAAAAAATTAAAAATTATAGGTTGGCGAGAAATTCAATCCGACCAAGAAGTTTTTGAGGTTGAAGTTAAAATGGTGAATCAAGTGGTACTTGATAAATTTATAAACAGTAATGATTTTACATCTGCAAGTACTATGGATACAGAAGAAATTGAATACAATAAAACAGCTTATGAAATAATGAGTCAAGTTATTAAAAAGGCGATGGAGAAAGGTGGTGGAGATTTTAGGAATATTTACAATGATTCTGGTAAAATGTCTTATGTTCATAAGGGAGCAAGAATACCTGTAAAATATAATAATCTTACTTTATTTGATTACATTTTTGATAAATTACACCCTTACTATTTACGACCATATTTAATTCTTGATGATTTCCATATTCAAGAGGATAGCAATGCAACTAGTTATTTTCTTATTATAAATAATATATGTTCTTTAAGCGCTTACCGTAAAAAGAACATATATAAAATTAAAAATTTTAACTTAAATAATTACGCATTTAAAGAATCAAAACCTATAGTTGATTACAATTTAATTGAAACAACTTTAAATAGTAAATTAATTTTAAAAATGCCTTTGGAAAATAAAGTAAAAGTTATTGAACCACAATCACAATCGATGAACATTAAAAAAGTTGAACAATTTGAAACTGTTTTAGATAAAGATAATTTTTTAAAATTACTAAAAGCAAGAAAAAAATTAGTTGAGACAAAAGGTAAATTGGATACATATGTATTCAAGTTACTAGATGTTGGTGATATCATATTTGGGAGAGTATATAATTTTGAAAAAAAATCAAAATATAATATGTTACCTTTAGTAATTGAATATCACTTTATAAGAAATCAATATGAAAGATTTGATTTTAATTCAGAGGTTACTTTCGCTAAAGTAAAAGAGAATTTAATTTAAATTATAAAAGGACAATAATGAGTAAAAGAGCAAGTGAATTAAATGAGTTAATAAAAGAAGAACATTCAAATTTACTTAGAGACGCGTTAGCATTACCTAGAGTAAATATTATGTCATTAGCTAAAAATTTTGGTATCTTACCATCAAATACTTATTTTAGAAAATGGATAAAAAATGGTAAACAACATCTTGGTTTATCTGGATTTACAAATATTTTAAATAAAATGGGTTATAAATTTTATCTAGTTCCAGTTTATACAGAAGATAAAGTAAAAGTTAAAGAAATTGAAGAAATGATTGAGAATGCTTACATTGAATTATCAGAAGGTTTAAAATTTGAAGCAAGTGGTTTCGTTAAAGCTGAACCAAAACCAAAAGCTGAACCAAAAGTAATTGAAAATGCAGGATTAATTTCAGATTTATTATTAGGTACAGGTATGGGTATAGGAGAACCTGAACCAGAAAACATAAAATTAGATATTGATAATCTTGATCAATTTTAAAGGATATAAATGAAATACGTAAGTGTTACATCACCTACAAGTGAAATGAGTAAGCCTATATTTAATCATTTTGATGATTATTTAATTTCGCTTGGTGAACCAACCAACTCAAGTAGTTGGAGTCTGGCAACATTAGAAAAACATATGAACCATATGTTAGATAATAAGCCACCTGAATCGAATCTATATATAGATTCGGGTGGATTCCAAATTATTATTGGTAAAATTAAAAGTGATAGTGATATTGAAAGATATATTAAAATTTTTCATATTTTATTAATTAAATATAGAGAAAGAATTAATCGCATATTCTCATTGGATATATATAATGCTAGATTTAACGAGCCTGGTCAAGAAGATTTACTTTATAAATTTAATCAGATGAGTACACAAGCATCAATTGATAGTATTAAAAAATATCCTGAGATAAGTGATAAATTATTATATATTTTACAATCTTCATCACCAAAAGCTTTTGAAACTTGGAAAAAAATATTTGTAGAAGAACAAGTTTATAAATATTTTAAATTATGGTCTATTGGTGGATTAGTAGGATTAAAAAAATCAACTAATGCAAAACATAGCCATGCTGTTCCTGCAACATTATGGTTACTCACATATATAAAAAAATATGGTGGACAAATTAATCAAGTACATTGGTTAGGACAGAGTTCAAGACTAAGTTTTTTAAGTATGGCATTATTCGAAAGAATATATGGTTTGAATATGACAAGTGATAGTTCTCAACTAGTTCGTTTTGCTCCTTTATCTCATAAATTACCTTATATGTATAAAAATGAAGAAAAAGGATTTCATTTATTGACAACAGAGCAAGAAGTACTTGATCATATGATTGGTAATCATTCCTGTGAAGATATAAAACATTTTTCTTTGGAAAAAACAACAACTGATGAAAATGCTAATGTTATTCATGAGTATTTAACCCCAGAAGATTATTATAAAGAATATAATCGATTACATAATACGGATTTTATTGAAGTTCAATCTCAAAATATATATTATGAGATTGAATTTTGTGATTCTATAGTTGATCAAATAATGGAAATTGGATTATATAATATTGATTCAGTAACTCAATTAGAAGAATTACATCCAATTATGTCTCGAGGACGCACAGCAAAAGAATTATATAATAATATAACGTTTTTTAAAACATTTAAAGATATAGTTGAAAATGGTGATGTTGATGCAGCTGATGAAATAATACGAAAATTAACACTGTCTTATGTTTCATATGCAAATTCTAATACAATTAGATTAAAAAAAGTTGAACTAGAAAATGCATTATCTCAGAAGCTAGAAATAATTAGTAGAGAAATAATAAGCAAACAGAAGTTAATAATTAAAATTCATCAGATTCTTTATGGTATTCAGAGCCATAGAGATTTTACAAATTCTGAAATGTATGATCAAAATATTGAATTAGCTGAACAAGAAATTCTAAATTACTATCCTGAACATTTGAAAAAAATAAAAGATATTGATGAAAAATCAATGGCCGCTGAAAAAAATTACCTTAACTGTAAGCAAAAAATTTCGAAGTATGAAATGTTTATAAAAATGGGTGATATATCAGAACAGGAAAAAGCTGAGTTAAATGATTGTAAAAAAATTATATTAAAATTAGAAGAAGAGTATAAAAGAACAAGTGAAGAATATTTAGCTATGTCTCTTCCATATGAAATATATTTTAATATTGATAATACAATAAAACATTATAAAGAAGAAGTTCAAGAAATTGAATCACAATTAAGACAATTAAATCTTGATAGTGAAGAGAGTAAAAAACATTTAGAGCAATCGATGTTTATTTTTGAATAATTCTTGGTCTTGAGGAGGACCTTAAACTACCATTCGCGAATGGGTTAAAAGTTGTGCATTAGCATTAAAAAGTAAAAAGTAAATAAATAAAAAAGGTTTAAAAATGGCAAAAAATTTCCAAATTGATAATGTAATTCTACAGTACGTATTTCTTGAAAGAGTAAATCCAATTAGTAATAAATTTAGTTTTAATTGTTTAATTCCACAGGATCACCCACAAGTTCAAACACTAATTGATGCTTGTTCAGCAGAGTGGTTAAAAGTATCAGCTGGTGCACCTGAATCTAGTGCACAATCTATAGGTTACACTTTAGTTGCTCCAAATGATCCGAAAAAAATTGAACCATCAGTAGCTCCGTTACTTGATCCAACTAAAAATTATTATTTATTTAAAGGTGTTCAAGATGCAAATACAACAACACCTACAAGATTATTTGATACAACACCTACTGAATTTTTTCAAAGAGATTTAATTGGTAGCGGAACAATTGCAAATGTTAATTTATCAGCATTTGGATATAGTACATCTGGACAAAAAGGTGTTAAATTATATGGACAATGGATTCAAGTTGTAAAACTTGTAGAGAATCCATATGCAGGTGGAGCAGCACCAGCACCAGTTGAAACAGGAGGATTTGTAGCAGATGAATCTTTAACAGCTCCAGCAGCTCCTCAACAACCTGTACAACCTATGAATGCAGCTCCAGCAGCTCCTCAACAACCTGTACAACCTATGAATGCAGCTCCAGCAGCTCCTCAACAACCTGTACAACCTATGAATGC
>Ga0256828_1001734_pt1 | contig 13426 bp, 9 predicted proteins | sample CV88metaG_FD_185993 | JGI IMG/M metagenome (GOLD analysis project Ga0256828, IMG submission 185993) | Hydrothermal vent microbial communities from East Pacific Rise, Pacific Ocean - CV88 | ecosystem: Environmental > Aquatic > Marine > Hydrothermal vents | place: Pacific Ocean: East Pacific Rise... | reverse complement strand
ATTCCAAATCTTTTAGGACTCTCTATTGTTTTTGCTTTTTTATCACTTATCACATTTTATGTATTAGGAGCTTAGATGATTGATTTTTTGATTGGACTTTTTTTAGCATCACTTATTGTTGCGCTCTTTACCACGCGGCTTTATCGGCTTTTACTCTGGTACTCCCTGAACTCTTTGACACTTGGTCTTTTGGCGCTTGGAATCGGTAAAAATATTGATGACAGTGCAATGATTATTACAGGTGTAGTTACCATTGTTATAAAGGCAATAGCTATTCCCTATGTATTGAAAAATCTCTCACAAAAGTTTCATTTTGTTCGTCAGATCACACCGGAGATCAAAGTACAGTATGCTATTATGCTCGTTCCTGCAATTTTGGTCTTTACCTTTTATCTCTCAGAGCCTATCGTACATATGATTCATACCAATGCCAACTATGTAGCCATCAGTATCTCTTCACTGTTTCTTTCACTGCTCTTGATGATGGAACATAAAAATGTTGCTCCTAAGATCATCGGTTTTTTGAGTATGGAAAATTCACTTTTCTTACTTGGTGTCACAGCAACAGATGGTATGCCGATGCTCGTAGAACTTGGGATCTTTTTTGATCTGTTGATGGCCATTGTTGTTATCAATTTACTTTTTCACAAAGAGGAGATGCGCGTATGATGTTAGCACTTTTACTGCTGCCTGCACTCATTATGTTTGGTGTAAGCTTTATCAAAAAAGAAAAAGCAAAATACCTGCTTGCCTTTACCTCTTTTGTTATCTTATTGCCTATTGTAAAGCTCTTTTTACTGCCAAAACCTTACAATATTTTAGGTTCTTATCTTGTTGCGGACAAACTTGACACCTATGTCCTCTTAGTCTCTTCTATCGTAGGCATCGGCGTTACTATGGCACTTTTGACACTGGACAAACATGTCAAGGTCTCTCCAAACGCTTATAGAAGATTTTATCGTTTTTTCGCCATCTTTTGGGTTGGACTTATATTTTCAATCTTATCCAATCATATGGGAATCTACTGGATTGGGCTTGAGCTTGCAACGCTCTCTACAGTCTATATGATTAAGACGAACTACACGCCAGCCGCACATAAAGAGGCATGGAACTATATGATAGTTGGTGCTATTGCCATCTCTTTGGTGCTTTTTGGCATTATTTTGATGTATGCCAGTGCCAAGCCGATTTTGGGTGAAGATGCGATGAACTTTGATCTGCTTTTAGCTCACGCAAAAGATATTCCTTCACCGTTTTTATTTGAGATGGGTTTTGCCGTGACAACTATAGGTATGTTTGTAAAGATGGGATTTTTCCCAATGAACTTATGGCTTGCAAATATTGAGCGAGCCTCTTTTTATCCTGTGGCAGCACTCTTTAGTGGTATCTTGGAATCTGCGGTAGTGATCGGCTTTTTTCGTTTTTCAAAAATTGCAATGGCTGTCAATTATGATCATCTTTTTATCTTTGTTTTTGTCTATACTATTTTGACTATTTTTATCGTCTCTTTCTTGATCTATCGTGCTAAAGACTTTATGCGTCTCTTCTCACTCTCAGGAGTGGAACATATGGCACTCATCGTTATGTTTTGGGTGAGTGGTGCACCTTTTGCGGCACTGCTGCATTTTGGAGCGCATGCCTTTTTAAAACCGGCACTTTTTCTCTCAACGGGCGTTTTGGAGTCCAACGGAAAGTACAGAATTGCAGGGGCACTGCGAGGTTACAAAGGTGTCAAAGGAGGAATTTTTTGGTTTTTGGTTTCGCTCTTTTTACTTGCCATCATCTCTCTGCCACCAAGTCCGATGTTCTTTAGTGAGCTTTATGGTTTTGGGGCGATGATAGCAACAGCAAAAGAGAGTGATCATATGTTGGCGATGATAGCAGCCATTCTCTTTTTACTTATTCTGCTCTCTATCATCTTTTATCGTTTTGTGGCTATTTATCAGTCGATGAAGTACGAAGGCGTAGAAAAAGAGAAAACTGTTTACGGCAGTGAGCTCTTTTCTCTGGTGATTTTTGCAATCTCTTTACTTGTTTTACTCCTTCCACAAACCATGAGCTTTCTTCGCTCAATTTCATAGGAGGATAAGATGAGGTTTATAGCACGTTATGCAAAAGAGCTTGAAGAGAGTTTTGAGATCGTTACTGTTTATGAAGATGAGATTCAAAAAGAACAAATTAGTAAAGATACACCAAGTATAAAGACTCTGGTAAAAATACACCCTGCTGCTATCTGGTTTGAGAGAAAAATGCAGGATGATTTTGGTATTGTAGTAGAAGACACTTTTGACAAACGTCCTTTAGTACATCAAGAGCGATTCCCAAAAGATATCCATCCTCTAAGAAAGAGTTTTCAAGATAAAAGCTTGCAAGAGGGTGAGTATGTTGCTTATAAATATGAAGCTATTAAAGGGGATGGTGTTTTTCAAGTAGCTGTTGGGCCAATTCATGCCGGTATCATTGAACCGGGGCATTTTCAGTTCTCTCAAGCCGGGGAAGAGATGCTGCACCTTGAGGTGAGACATTTTTATAAAAATCGTGGTATTGAGAAGATGCTTGAAGGGAAGAATTTATTTGAGGCGAAGCCGATAATTGAGCGAATAAGTGGGAATGAGAGCATAGCTTATCAGATCTGCTGGCGTGATATTGTGCTGCAGGCAACAGGAGATAAACTTCCTCTGGCTTTGCAAAAACGCCACGCTTTTTTACTTGAGCTTGAACGCTTGATTCACCATTTGACTGATCTGGGATTTATTCCCAATGATGCTGGTTTTGGTGCTGCTTTGGCTTATGCTTCCAAACTTGCAGAAGATGCAAGAAGAAAGATGCGGGAGTTTACGAGGCATCGTTTTGGCTTTGGGGCGATTGGCTTTACAAATAGTTTTATTGATATAGCATCGACAAGAGAGTGGCTTCAAGAGCTGCGTGAGAGTGTGGTATATTTCCAAGAGTGGATTATGGATGTGCCTTCTTTATGGGATAGATTTGATACTACGGGAGTTTTACCACTCAAAAAAGCACTCAAGTATGGTTGTGTAGGTGTGGTTGCACGTGCTTCTGGTGTGGCAAATGATAGAAGAATTAACCCTTTTTATCTTGAACATGGTTTTGTTATGGCGAGTGAAGTGAGCGGTGATGTCGGGGCACGATTTAAAGTGCGTTTGGAAGAGGTACACAACTCGATCCTTATGATGGAGAACTTCTTAGAAGAGGATGATACAGAGCTGAGCCTGCAAGATCTGCAAGATGGTGAGTACAGCAGCTTCTGTGAAAGCTCCATAGGTGAACTTTTTATGACTGTGGATATTAAAGATGGTCTGATAGAGCGCTTTTTTGTACGTGATCCAAGCTTTATAAATTGGCAGGCTTTACATATTATGATGCGTAAAGATATTATTGCTGATTTTCCACTTATCAATAAAAGTTGTGATTTAAGTTATGCAGGGAATGATCTATGATTAAATTTTGGAATAAACGGATACAACTTGGAGTCTTAACTGAAAACCTTGAACTGGATGATGAGCTAAAAGCGATACAAAAAGAGATAAAAGATACCATTAAAAAGAAGTTTGCCGGATCTTTGGCTATAAGAATGGTGGACAGTGGCAGTTGTAATGCCTGCGAGGCAGAGTGTAATGCTCTTGCAAATCCTTACTATGATCTGGAGCGTTTGGGAATCTACTTTGTAGCAAGTCCACGTCACGCCGATGTTATGCTGCTCAGTGGCATAATGACATTTAATATGACACCGCACGTAAAAGAGGCATATGCACAGATCCCCGCGCCAAAATGGGTTATAACGATGGGAGATTGTCCGGTTATGGAGGGAGTGTTTGAGAAGAGCTACGCGATCAATGCACCTGCTTCAGAGCATGTCCCTGTAACGCATCACATCAAAGGATGCCCACCATCTCCAAAGGAGATAATAGAGGGAATTTTGGAGTTTTTGCGAAAGATCTAAAAAGTGTACAATACTATTTTGCAAAAGTTTATATTATAATATTCAGTAATATTTTATTAAGAAAAATATAAAATGAATACATGCGAAATTTTAAAGATTACTCTATTAGGATTAAATTAGTTATTATTTTTATACTATTTAAAGTAATTCCTTTGCTGGTATTGGCTTATATAGGTATTCAGAGCTTTTTAAATATTGATCAGTTTTTGCAAACCAGCTCAAGTACAATGATTAAAAAGAGCCAAGAGTCGATGAAAAAGACGACTTATTTAGCAATCAATAATAGCATAAAAGCACTTGATGAGAAATCTAAAACAACACTTGAAGATAAAGCAGTTAGCATAGCATTGGATATTGCCGATTTTCTCTATGGTCGTGATCAAGATATTCTCTTTTTATCAAAACTACCACTAGATCAAACTACAATACAGAATTTTTATGCAAGTAAAAAGAGGGCAGTGATTGTTCCTGCTCTATATATTTATGATGAGAAAAAAGGATGGATCCCAAAGAAGGAGCCTCAAAATTCTAAGGTTAGTCGTTCTACAACACTTAAAGATAATCAAAGAGAGTTTCATAAGGTAGAAAAAATATCGCATACTACGCAGCAGATACCTATCTATAAAGAGGTGAGTTTTTATCTTCCAGATGGTAGAGAAATTTATAAGATCTCTTCAATTGACTCACATCTTTATAATATATCAGACAAAAAAAATACATATTTAAAAGCAGAAGATTATTACAAGAAAGCAAAGCTACTTAAAAAAGGGGAAATATATGTTTCTGATGTGATTGGGGAGTATCTTCCTTCTCCTGTAATCGGTAGTTTTACAAAAGAAACTGCAAAGAAACATAATATACCTTTCCAGCCACAGAAATATGCTTATGCTGGTAGAGAGAACCCTGTTGGCAAAAAGTTTACAGGAATTATTCGTTTTGTAACACCAGTTTATAAAGCAGAGAAGAAAATTGGTTATCTGACACTAGCACTTGATCATCATCATATAATGAATTTTACTGATTTTACAGATCCTTTTTCACCGCAAAAACTTCCTATTGCTGATGCTGCAAATGGAAATTACGCTTTTTTATGGAATAATAATTTTGAGTGTATATCACACCCAAGGGATTATTTTATCATAGGGTATGATAAAAAGAGCGGCAGAAAAGTACCCGGCTGGATAGACACTGAACTTGCCGCAAAGTTTAAAGAGAGTCAAGAGAAAGATTTAGCTACATTTTTAAAAACAGAACCTATATTTGATCATCAAAGTTTGGCAAAAAAACCAAACCTTGCACAACTTGCACTCGGAGAGATAGGACTAGATTGTCGTTATCTTAATTTTGCACCGCAGTGTGAAGGATGGAGCGAATTGGTCAATGATGGTGGATATGGTTCATTCATTATTTTCTGGAGTAAAGTTTGGAAACTGACTGTTGCTGCAACTATTCCTTATTATACTGGTGATTATGGTAAAACAAAAAGAGGCTTTGGCTTTGTTACTATCGGTGCAAATGTTGCTAGGTTTCATGAAGCAGCAACACAAACAAAAGAAAAAATAGAGTCTATATTAGGCCATCAATACAATGCTCTTGCGGATAATATTCAAATGGTTTCAGCAAAGATTTATGATAAAGTCAAACAAGAAATTCATCATATGACCATTGCTACGCTTATACTTATTGTGATTGTGCTATACGTTGCTTTTTGGCTGGCTCGCTACATAACGAATAAAATCAATAGTATAATCATAGCAACTAAAAAGTTAAAAGATGAGGACTTTAGTTATACCATCCATTATCAGGGTAATGATGAATTTGCTCAACTTGTAGCTTCTTTTAATGATATGGCACACTCTATTAACAAGCTCAATAAAGACCTGAGAATAAAAATTTATAAAGATGAACTGACATCTCTTGCAAACAGAAATGCTTTTAGTGAAGATATTACAGAGGATGTAACTCTTGTTCTCATTGATATTGATGATTTTAAAACGATAAATGATTTTTATGGAGGAGATACTGGTAATACGGTTCTTATTGCTTTTGCAGATTTAATAGAACAGTTTTTTAAACCTTATTTGAATACGGCCTATAGAATTGGATCAGATGATTTTGTAGTATCTTTTAATGAAATAATGTCTCATAAAAAAATCACTCATATCGTTGAAGAGTTTAATCAATATATAAAGGCAGAAGAAATTTTCATTGAATACCTTGATCTTCGTCTCCATATCAGTTGTACATGTGGTATTGCTATAGGGGGATCATCACTGCTTGAAAAAGCGGATATGGCACTCAATATCGCAAAAAAAACACAACAGCATCTTCTTGTTTATGATGAAACAGATCCACGAATGAATAGACAAACCGAGTTTATTCTTTGGAAAGACAAACTTACTTATGCCATTGAACATGATGGTATTGTACCATTTTTTCAGCCTATTATTTCTCTCAAAGATGCAAGACATAAAAAATTTGAAGTATTGATGCGTCTCAAAGATGGTGAGCAGTATATTTCTCCTGTTATCTTTATGGATATAGCTAAAAAGGCGAAACTCTATACACAACTTACACATATTATGATTGAAAAATCTTGCGAAGCTTTTAAGGATAATGATTATACATTTTCAGTTAATCTCTCCTATTTAGATGTTATTGATACTAAAACAGTTGATTTTATTGAAGAGTGCATCAAAAGATATAATGTTGGACATAGAATTATTTTTGAAATTTTAGAGACAGAAGAGATCAAAGAGTATGCTTCTTTATTTCAATTCATTGAAAAAATGCGTTATTATGGAGTTCGTATTGCAATAGATGATTTTGGAAGTGGGTATTCAAATTTTACCTCTTTTTCTACTATTCATCCTGATTTTCTAAAAATCGATGGTTCTATAATTAAGCAACTTCCATATGATTCCACTCATTACCATATTGTGAATGCTATTGTAAAATTTGCAAAATCACTTGATATTAAGCTTATTGCAGAATATGTGTCGACCAAAGAGATCTATGAAATTTTAAAACAGTTTGATATTGATTTTGTTCAAGGGTACTACCTTGGAGAACCTACAGGTAAGCTCTCATAAAAATAAGAAGGAAGAAGCATTTATGAGCTGCATATATTATATTGTGATATAATTTGTTAAATATTTTTTGGTGGAAATGTAAGTATGCAAGCTATATATGAAAAAATGGGTATGTTTTATCTTGGTAAAAGAAGTAAGAGTGATGATTTAGCACTTTATAAATCAAAAGATTTGACGACTCACGCCATGATTATAGGAATGACAGGTTCTGGAAAAACTGGTTTGGGAATTGATCTGATCGAAGAAGCGGCGATTGATAATATACCTTCCATTATTATAGATCCAAAAGGAGATATGGGGAACCTATGTCTTGCTTTTGAAAATCTCTCTTCGGAGGAGTTCGCTCCCTGGATTGAATCTGGCAAAGATCCTGCTAGTGTTGCAAAAATGTGGCAGGATGGTCTTGCTGCAAGCTATCAAGATAGTGCAAGAGTTAAAAAATTTGCCTCTGTTGAAAAAACGATCTACACACCGGGAAGTTCCTCGGGTGTCGGAGTGAATATTTTAGGCACTTTTGATGCTCCTTCACAAGAAGTTCTTGAAGATAATGACACTTTTGTCTCTTTGATAAATACTACGGTCTCCTCTTTATTGGCACTTTTGAATATTGAATCTGATTCACTGAACTCAAAAGAGCACCTTCTACTATCTAATATTTTTTATTACTTCTATCAAGAGGGAAAATCTCTGAGTATGGAGGAACTTATAGGTGCTGTTGCAACACCTCCTTTTGAAAAAGTCGGTATACTTTCATTAAAAACATTCTACCCTCAAAAAGAGAGAATGCAGCTTGCCATGGCACTCAATGGTATTATTTCATCGATCTCTTTTGCTTCGTGGATAGAGGGTGAAGAACTTAATATTCAGAAGATGCTTTATGATGAGGAAGGTAAGGCAAAAATAGCGATATTTAATATTGCTCATTTAAATGATAAAGAGAGAATGTTTTTTGTAACACTACTACTAAATGCTTATATTAGCTGGATGCGAAAACAAAGAGGTACATCTTCACTTAAAAGTATTCTCTATATGGATGAGATATTCGGATTTTTTCCACCATTAAAAAATCCACCCTCTAAAAAACCGATGTTGCTGCTTTTAAAACAGGCTCGTGCTTTTGGTACAGGAGTCATTTTGTCAACACAAAATCCTATTGATATTGATTACAAGGCTATAGGGAATATTGGAACATGGTTTATTGGTAAATTGCAGACAAAGCAGGATATAGAGCGTGTAGCTGAACCTTTGGCTGTAAAATCAACAATGAGTAAAGCTGAGGTTGCAACGACCTTGGCAACACTTAGAGGCAGAGAGTTCTTTTTGAAGAACGTTCATAGAGATGAGACGATTCTTTTTGAGACACGATGGGTACTCTCTTACTTAAAAGGTCCTATTACAAAAGATGATATTAAGCATCTTATGCAAGAGAAGAAGAGCAAAAGCAAAAGAGATATAGTTTTTGCAGATGCAAGAGAAAAAAAAGAGTCAAAAGAGAGTGTGAGACACAAACCAATACTCTCCTCTGGGATAAAAGAGTATTTTCAAACAACGGATATCAATGCACAGACACCCTACTATCCGTTTATCTATTCTGATGTTAGTATTCGTTTTTTTAATCAAAAAAGAGCGCTTGATGAGCAAGAAAGAGTGAAGTTAGAGCTCGAACTTTATGAGCAGCAACAACATATAATTTGGGAGAATGCTACTGAAGCAGAGTTATTACATTCATCTACTAAAGAACCGGTTAATGGCTCTTTTGCAACTTTACCTGCTTTGATCCAAAATGCAAGATCGCTCAAAGAGGCACAGAAGGCCTTGAATAACTACCTTTATACGACTAAAAAACTTGAATTTTTTCGACAAAAAGGGCTCAAACTTGAATCAAAATTACATCAAAGTAGAGCTGAGTTTTTGGTTGATGTTGCTGATAAGGTGCGTGAGCTTAGAGATGAAAAGATTGAAAAACTTCAAAATCGATATGAAAAAAAATTTGATACACTGCAGGCAAAAGCACAGAGACTTGAGCACAGACTACAAAAAGAACACTCAGATGTTAGTGCTAAAACATCTGATACTCTTATTGATGTAGGAATGGCAATTTTTGGTGCTTTTTTTGGTAAAAGTAGCAGTTCTATGAGTAGTGTACGTAGAGGTGCTTCGGCTTTTAAAAAAGGAAGATCTGTTCTCAAAGAGAAAGAGGATGTCAAAAATGTAGAGCAGATGCTTGCCTCTTTAGATACAAAGATGTATGAATTGCAAGAAGATTTAAAAGAGAAGATAGAAGATATAGAGGCAGAAGTTTGTGTAGAGAATTATGAGATTGACTCATTTTATATAAAACCAAGAAGAAGTGATATTATTATAAATGATATTGCTTTACTTTGGAAACAGTAAATTTATTTTAAGGAAGATATATGTTAGATGCTGTCTATTTGGACAATTCACTGAAAAATTGGTTATTGGCCTTTATTGTTGCTGCGGCTTCGATTGTTTTTGCCCGTTTACTCTATTGGATTATTCAAAAAACATTAAAAGCTTATACAAAAAAGACTGATAATGATTTGGATTTTATTGTTGTTGATATGCTTGAAGAACCACTCTCTTTAGCTATCTCACTTATAGGAATTTGGCTTGCCATTGATATTTTAAATATCAGTGAGGGTGTGCGTAAGTTTGTTGACAGTGCTTTTTATTTTCTGGTTATTTTTAATATTGCATGGTTCGCGACTCGTCTTTTAGATGCGATTGTTGAAAAATATATTGCACCAAAGGTCAAAGAGAGTGAGACAGATCTTGATGATATATTACTGCCTATTGTAAAAAAACTTATCAATATCGCGATATGGGCTATTACTATAATTATTGGTATTGACAATGCAGGGTATAATGTAACAACGATGATTACCGGTCTTGGTATTGGAGGTTTGGTCTTTGCTTTGGCTGCCAAAGATGCTGTTTCTAACCTCTTTGGTGGATTTATCATCTTTAGTGACAAACCTTTTAATATCAATGAACGTATCATTTTAAATGGTTTTGAAGGGTATGTTCGTGAAATAGGCCTTAGAAGTACAAAACTTGAGACACTTGATGGTCGTATGGTAACGATGCCAAACTCAAAAGTTACTGATAATCCTGTTCTAAATGTCAGTAGAGAAAAAGGAAGAAAGGTTAAATTCTTTTTAGGGCTTACCTATGATACTCAGCCAGAAGATATGCAAAAAGCAAAAGATATACTCACCCGTATCATTGAAGCAAATGAACATACGCAAGATGCAGTTATTGCATTTGACTCTTTTGGAGATTTCTCTTTAAATATTATGGTGATCTACTGGATTAAAAAAGGAAGCCCAATTGCTGCAACAAATGATGCAATCAATATGGCAATTTTAAAAGAGTTTAATGAAGCAAAACTTGATTTTGCATTTCCTACACAAACTATAATTATGCAGAAATAGGGGGAGGTTTTACCCCTCTATACTCTCATAAACTTCAACACTTGGTCTGCCTGCGAACCAGTCACGTGGAGGCATGTTTTCGTGTGATTTCTTAAATGCTTCACTTTGGCAAACTTGTTAAGGCTTTTGTGACAAGGGAAGAGAGTGGAGCATTCTCTAAATCGCTTAAAGAGATCCAGGTCGCATTATGCGGTTCTTCTTGTAGAGTATAGAGTTTTACTGTGAGCCTGTATTTTGTGTAAGCATGCTTGAAACTTGTGATGAAGTGCTCTTCAATCGGGTCTATTTCAGGGAGAGAGAGCATCCCTTTATACATTCTTCCCTCTGTTTGAGTCAGTGCTATTTTTGCATCACGTATATAGACACCGTAGAAGAGATCCATTGCCTCATACTGCTTCTTTTTTGTCTGTGTATAGAGATGTGGTTCCTCTTTCCCTTGGCACTTCTGGCGTAGAGGGCAGAGAGAACAGTCGGGATTTTTTGGTGTGCAGAGCATTGAGCCGAGATCCATAAGCGCGAGGTTATGTGCACGTGGATCTTTGTCGTTGAGTATTTTTGAAGCGGCATGGTTGAGGTTTTTCTCATTGGGATTTAGCAGGGCATAGTAGCGTTTGATGACACGTTTTATGTTGGTATCGAGCACGACTATGTTTTGATGGTATCCAAAAGCACAGATGGCACTGGCAGTATAGCTACCAATACCCGGAAGTTTTACAAGTTCCTCATAGCTTTTTGGCAGTTCATTTGGGCAGAGCTTCGCTGTTGCGTGAAGATTGCGTGCACGTGAGTAGTAACCAAGTCCGCTCCATGCAGCGATGACTTCTTCCTCTTTGGCGAGGCTGAGTGCTTTGAGTGTTGGAAATTTTGCTAAAAACTGCGGGTAGTACTCATCTCGTACACGATTGACCTGTGTTTGTTGGAGCATGATCTCGCTGAGGTAGATTTTATAGATATCTTTTGTGTTCCGCCAAGGCAGTTCATGGCGTCCATATTTTTCATACCACTGTAGGAGTTTTGCTTGCATTAACGTAACTGTCCTTTGATAAACTCACGATAGTGCCCCTCTTCCTCTTCAAGCTCTTTGTGTGTTCCTGCCTGAACGATCTTACCTTCATTCAAGACATAGATCATATCGGCATTTTTAACCGTGCTGAGGCGATGGGCAATGGTAATGACTGTTTTGTCTTGTAAAATTGGCTCAAGGGCTACAAAGAGTTTGGCTTCGGTATGGACATCAAGTGCCGAGGTTGATTCATCGAAGATGACGACACTCGGATCTGCAACTATCATACGGGCAATGCTAAGACGCTGTCTTTGCCCTCCTGAGAGGCGAACGCCATGGTGTCCGACGATGGTCTCAAGACTATCTGGCATACTCTCTATCATCTCATCAAGCTGGGCAATATGGAGTGCTTTAAAGATAGTCTCATCACTGATATCTTCACCCATAGTGATGTTAAAACGTAGAGTGTCGTTAAAGAGTATTGGCATTTGCAGTACCAGAAATATTGCATCTCGTATGGAGTGTTTGTCCAGGTCTTCTACATTGATGTTGTTGTACTGGAGTCTGCCAGACTCTTTTTCATAAAAACCGGAGATGATCTGTGCAAGCGTTGTCTTACCGCTTCCACTCGCACCGATAAGTGCAATCTTGGAGCCATAAGGCAGATCAAAAGTGATATGTTGCAGCACCTCTTTTTTACTTTTTTCATAAGAAAAAGAGAGATCTTGCAGAGAAATGTCAAGAGGAGGGCTGCTTAGTTTCTCATTACCGCTTATCTCCTCTTTGAGGTTTAAAACCTTATTTATACGAGCAAGGGCAGCTTTTGCTGCACTGTAGCTGTACTGCATAGAGAGAATATCTTGAACCGGTGTCATGATAAACCAGATGTATCCAAACATTGCAAACATCATCCCAATACTGAGGTCACTGTAGGCAACAAGCAGCAGACCTGTCGCACGAATGAGTTCAAAGAGTGAAAGGAAGATAGTATAAGAGAGCTTCTCATACGCTACACTCTTAAAGCCGTACTCATTGGATCGTTCCTGAATCTTTTTTGCTTGTTTGATGGCTTTTGAGAAGAAGTAGGACTCTTTGTTACTTGCTTTTATCTGTCCAAAAAGCTCTAAGGTCTCACCAACATCCTCTTGAAACTCAGCAATGGCTTGATTCTCCTGCCGTTTCAACTCCCCTGCGTGAGCAGACATCCTTCTACTGAGAAACATAATAAGAGGCTGAACAAAGAGTATTAGAATTCCCAGCAGGGGGTTGATGGCTATCATAACAATTCCAACACCTATAAGAGTCAAAATCGATGCGACAAACTTTGAGGCACTGTTAATGATGAAAGCATCGAGTGTATCGATATCGGTAATGAGGTTTGCTGTAATTGCACCGCTGCCTAAGGTCTCATACTCATTCATAGAGGTATGTTCAAGATGCGTTAAAAGACGCTTGCGAAGCATAAAGGTGACATATTTTGCGATTGCTGTAAAGGTTTTTGTCGTTATAACACCTAAAATATAGTATAAAAATCTTAAAAAGATAACGCCAAAAGCAACGATGGCAATGTAGTAAAATGCAGAACCACTACCCAAGATTTGATCGATTGTGGGAACGATATAGTGTGGTTTGTGAAGCAGGACTTCATCAACCATAAGCGGGAGCATCAGCGGTATTGGAATACTGATGATAATAGCGATGAGTGTAATTATCTGACCGTAGATAAAGGCGCGTTTTTTAGCAAAGGCAAGAGAAAAAAGTGTTTTTATGTCTATATAGTTTTGTTTCATAAGCGAATTATATCGGATAAAAGTTAGAAACAATTTTGTAAAAGAATATAATTTAGATATAATTTAAAATTAGAAAAATAATAAGGGTGACTTATGAATAAGATATTTTTACTGGCTTTACTTCT
>Ga0256828_1001733_pt1 | contig 13428 bp, 15 predicted proteins | sample CV88metaG_FD_185993 | JGI IMG/M metagenome (GOLD analysis project Ga0256828, IMG submission 185993) | Hydrothermal vent microbial communities from East Pacific Rise, Pacific Ocean - CV88 | ecosystem: Environmental > Aquatic > Marine > Hydrothermal vents | place: Pacific Ocean: East Pacific Rise... | reverse complement strand
TAAACCAAAAATTAATGTAGATTGTGCAAATTCTGATTGTAGTTTAACAAAGGGAACAGAGTTGGTTAAAGATACATTACATGATGTAGAGAAAGATAAACCTTTTTCAGAATATATTCAAGATATTGTTTTTTATATAATTACATTTGTTAGTTTTATTGCTCTAATATATATTATTTATGCATGATTTAAAGTCCTAATCTCATGATGAGATGAAGAAGAAAACAAAAAAGCTAAATGAATTATAAAAACTGTTATAATTTGAATTGCTATAATTCGGTTAGCATATCCAATAACATCTTTTATAATTAAAGCTTTAACTGCTACTCCTGCATAATAAAAAATAAATTATTAAAAAGTCTAGTTTAAATACTAGGCTTTTTTTAGTATTTTATGGTAAAATAAAGTTATATTATTAATTAATAAATAAATATGACTTTAGAAAATGAAATTTATAAAAGTCCAAAAAGTAAAGTTTTTACTTTTTCTACTATATTTTTATGATTAGTTATTTTATTAACTATATGATTATATTCTTTTAATTTTTACTTAGAATGAAAAAATAATGATTTAAAAGAAGAGTATAGTACAAAACAAAAATTAGTTGCTGAGAAAAAACAACAAAAAAAATTAAAAGTTTATTCACTATATACTATGAATAAAACAACAATTGATAGATTAGAAAAATACTCAAATATTAAATTATATATAAATCATTTAGAATCTATATCAAATAAATATCATATAATTTTTAAATGATTTACTTATAATAATTGAGAAATAAAAACTTTAGCTTATTCTGTTTCAGATACTAAAAGTATAGATTATCAAAAAACAGTAAAGTTTTTAAGAGATTATAAAAAAGATAGTAAAGCTTTGTTTAATATTGAACCAATTAAGTGAGTTAATACACTTGAGAGTAGTCAAAAATTTCCTATTGTATTTAAAATAAAATAATTAAATAATAATTTAAAAAATATGTCATCAATTAAAAAAAATAATAAAATAAAAAATTTAATTGTTATTTTTATAACAATATTTATTCTTTTATTTTTTACTAAACAAGCATTTTATAATATGAGTGAATTGCTTGATGAAAAAGAAGAAAATACTGTCAAATTAGAAAATATTGTAGAACAATTAAATGAGTTACAAAAATTAGAACAAGATTTAAAGTCAGGTTTAAAAGATTCTGAAATTAAGTATTTTATGCAAACTCCTGATAGAGCTGATTTAATTGAATATTTTCATAATTATGCAGAAGATGTTAGTAATTCTGGAAATGAATTATTTATTCATAATGTTTCATTTTGAGATATTTCAAAGTGAGAATTAGGATTTATGGAGCAATCAGTAAATTTAAAAGTAACTGTTGCAAATAAAAATGTTTTAAAAGCATTATTAACAAAATTAACTTCAAGTAAATCTAAATATAGATTTTTTATAACTAGTTTTGCTTTTCCAAATGATAATAGAGCTTGATCTTATACGGTAACAATACCTTTAAAGTTATTATATAAATAATAAATATGACTGTAAAAAAACAAAAATTTGAAGATAAAGATATCATAATATTTAAAAAGGTAAGTGATTTAGATAAATATAATTTTTATGAATATTTATCTGTTATGCTTGATTCATGAGTATGAGTTGTTGAAGCATTAGAATCTGTTCAAGAAAAGTTAGATAATATCTATTTCAAGCAAAGAATTAATCAATTATTAGTTTTTATAGCTTCTGGTGATTCTTTGAGTAAAGCTATGAAAAAGGATCCAAATACTTTTTGAGATCATGAAATATCTATTATAGAAGCATGAGAATCTACTTGAAGTTTGGATAAATCTTTATCTGATTTAGCATTAAATATAAAAAATATTTATGAATTAAAGAAGAAAATAAAAGCTTCTTTAACTTATCCAGCAATAATATTTTTATTTTTAATTGTAGCTGTAGTAATTATATTAACATATGTAATTCCTAGTTTAATACCTTTGTTTGAAGATTTTAATGCTACTTTACCAACTTCAACTAAAGCATTAATAGCTACTTCTGATTTTTTAATTGATAATTGATTATTATTAATATTTTTATTATTTTCTTGAATTATTTGATTAATGATTTATAAAAATACTGATTCTTGAAAAGAAAATATTGATAACTTTATATTAAATACTCCTTTAATTTGAGATGTTTACAAAAATTATATTCTTGCAAATATTTCATTAACAATGTGAAATTTAATTTGAGGATGAGTTTCAACTATAAAAATGTTAAAATTAGTTTGAAAAGCAAGTTGAAGTCATGTTTATAATCAGTTATTTATATTAATAGCAAAAAAAGTAGAATCATGAGAAAAAATAGTTGATTCTATGCAAGAAATAGATATAGATAAATTTTATTTTCCTACTAGTTTTACTCAATTAATGTCAGTATGAGAGAGAACTGCAAATTTAGAAGTTGTTAGTAAAAAAGTACATAATCAATTTAAAAGGGAGGTTGAATATTCTTTAGCAACATTAACTAAATGGATAGAACCATTAGCTGTTTTGCTTGCTTCTATTTTTGTATTATGGTTTGCTTTTGCAATATTTTGAGCAATAATGAAACTTACTTCTAGTATGAATTAAAAAAATGAAAATAAATAAAAAAAATAAATGATTTACATTAATTGAAATAATGATTGTTTTTACAATTATGATATTATTAAGTATTTCAATTTATGCTCCATATAATTATTATTCAAACAAAGCTAAATTAAAAATAGTTAAAACAGAAGTTGCAAAAACAATTTATGAAGCTAGAAATATGGCTATTTATTGATTAAATCAGTGATCAACTAATAAATCAGTTTGAGTTTATTTTGATAAAAATACTCTTAAAAATTCAATAAAACTTTATAGTTATCCATTTGATTATACTTGACCTAAAAATGATTTTACATCAAGTGATGTGGAATTAATTAAAGAAGTTAAATTACAGCCTTGAATACAAATAGATAAAGTTTGAGGCAAAAATAATGCTTTATTTTATTTTCAAGCAATTAGTTGAACATGAACATATTATTATTTTAATCCAAGTTCAAATTTATTTTCTAATGCAGAACTTAATATTAATATTTCTTTAAAAAATTGATGACCAAATTTATCAACAAAAGTTACTTATTTTACAAAAACAAATATTGTTGATTATTAAAAAACTAGCTTAAATAAGCTAGTTTTTAAATTTTTAAAATTTGCTTTTTTTTTAAATAAAAATATTATTTATTAAATTATTTTTAAAAATGAAGCTTGTGAAAAAAATATCAAAAAAAGCATTTTCTATTATTGAAGTTTTAGTAGCAATTTTAATTTTTGCTTTGTGAATTACAGCAGTTTATATGCTCATTAGTTCTAGTATAAAAGCAAATAATTATACTGAAAATCAAATAATAGCTGCTAATTTAGCAAGAGAAGAATTAGAATTAATTAGAAATATTAGAGATTCTAATTATAAAACCTATAATGTATGGAATAAGAAAAAACCAAATTGAATAAATTCAGATGATTACACTAATTGAAATATATATTTTTTAGTAGATCATTATTATAAAATAGAAAATGATTATGATACTTTGGCTGATTTTCCTATAAAAGTAGAAGAGATATCTCCTTTTTGAGAATGAGTATCTGAAATTAATTGAAAAATGCAAGATTATAGATTATGTTTAGATTCAGAAAATAGATATACTTATGATTGTAGTTGAACAAATAAAAAAACAAAGTTTTATAGATATTTAAAAATTGAAAAAGTTGAAAATAAGGATTGAGTAATAAATAATGCTTTAAAAATTACTTCAAAAGTAATATGGTATGCTAATTCTTATCATAGTTTAGATATTTCTACAATTATTACAGATTGGAAAAGACTTTAATAATTAATAACAAATAATGAATAATCACAAGCTGAAAGCTTTTACATTACTTGAGATTTTGGTTGCATTAACTATTTTTTCTATTTTTATGGTTTCAATGATTATGATATATGCTTCAAGTGCAAATATTGATAGAAAAATTGAGATAAATAGATCTATGCAAGAAAATACAAAAAATATTATTGAAACAATAGCTGAAGATATTAGAAAAAATGGAATTTCTTGAGTATCTGATACTTTATGAATATGATGTAGTTTTCCTTCTACTGATTTATATAAATCTGGAGATAAATTATGTGTATGAACTAATAATTATTATTTAGTTATAAAAAATAGTGTAACTTGAAATTATCAAAGAATTGATTCTTCAAATATTCAAACTAAATGTTGAGATTTAAAAAATGAATGTATCTTAGTTAGAAAGCAATGATCTGATATTACTAGATTATCTAATTCTAGAGTTAGATTTACAAATTTAGAATTTTTAGTTTCAAATGATAATATACCTAAGGTTACTATTATTTATGAAATGCAACCGTCTATTAAAAAATGAGTTAAGTATGAAACTATAAAAAATTCTAAGTTAAATTTTCAAACAACTATTACTTCTAGATTAATAAAAACAAATTAAAAATATGAAACATAATAAAAATTGATTTTCTGTTTTAGTTTCTATATTAATTATAGGATTTTTAATGGTATTAACTGTTTGAACTTTTAATATTGTTTTAAGAGAATTAAATGATTCTAAATGAGCATTTGATTATTTAAAAGCATTTGCTGCAGCTGAAGCAGCATGAGAATTGGCATTATTGGAAATAAAAGAAAAGTGATATTGATACTATGATAAGATTGATTTAGATGTAAATGATTATTCTGTTATTTTATCTAAAAATCCAACTGATAAGACAAAATTTAAAAAATCAATAGATCCTTTAATTTGATATGATTTAAATTCAAAAGTAAATAACTATGATTGAAGTTTAGAAACTTGAGAATTTGATATTATTCCTTTATTTTATATAGATAAAACTTGAGAACATAAAGCTATTAATATAAGTTTATCTGTAAAATCTGGGTCTGATAGTACAAAACTTACTTGGAACATACTTTGAAAGGATTTTTGAATATCTTGAATTTGAGATTTTACAAATTCTTCTACTTGAAAATGAAGGTTCAAAAATGCCTTATGAGAATATGTTGTAGAAGAAAAACAAATTTGAAGCTTTTTATCTAGTTCTAATTCAAATTATTTAATTTTGATGAACATAGATCCTAGTTCAAAAATAGAATATAATTTACAATGAGATTATTTTACTTTACCAAGAATTAATATTTTAGCTAGTTGAAAAATAGGGAAGTATAAGCAAAATTTAAATATATTTTTAGATAATACTGAATATTTATGAAGATCTAGATATAGTATTTATAGTAACTAAAAAAAAGAGGTTTTTAAACCTCTTTTTTTATATTCCACAAACTGATGCACTTCCACATGTTCAACAATCAGTTGGAGCACATGAATCTCAAGCATCTCATCAAATTATACTTATAAGCATAGATTTGATTTCATCTTCTTCAGGAACCATTCATTCAAAAATTACATCTTTAAAATCAATTGATTCTTCTTCTATAATTAGTGCAGGTTCTTTAGAAAAATCTAATTCTTTTTTTAATTCTTCATCAGTTGTTTCTTCTATTTGAATAAAATCAACTAGTCCTAGTTCTTCTAAACTATTTTTTACTATATTTAATAATTTTTCAGTTTCATTATTTTTTCAAAATATCTTTATTTTCATATTTTATTGTTATATAAATAAAAAACACTTCTATTTTATATTTAGAAGTGTTTTTGTAAAATTTATTATTATTTTTCTTCAGTAGTTTCTTCAGTACTTGCTTCTTCAGTAGTAGTTTCTTCTTCATCAGTTTTTTCAACTTTTGGTTTAGCTACTAATACTAATACTTCATCAGCAGGAGTTAAAATTTCAAATTTATCACCTAAGTTTAAATCAGAAACTTTAATATTATCACCAAATTCTTTTAATACTGATAAATCAACATCAAAATGATCAACTAAATCTTTAGGTAAACATTTAACTTCAATTTCTTTATTTAATTCTTCTAAAATACCTCCTAATTTAACAGCTTCAGAATCACCAATAAAGTTTAAAGTAACTTTAGTAGTTAATACTTCACCTCTAGTTAAAGCATAGAAATCTACATGAATAAAATCTCCAGTAACTGGTTCTTTTTGAAAATCATGAACTAATACTTCAATATCTTTTTTACCAACTTTTAAATTGATTATGTTTGATTCACCAGCTTTTCTAAAAGTTCTTAAAAAGTCTGAGTTATCTACTTTTATAGAAATTGGTTCTTGATTTTTACCATAAACAACAGCAGGAACTTGTTTATTTAATTTTATGTCTCTATTGTTTTCTTCAGCATTTCTAATGTCAGCTGCTAATATTATTTTTTCCATATTTTCTTTTTTTGATATAAATATTTTAAAATTATTTTATTTTAAGCTTTGAGATTTTATATAAAAACATAAAATTAGCAAAAGTTTTTTTGACTTTTTTTTCTTTTCTTATTTTTACTAAAAAATAAAAATATTATTTTGCTTTTTGCAAAATCAATTTTTTATATATAATTAATTAAATTTTAATTTAATAAATAATGTTTTTATGTGAAGAGGTCCAGTAGTACAAGCAAGAAAGGATGCTGTAAATAAAGTAAAATGAAAAATATTTTCAATGCATGCAAAACTTATTTCTTTAGCAGCTATGAAATGATGAAATCCAGATGATAATCCAGCATTACATGCAGCAATTGTAAAAGCAAAAAAAGATTGAGTTCCTGCATCAAATATTGAAAAAGCAATAAAAAAATGAACAGGTGAAGATAAAGATGCTGCAGCAATTAATGAAATTGTTTATGAAGGTTATGCTCCAGGTGGTGTTTCTGTTATGGTTCAAACTTTAACTGATAATAAAAATAGAACAGTTTCAAGTATAAGACATATTTTTTCTAAATATGGTTGAAATTTAGGTGAAACTTGAGCAGTTTCTTGGATGTTTCATAGGAAGTGAGTTATTTTTATAAATCCTGAAAGTCATAGTGCTGATAAAATTGAAGAATTAGTTTATGAAACAAATTCAGAAGATTTTATTGTTCAAGATTGATATATTAAAATAATAACTTCTGTAGATGATTTTATGGAAGTAGAAAAGTTTTTTGAAGATAAGGGAATTGATATTTTAGAATCAAAACTTGATTTTGTTCCTGATACAGATGTAGAAATAACTGAATTTGATAAAGCTTTAAAATTTACAAAAATGATGGAAGCTTTTGCTGAGGATGAAGATGTAAATACTGTTTCTACAAATGAAATAATTTCACCAGAACTTCAAAAAGAAGTAGATGAATTTATAGAAAAAAATACTTTTAGAACTTAGAATCTACTGACCCCCTTTTTAGGGGGGATATTATTTAAAATGAGAAAATTTAATAAACTAATTAGTTTTTTATGTTAAAAGATAAAAATTTTATGAATATAGCCTATGAAGTGGCAACAGCTTCAAAGTGTGTTTCAAGACATACTTGAGCTGTTATAGTAAAAGATAATAGAATTTTATCTACTTGATATAATTGAACACCAGCTTGATATGTTAATTGTAATGATCATTGGAAATGAGAATATACTCCAGAACATCATGATTGGTCATATAAATATGAAATTCATGCAGAAATGAATGCTATTGTTTGGGCTGCTAGACAATGAATTAAAATAGAATGAGCAACTTTGTATTCTACTTATGAACCTTGTTTTGATTGTTCTAGAGCAGCTATTGCAGCTTGAATAAAAAAAATAGTTTTTAAAGAAAAATATAAACATCATTCTTGAAATGAATTACATGATTTCTTAAAAGCTACATGAGTAGAAATAGAGCAAATAAAATAAAAGTCAGATTATAATTATTAATCTGACTTTTATTTTAAAAGAAAAAGGATAAAACTATCCTTTTTTAATTTCTTTCATTTTTAAAACTTCATGTTTTCTAGTTACTTTATTGTATTTTCTAAGAGTAGGTCCTTTAACTCCAGCTTCAAAATTTTTCTTTTGAATATTAGTCATATGAACCATATTTCCAGTTTCTGTAGAATAAAAAGCAACATAAGTTCTTTTACCTTTTGCCATTTTTTACAAAATTATTAAAATATATTTATTAAAACAGAAAGGATTATATAAAAAAGCTTATTAAAAGCAAATTTATTTTTTAATAAAATTAAGTGAAAAAAAATTATAGTAAAATAATATCTACTATATTTATAATATTATTTATATTATTTTTTTCTTATTTTAATTGAGAAGAATATATAAATCATTATGAATTAGTAAAAAAACAACAGCTAACAAAAAGTGAAGTATTAGCAAAAACAGAAAGTTTTTCTATAAAAAAAATAAGAAATCTTGATAAAATTGATTTATATTATACTCCATATAAAGATTTGATTAATAAGCTAACTTATAAAATAGAAAATGCTAAACATCATGTTTATTTAGAGGTTTATATGCTTACTGAAACAAGAATTCAAAATGCCTTAGTAAAAGCAAAACAAAAATGAATTGATGTAAAAGTAGTTCTAGAAAAAAATCCATATATGTCTCCTTGATTAAACAAAAAAGCATTTGAATTTTTAAAAAATAGGTGAATTGATGTAGTTTATTCTAATTCTAAAAATTTTTCTTTAAATCATAGTAAAATGATTTTAATTGATAATGAAATATTTTTATCAACTGGTAATTTTACTTATAGTAGCTTTGCTCATAATAGAGAATTTATGTTTTTTATTAATGATATTAAATTATATAGTAGATTAGAAGAATTATTTTTATGAGATTATTCTTGAATTTTGACCTATGTTTATGATGATGATTTAGTAATTTCTCCTAGTTATTCTAGAATAAAAATAGAAAAGATTTTAAATGAGTCAAAAGAGTCAATTAAAATGTATTTTCCATATTTAAGTGATGAAAAATTATTAAAAATACTGATAAATAAAGCAAAAACTTGAGTAAAAATTGAATTAATTTTATGACAAGATTCAAAAGATGATTGAGAAGATATAAATAGATTAAAAGAAAATAATATAAAAATAAAAGTTATAAAATCTCCTAAAATTCATTCAAAATCAATTTTAATTGATGATAAATATTTATACTTAGGATCTATAAATTTTTCTAAATATAGTTTAGATGTAAATAGAGAAATATGAGTTATTTTTTCAAATATTGAAGCTATAGAAAAATTTAAAAAAGTATTTAAAAAAGATTTTAAAAAATAGACAAATAAAAATGTCTATTTTTTTTGCTTTAAGCTTGTAAATATGCTAAAATAATATTAATTAATAAATAATAAAAAAGGAAATGATTTTAAAATTTATCAAAATATTTTTTTCTGTATTAGCAATAATGTTATTTCTATTTTTGCTTGATGTGACATTTTATTTTTCAAACTATTCAAAAAATACAGATTTCATATCTAAAATTTCAGTTAAACAAAATTTAGATATATTTTATTCTAGTGGGACTGAATTAGTAAAATTTTCTAGTTGAAAGACATTAGAAAATGGTTCTTGAGTTTTTGTAAAAAATATAAATTTTGTTGATAAAGTTTATTTTTCAAAATTAAATTCTTTTGATATAAATTATAATAGTTGAATTTATGATATTACTTTAAATAATTGATTATTTGTTCTTGATTTAAATGATTTATCATCAAAATATAAAATCAAATGATTATGATTTGAGATTGAACCTAAATCTGGAGGTATGATTTATATAGATAATACTGATAGTTCAAGAGTATTTGTATTTTCTATAAATTCAGTTTATAAATTTACTTTTAAATCTGAATCATGAAGAAAACTTAATTATTATTATAATTATCCACATAATTATGTGTTATTTAATATAAAAAATAATACTTTTTCAAGAATATGATGAGATGTATTTAGATTAAAAACAATTATCAAAGATTGATTTATAAAAAATAAATTAAAATCTGATTTAAGTTTAAATTTATTTTTAACTGATGAAAAATTAAATTTTTTTCAAACTACATATAATTTAATTGATATTGAAAATAAAAATTATAATATACTTTTAAGAGATATTGAAAGGTTAGATACATTTAGGCTAATTTGAGAAGATTATATAAATAAATATTCAAAATATTTTATAAATGATGCAAAAAAAAGAATTTATTATAAACAATCATTATTAAATAGTATTCAAGAATTATTTTTAGAAAATCAAAATTCTACTGATACAAGTATTGATATTATCAATAAATTAGAAGCTTTAAAAAATTATAATAAATCAGATTATTATGATATTTTAAATGTTATTAATTGATATTATAGAATTATTGTAAAAAATAATAGTTTGGAAGATAAAGAAAGATTGAATAATTTTTTACCATTAATAAAATATATAAAATTAGTTGAAAATTGAGTTATAAAATCTACTATTGATTTATCTAGTTTAATAAAAAGAAATCAAAATAATATTTTTAATTTAAAATTAAAGGTAGATAGAATAAAGTTAATAAAAGAAAATCTAAATTATTTTTACTTATTAAGAAATATTGATAATAAAGAGTTTAAGAAATTAGTTTTAAATTTAGAATTAAAATATAAACAATTTACTAAAAATGAAAATATTTCAAAAAATAATTTAATTTTAATTGATATTTATTATTTTTGAGTATTGAATTTAAAGCAAGGTAATGATGATTTGGAATTATATGTTTTATTAAAAAATATATATTTTAATTATGATTTTTGAGAAGATACATTCAACTTTGAAAAATATTTTAGTGATTTTGTAAATATTTATTTCTCAAAATTAAAAATTATTGATGGTAAAATTATTTTATGACAACATTTAGATTTAGTTTTATTAGAGTCATTTTTATATTATTTAGAAGATTATTTAAATAACTTTGCATTTGTAAAGCATGATTGAAGATATAAGACTGAACAACTAATGTTAAATATAGATATATTAGAAAAATATATGTTTTTAAATAAAGTTATATATTTTGAAAATAAACCATTTTGAGTTTTAAGAACCTGAATTTTAAAAAATAGAAATTTATTAAATAATATATTGATTTTTGTAAGAGAAAATTTATTTTATAAGGAAAGAAATGATAGTAATTTATTAATTACTTCAAAGGAATATAACTTAACAACTTATTATATTGATAAATTTTCTAAAATACTTAAGAGTATATTTAATTTAGAAAAAGAAAATAAAGAGTTGTTACTAAAAGATCAAAGGCAGAGAATTATAATAAAAGATTATGAAGAATTTTATAAAAAATATGAAGAATATTTTTTAGCATTGAGTTCTTATGATGATTATAGATCTAAATATAATAAGGAGGAAGAAGAATTAAATAATTATTTTATAAAGAATGAGGAAAAAGAGTTAGGTGTTAATGATATTAAAACTTATTTGAAACAGTTTTATTGATCTAGTTTTGATTGAACTAAAATTTATCCAATTAATAAATATTGAGATTTTAAAGTGAGTAAATTTACAGTTTATTGAGGTCAATTAAGTTTTATAATTAATCCTGAAAGAAATTATACAATATCAGATATAATAATAGAAAGTAATTTATCTAAAAAAGAGAAATTTAAAGATAATACATATATTTTAGAAAATGATAGATTAAGTTGGGAAGAAAAGATGAAAAATGTTGAAAATGAAAAAAAGAAAGATTATGATTTTACTTTATACTTTAAAAATAAGTTTTTTACTGATTACAATTTAGTAAAAAATAGTGATGAAGAAAATAATACAAGTAATTCTAAAGAAGAAAGTGAGTCAATAAGAATTTTTAAAAGAGATAAACTATTGTCTGATAGATGAGAATTTTGACAATTAAAAGATATTTTAAATTTAAAATATAAAGATATTATAGTAAAGTCTTTAGAGGATATAACTATAAAAAATGCTGAAGTTTGAAAAACTGTTAATGAAATACAATATCTTTTAATATTTGATTCAAAATATTTAATTGATGATAAAAATGATAAACATTATTTTTATAATTCCTCTTGAGTAATTGAACTTGCTCCATTTACACTTTTTGGTTGAGATAATAAGAAAGTAATTATTTGAGGAAATAAAATTAAAATTTGATTTAATATAAATCTCTCTGATTTTAGAAATATATTTAATAGTATTTTTGAACAAATAAGAAATGTAGATAGATTAAGTTATGCATTAAGGGGAAACTTGTCTGTTTATGATATGGATATAGAGTATATGAAGGATTGAAAATTTATCATTTGATTTGATTTAAATTGAAAAAATATTAAACTTTATTTATCTTGAGATAAAATTCTTTTTACAAAGGTAAATTGAAAAGTTCTTAAGCAAAAAAATATTTCACTAAATAAGTGATTAGAAGAATTTTTAGTAAGTTTAAAATAGAATTAATATGGCAAAAAGAAAAAATACAGCTGCAAAAATTTTTGCATTTATAGCTTTATTTGGAATTGTATTAGGTATTATTTGAACTTGAGCATTATTTATATTTGGTAATTCTCAAGCTCCAGAACAAAATGTACAAACTATTAATCCTGAACAATTACAAAAAATGATTGAAAATATGCAAGTTGAAGTTAATACTTGAACTACAAAATAAAAACTTCCTGATTATCAGGAAGTTTTTATTTGAATAATTTTTAAAAAATATATAATTAAAAGCCATAAAGTAGTAAATTATTATTTACTATTAAATTACTTAACTATTTATTTTTAATAAAATGCACTTAAATATAAGAATAACTTGACCTGCTTGAGCTTGAGTAAATTCAACAGTTGATATTATAGCAAGTCTTTTTGCTGAGCTTGGTTATGATTTGATTTCAGATATAGAATATGAATCAAGAATTAAATGATGAGTAAACTATTTTGATGTTTCTGTTTCTGACAATGGAAGTAAATTTTTAACTAAAAAAGTTGATATTTTATTAGCTTTCAATGATGAATCTTTAGAAAAAGCATTATCTTCTTTAAAAGAAAATGCTACTATTATTACAAATAAAAAAAATTCAGAAAAATTATCTCTAAAATTAAATTCTTTTAATGTTTTAGATTTAGAAATAGCTGATAAATATGATAATACTTATTTATTGGCAATTTTAGCTAAATATTTAAATATTGATTTAGATATTATTTTAGAAAAAATTGAAAAAGTATTTGCTAGAAAATGAGAAACAGTTGTAAATTATAATAAAGCAGTTGTTGAAAATATTTATAAAACTTATGAAGTAAAAACTAGTAAAGATTTTGAAATTAAAAGAATTTGAGAAGCTAAACATATTTCATACTGAAATAAAGCTATTACAAAAGGTGCTATTGCAAGTGAACTAGAATTTTTTGCAGCTTATCCAATGACTCCAGCTTCTACTATTTTAACTGAAGTTAT
>Ga0256828_1001729_pt1 | contig 13436 bp, 8 predicted proteins | sample CV88metaG_FD_185993 | JGI IMG/M metagenome (GOLD analysis project Ga0256828, IMG submission 185993) | Hydrothermal vent microbial communities from East Pacific Rise, Pacific Ocean - CV88 | ecosystem: Environmental > Aquatic > Marine > Hydrothermal vents | place: Pacific Ocean: East Pacific Rise... | reverse complement strand
AGGTAGAGGAGGCATCTTCATCATCTTTTCTAATAACAAAAACAACCAAATCACTCTTTTCTAACTGCTCTTTACTAATAGCCTCATGTTCTATGGGTGCATTGATTCCTGGGGTATCTAAAAGCTTATAGTCATTCCATAAATAAGTATCAACGGTATCGGTTGTTGGAATATCACCTATTTTAGCCCTCTCTTCTTTTAGAATGCTGTTGATAAGTGTACTTTTTCCTGCATTGTAAGCTCCAAAAAACATGATTTTAATGTTTTTCTCTTGTAGCTTTTGACGTATATCAGCTCTGGCATTTTGATAGTTTTCTAGCTTTTTTTCTAAGATATCATCTATCTTATTGAGTTCATTCTCTATGCGTATAAATGGATTAGTTATCATTTTTTAATACCTCTATTTTAGATTTAAACGACTCAATATCTTTTTCTATTTTATTAATATTTGAAACAATAGAGTTAAAGGTGAGATGAAACTCACTAAAGGTCTCTTCTATTGTTTGTGTTATCTCTTGTCTACTACTTGTTCTCAATGAATTAATTACAGCACTACTGTCTACCCCTATAACCTCTGTCTCTTCATCATCATCTTCTCTATCACTCCAATCAAAACTGCTTATCTTATCCCATAATCCTCTTTCTCGTCCTCTAATGGTATAGGTAAACTCTATATTTTTATAGTCTGCTACACTGTTTGGGTTGAGTTGAATAGAGGTCTTTTGAATATTTTCAAAGAGTTCACTTAATACTTTAGAAATCTCATGGTTAAACTTTTTTACAATATATTGATTTAGCTCTTGAAGTAATTTTTGGGTGTTTTTTGACTTTTCATGTTTTTGTACCAAAGAGGAGATTTGAAAGTTTATATCGCTAATCAGTGTGGTTTGTAAAAAATTCTTTTTTCTCTCTAGTATCTCTTGTTGTTTTTGAAGCTCTTGTTTTAGATGAGTAATGTTAGGCAATAGCTTTTTATTAACCTTCTCAATAATCTCTAATTCAAAATATTTAACCAATAGTTTTTTAGGTTTTTCACTTTTATAATTTATCGATTCACTTAAAATATTTTTATTGAGTGTTTCAAAGAGTTTTTCTATATTAGACGCTTCCATCATATCTTCTTTAGCACACTGAGCAGAGATAGAGACTGGTTGTAAAAGTTTCGCTTTTGAGTTAAGCTTTGTTAATACCTCTTCGGCTCGTTTTTTAACATCCTGCTCTTGTAGTTGGCGTGTATTAGAATCTTTTGCTTTTAATGTTTTAATAATATCATCTGCTTTATCAGACCAATCCTCTTCATATACATCAGACTTGGTAATAACAGGTAAAATAGGCTTCTCTTTTCTCATCTCTTTAGCCAACTCTTCAAGCTCTTGTACCTGTCCGGGAGAGCCTGATGAGGTTAACCAAATAATAGCATCTGCACTATCAAGATACTGTTTGGTTAGTTCAGCATTTTTATCGGTTATAGAGTGTAAACCAGGGGAGTCAACAAGGATTAAACTATCCAACTCTATCCATTGTATTCTTGCCGTTGTTTCTGTTTGACCTACTTTAAAGTTATTCTCTTTATTGGTTTGAATTTGGTTATTTTCATCCAAGTAGTAAATTTCTGATGTTAATCCTGATAGGTCTGAAAATAGGTTAGAGAAACTACTTTTTCCTGCATTGACCTTTCCAAAAACAAAGAAGATAAGTTTGTCCCCAAAATCTTTAGATAACTCCTCAGAGAGTGTAAAGTTTTTCCACTCTTTTTCTATGTTTTTAACAAAGCTTTCAAGGGTATGGTTAATAGAGTCTATATGATTATAGAGAGGGTTACTTTGTGTAATGTTTTTTTCATGAATATTTTTACCAATAAGTGTCAAAAACTCTTTAGTAAGCTCTTGACCACGCTTCTCTTTTTCTTTTGAATCAGTAAAACTCTTTTTGAATTTTTCAATCTCTTGGAAAAATATTTTGTATTTGTTTGTCATTTTTTATAGCCTTTCTGATTACTTGTTACTTATTTTAACTTTGTTGAGCATATTAAACCAATCTTGAGTGAGTTTGGCTTTTGTTTTTATCTCTTTCCATTCATCTTCATTGAACTCTTTTTTAAGTGTTTTTGTAATTCTTATGACTTTGTTGATGGCAAATTCACTAACCATATATTTTTGCATATTGGCACAAGATTTATTGTATCCAATGGCAATGTTTCCCATGAATTTTTCATCATCGTTGTACCATCGTTTTCCTTTTTTAAACTCAATATAATAAAGGTCTGCATAGATAGAGATTGGTAGGTCAATAATGTTGAATCTAACGCTCTCATCAAATTTTCTATAAAGGGTATCAATCTCAAAAATATTCTGTTTTAATGTTGCTACAGCTTTTTCATTGTTTGGTAGTGATTCTAATGTTTTTATAATTTTATCAATCTCTTTTTTAATTTTATAGAAGTCATCTTGTAGAGCCATATACTCTCTAATCATTAAATACCAGTTGTCATTTAGAGGATTTTTAAACGTATTGATGAGGTCTAATGCTATTTTCTTTTTATCAAATAAAATTGGACTTTCAAAAAGATTATTTTTTCTTGAAATCTCATCAATCTCTTTTCCCAAAGAATCCTCTTCTATATTTAGCGTAGAACCAATACTGTTGAGTAAATATTCATTAACCTCTGAACCATACTTAACTGAGGTACAGATAGAAGATAAGCCTTTTTTCTCTTTGGCTTCTTCTCCCAATGTAGCACTGGCAAGGTGAAGTTTTTCGGATAAGTTTAATTTCTCTTTTTTCTTAATGGCAATACTCTCTTCCATAAGATTGACATACAACATAGAATAGATAAAATTGGTATAGTTTTGATAGTTATTTTTTATCAAATGTTTATTAAGTTCTTCTGATAAACCCAATAAAGAGTTGTTATAAATGTTTTTAGTAGAAAGTATCTCCATAGGAGTTGTCCATGCGTACATAAGAAATTTTATTTTTTCAATAGAATCTTTATCTGTAGGTAGAGTATGTTTTTTGAATCCCTTCTCTATACCTTTTAATTCAGAGAGAATAATGGCAGAATACTCCAATGTACTTTTGGCATAAGAAAGTTTGGCAATCAGCTTTGAATCAATAGATTGTGTTAATTGTGGAGAGATACCATTGCTCTCTAGTTTTTTATAATTTATAATTATTTTTGCTTCATTTTTTCGATTTACATCCATGTAATATTTCTCTAAATAGAGACCATATTGGGGTAAATGTTCTTGTAATGAATTAATACATTCTACTTGAATGGCTTTTTTTTCTTTCTCTTTTTTATTTATATAGTTATGATATTTTTCTTTTGTCTTATGGATACTGTTATTTGTCTCTTTCTTAATATCTTCAACTAAGTTTGCATACAGTAGGCTACTGCATAATAAACTTATAGTAATAATTTTTTTCTTCATTTATTTCCTTTATTAATTTAAAAATCTAAAATAGTTTTTTTTTCGTTATTCTCTTCTAATATGGTTTCTGACTCAGATTTATCTTCAAATATACTCTCTTCTTCAATCTCTTCAATATCCAAAACAGTCTCTCTTTGAGTATCTTCTAAGTTAAGTAGAGTGATTTTTTTCTCTATTTCTTCAGGCACATCCCATAGCATATCGTCTAAGCCTATATAGCTTCTCTTTTCAATTTCTATATATTTCTCTACAGAGTATTTTCCTGCTTGTAAAAGCATTTTATAGGGGAAAGGAGTGATAATAATAGCTCCATCTATTACCATCAGTGGATAGTTTGTCTGAACATAGCTGGTTATCTCTTCATAACTGATGCCTTTGTCCAATACAGTATAAACAGCTTTAGCCCCTTTATAGCTCACCATAATGACACTTCTATTACTAACATGTTTTAAAAGAGAGATTTCTTTAAATGCTTTACCATCAATAAAAGCAATAATTTTTTCACCATTTTTGATAAAAAGAGAGGGAACAACTTTCTCTAATTGTTTGACTGCTAAAGATTTAGAGGGCTGAATTTGTTTTTCTACTTCAAATAGTTTTTTAATCTTTTTTCCATCTTTATATACTTTTTTTAGATGTTTGATATTGGAGGTTAAATTTTCATCCATCTCTATTGAATAAAGAGTGCTAGAGAAAAAAATGGATAGACTGATAGTAGAAAGAATAGATTTATAAATTTTGTTTTTCATTGGTATCTTTCATATTAATATTTTTCTTTTTATTTTAGCAAAAAACTCTCAATAAATAAATATTAACTTAAATAATAAATCTATAAAAATACAAAATGTGTAAATAAGTTTATAAATTAAACACCCAAAAACAAAACCAACTAAATAACGTTATAGCTCTTAAAATATAAGAAATGAATGGTATTTTATGATGGGCATTGTAGGGTTGTGTGTAGGGGTCAAGCCACGTCTTGACCCGTTATTAGAATAAAATGTTCAAGTATAAAACCATCCAATAAATTACGCTATAATATTAAAAAAAAATTAAGTTAATAAAATTATCAAAAGGATAAACCATGGCATTCCCTCAAAAACCTTATAAATTAAAATGTACGAAGTGTGGTAATAGTAAAATAGTAAATATTAGAAGAGATGCGTTACGCCCCTCTGATATTTTTGCTATGTCAACAACTTGTTCTAAGTGTGAGTGTAAGATGGAGAGGGTTGAGATGAGTACTTTAGATAATTTCTTTACGAATCCAGTTTTTTCTTATTTAGGGAACACCAAATAGTTTTTATAGAGGTAGATACAGTTTACCTTTAAAAATTTTCTTTAGTTGTATCATAGGTTGAGTAATAAAGAAAAAGATGTTATTTATCATTTTTCCTAAGTTCATTTATAATCAAATAAGAGATTAGTTCCTGTATATCAACTGATATATTTTGTAGTTTTGTATTCAATTCAGTAGAGTATAGTTGAGTAGACTGTTCTAATGTTTTTTTAAATTTGGATGAATATTGATTAAAATTTAAAAATGTTGTCTCAATTTGATTTTGTACAGCAATTTTAGATTTTCGTTTAAACTGATAAGTTACATCTTCTGAAAATGAATCTCCCCAAAAGCTATCCCATGCTAAATCATTTAAATCAATGTTCAAGTCAATTTTTTTAGATGTAGTTATTGGAAAAGAGAGACTATGCTTGTTAAAAATCTTATATTCTTGTAGACTATTTTGAAACATAGAAACTTTCTTATTAAAACTTTTAAAATTAAAATCATTAAATTCTTGAGTAACTTTATTTAATTCATTAATAGAATGTATTAGATAAGTCTTTGATTCTTCATCTTTACTATTAAAAGGATTTATTGAATCCCAACAAGAGACATTATTTTTTAATTTTAGTTCTAACTTCTCTGCTATATCCTCAATATTAGTATCAAGTTTTTCTATAATTTCTCTTTTTGTAAATTTCACTTTATATTCTTTTACATCAGAACTTAAATAATTTGTATATCTATCAAAACTTTTTAAAAAAGTTGAATAGTAAAGTACTGATTTGAGAATTTGATTAATATTTGAAAAACCATTTTCTTCTTCTTTTATAATACTAACCAATGATTTTATAGCACTATAAGGAAAAACACCAATCAAATGTTTATCTACATGATACTCTTGAAATTGATATTTAATTTTCTCTATATCAAAAATAATCTTTTTATAATTATCTATTTCATGCAAAATAGAATCAATACGATTATAGATAATTATAACTTTTGTATCTGAATGAGATAATTTTTGTAAAAAATCCATATCTGATTTTTTAATTCCTGTAGAAGAGTTTATGAGCCATAAAATAATATCTAACTCTTTTAGAACAAACTCTAAACTTTTTTGAGAATACTCTTTCCCATAACCAGGAATATCAAAAATATTAAAATATTCAAGCTGTTTGTAGTCAGCTTGAATATAGTTATACTCCATATGTTTTGAGAGATGAGGCTTTTTATGTTTGTATAGCACTGTAACTTGATTAGTTGTCTCTCCAAAACCCATTTTAAATTGTTCTTTATTTCCTACTATTGTATTTAAAAAAGTAGATTTACCTGTTGAGTTTTCTCCAAAAACACCTATGTTTGGTTTAAAGTCTGTAAAATTATGAATTTTTATAAATGAGTCAACTTCAGTCGAAAGATTCTCATAACTTTTTAGTAATTTATGAAGCTTTATTTGCTTCATTATTTTAACTTATTTATTTCTAATAGATAAGATTCAACTTCTTGAAGTTGTTTAGTTAACTTTTGTATCTCTTTCTCTTTGAGTTGTGGGTTTTCTAAAACTTTAGCTACCTCATCAAGCTTTGCAATATATCCACCAATAGTTAAATTTAGTTTATCATAAAATGTCTCTCCAAACTCATTAATACCTTTAAAGCCTTCATTAAGCTTCTTTTTAAACTCTTTCATGATTTCATCGGTAATATTTTGAGCCAACTCTTTATTTGGGTCAGTATATTTCTTATAAATAGCCATTCCAGCCATAATTGCAGCTGATACAGCCAATCCAACTCCAGGAATGAATGCTGTTGCACGTGTAATTGCAACCTCTCCAAGTACTCCTGCTAATAATACAAAAACCTCTTTATCAATACCAATGTCATTATATAAATCTTTATTGGTGTTGAGTTGGATGTGTCCATTAGACTCTACAACCAAATTAAGATTTTCTAATTTATCTATGTTGTACTCTTGATATTTATCTAGTCCTATATTAATTTTATTAACAACATCATTAATATTATTTTGTATGCTAGAAATTGTCTCTTCAATATGTTCAACATAATGTTCTATGCCAGGAGTTATTAGAAGCATAGAATCTTCTAGTGCTTCTTCAATTCTTTGAATATATTTTTCTTTTAAGCTCCAAGCTTTTGCTTTATCCCATGCACCTATCTTGTTGATAGAGTCATATATTTTTCCACAAAGTATCTCTTCTATCTCTTTATATAAATCTGTTTTGTCAAAAGCTTTCTCTTGCTTATTTTGTGATTCTTTTATTGCTTTTTGAAATGTACTTTGTGCATTTTTAGAAAAAGAAGAAAACTCTTGATGTGTTTTATGTATTTCAATTAAAAGTTTTTCTAGTTGTTCTAAATTTTCTAATAATTCTTTTTTAGTATACTTAAAATTATTCTCTGTATGAATAATTAAATTATTAGCTTTTCCTATACGTTCATTATAGATTTTATCTTTAGAAGTAACAACTTTTTTCCAAAAATTTTCTTCAAAATTATCAAATCTAGACTCTTTTACTCTTTGTATATCTTGACTTTTATATCCTGCTAATGCTTTTAAAGATGAAAGCATATAGGTAGTAATTTCATTTTCATCAACTTCGGCAACTTTAGCTAACTCTTTTATCGTTGATTTTTGAACATTACTAATTTCCTCTTGAATCTCTTCTTCTGACATTAATATTTTTTGGTCTTCGCTGATAACCTCATCAAACCTATTTAGTACAACATATCTTTTTTCAGGAACAATAGATTTCATAACATCTTTTATAAATGACATCTCATTCTTCTTAATACCTTTAGATATATCAATAAGTAAAATAGTTGCATCACTTTCAGATACAGCTCTTTGAATAAGTTTATAGATAAGTGCTTCATCTAGAGAGCCAAACCCAGGAGTATCATAAATAGCTATACCTTTTTGAAGCATTTCATTTGGTAATGTCACTAAAACATCATCACTATTTTGAGTTAAATCATTTTCTTGATTTATTTCATCTCTAGCATTTTCATTTAAACTTTTAACACTCTTCTTTAATTCTTCCAATGAAGAGAGTTTTTTTAAACGGTTATTTGTACTAATAGTATATTCATCACTATGCTCCACCTTAAATAATCTAGCTGTTACTGCACCTCTTCCACTATCAAGTACCGTGTCTTTAAAAATTAATGCATTTAAAAATGTAGATTTACCTTGTGAAACTTCGGCTACTACCGAAATAGTAATTTTATTAGATTCTAAGAGTTTCAGTAAACCTTGAATTTCTTTGATTGTAGAATTAGTTTGATAAGTTTCTTTTAAAAAATCTATCTCCGAATGGTCAATAATCTTTTCAATAAGTTCTTTTAGACCTGTAACTTTTTCATGAGTTAATTGCTGTTTTTCTTGTAATTTTTCTTGTAATTTTTCTATGGTTAACATTTTTTTTCCTTGTATTATAGTTCAATGTCTATTTTTATTTTTTTATTTGATTTTTTATTACTATTTTCTAAATAAAAAAGAGCAAGATTTTTTTTGTAATCACTATGCCCTCCAACTCTTTTTGTTGTATTAATATTTATTACATTATCAATCTCTATTTCATTCCTACCTACAGGGTCACTCTGTAAAGCAGTTCCCAATTTATAGGCATATTTTAAAACATCATCATTCATACTGTAGTAGTTATAAATAGGAGCAGTTGTAACATTTTTAATAAATCTCCAGTCAGAAGTTTTACTCCCCACAGCACCACCAAGTAAATGTATCTCTTTAATACAGGTTGACTTGATATTTTGTTCATTTAAATACTTTAATGCAAAGTAGATAACTCTTGCACCTAAAGAGTGTCCACATAAGATGATTTCTTTTTGATACGAAGCCAATATTTTTCCTAATATCTCTCCTGTCTCTTCAGCATTTCTCATACCTTCTAGCCAAGTAATCTTTTTTTCTTCTATAGGGTTTATTTTTGATAAGAAGAAATCGGATAAAGTTTTTGATTTCCATAATAGATGATAATATGGATTCTCTCTCCATATTATTTTTAAAGACTCTTTCCATTCACTAATATCTTCTTCATTTTCATTCATAAAGCCATTAATTACAAGGATTTTTGTACCTTTTCCTTCATCTTTAGGATGAATTTTAAAATTACTAACTTTTGCATTTTTAGTACAAAGATGTTTTAAATAGTGTATTTGACTTAAATTAGCTAAATTATTTTTGTGAGCTATTTCAATATGATTCATTAGATTCCTTTGTTTTTCTTCTATTAAGCATATCCTAAAAAACAAAAATATAAAAATATACTTAAAAAATATTTAATAAAGAATTAATAATGTGTAAATAAGACTAAAGCCAATAACACCAATAAACAAAACCCCTCAAACAACGTTACAACCCCAAAAAACAAAACCTTAAATAACTAATAAACCTACCATCCCAAATAAAATTACGATAGAATAAAACAACAAAGAAAGAGGAAATAGGCATGGCAAAGAAGAAAAAGAGTAACAGTTCATACAGCAACATTACCATAAAACCAAAAAATTATAAAAAGCCTGAACCTAAAGGGGCTGATGTTGTTTCTGATGCTTCGGTGCTTCCTTTAAAAGACTTACCCTCTTTTGTGCCGTTGGAACAGAAGTCTAACTTTCAGTTTTTGCAGAACTATGACCCACTCTTTTTTCAGATGGCTCTGGTGGCTGAAGAGATGTATAAAAGTGACCCCAACACCACACTGATGAAACTGCGACAGTTGGGTGAGGCTTTGGCTCAGGATATTGCTTCTAAGATAGGTATTAAACCCTATGAGTACAAAGACCAGTATGAACTTATCTATCAGCTTGACCGTAAGCTTTCACTCTCTTATCAGATTCGTAATATTTTTCATAGCCTCAGAAAAGATGGGAACAAAGCTGTGCATGAGTTTTCTACTTCTCACCAAGAGGCTGTAAAAGCTTTACGAAATGCTCATAGTCTGGCTCTTTGGTATCATGGGACGTTTGGGGAGAACAAAACTTTTACAGTAGAACCTTTTGTTTTACCCTCTGACCCTACTGAACATTTGCAACAGATTCATAGCTCTTACGAACAGCTAAAAGCTAGGCTTTTGGAACAGAGAGAGAAGCTAGAAGAGAGTCATGAACTGGCTCAACTTAAAGCCCAAGAGCAGAAAGAGTATGGGGAACTTATTTCTCGTATGAAAGAGGACAAGACCCACCATCAGACCCTTTTAAGCCAACAAGAAAAAGAGTATGAAGAGCAGATAAAAGCCTTTGAGAAAAAAATAGAACAGCTCTCACAAGCTCAAATAACCCTAGAAGAACAGAGTGAGCTTCAGCAGAGTTTTAAACGTAAAGCCCAAGAGGTTGCCATAAAGCTTCACCTTAGCGAAGACGAGACGCGAGAGATAATCGACCAGAAGCTGAACGATGCAGGGTGGGAAGCAGATACCAAGCAACTGGACTACCGAAAAGGGACACGACCAGAGCTGGGACGAAACATGGCTATAGCTGAATGGGAGTGTTATAACCCTATCACTAAGAAGAAAACACGGGCTGATTATGTGCTTTTTATTGGTTTAAAACCTGTAGCAGTGGTGGAGGCAAAAAGGTTTGGAGATGATGTTGCCGATGATATTCGCCAAGCCCAAGAGTATAGCCGTGACATTAACCTGCAACCTGTTTTAGACATTGCCCAAAATGAGGGCATAAGCTTAACCTTAGATGAGTGGTACATTGATGAGAACGAAACTGAAAGTTATCGTGTACCGATGGTGTTTTCGACCAATGGACGGGAGTTTCAAAATCAGATTAAGACCAAAAGTGGTATCTGGTTTCGTGACTTAAGACGACCACAAAACCGTGCAAGAGCTTTGGTTCAGTGGTTTCGACCCGAAGAGATAGAGGAGCTACTTGACCGAGATGACGAGAACCTTGTTAAACGGGTCAAAGAGAACGCTTGGGGAACATTGGGTTTAAGAGACTATCAACAAGATGCAGTGCTTCATGCAGAAGAAGCCATTGTGAACAATCAACGTGAACTGCTTCTTGCTATGGCAACAGGGACAGGGAAGACGCGAACCATTATTGCTCTGATGTACCGACTGTTAAAAGCCAACTACTTTAAACGAATTTTATTTTTGGTAGACCGTGGGGCATTGGGAGAACAAGCAGAGAATGCCTTTTCTGAGATTCGCCCTGAGGGGAATATGACTTTTGATGAGATTTATGACATTAAAGGACTAAAAGATAGAGTTCCTGATACAAAAACAAGAGTACACGTTGCCACTGTACAGTCGATGGTTAAACGGGTTTTAGCTTCCGAAGAGCTTGTGCCTGTGGGGCGTTATGACTGTATTGTGGTTGATGAAGCTCACCGTGGCTACACACTTGACCGTGACATGACTGAAGGGGAGATAGAGCTTCATGACTTTAGGGACTATGTTTCTGCTTATCGTCAGGTTTTAGACTATTTTGATGCCATACGTATAGGGCTTACTGCTACACCTGCGACCCATACGGTTGAGATTTTTGGTCGTCCGGTATTTACTTACTCTTACCGAGAGGCTGTGATAGATGGTTGGCTTATTGACAGTAAACCACCTTATAACTTTCATACGGAACTTAGTAAAAATGGAATTCATTTTGAGAAAGAGAGTGCTGTCGATGTGGTCAATGTCATTGGCGAAGTGCGTCAAGAGATTTTAGATGATGAGATGGATTTTGAGGTTGATACTTTTAACCGAAAAGTATTAAACGACAACTTCAATGAGGTGATTTGTCAGAAGTTGGTAGAGGATTATCTGGATCCTTATAGTGGAGAGAAGACGCTGATTTTTTGTGTGAGTGATATTCATGCTGATTTGGTGGTAGAGAAGATGAAAGAGGCATTGGCAAAAGAGTTTCCTGCTTTACCTGACAATACGGTGATGAAAATTACAGGTTCTATACGTGATCCACGTGGAGCGATTCGTGAGTATAAAAATGAAAAGTTCCCAAATATTGCTGTTACTGTTGACCTTTTAACTACGGGTGTAGATGTCCCCACCATTAGTAACTTGGTCTTTTTACGTCGAGTACGTTCACGAATTTTGTATGAGCAGATGAAAGGACGAGCAACACGCCTTTGCCCTGACATAGACAAAGATTTCTTTCGTATTTTTGATGCTGTTGGACTCTATAAAGTCTTAGAAAAGGTAGACAACATGAAGCCAGTGGTGCAAGATGTTAGTCTAAGCTTTGAGCAACTTCTTGATGACCTGAACAATGAAAAATCTTACCAACACAGTGGCGACACTTATGGTGAAGAGAAGACCCAAACCCATGCTGAGAATGTAAAAGAGCAGTTAATGGTTAAACTACAGATGCTCATAAGACGTACAAAGAAAATAGAGAAGTTTCCTGAAGCCCAAGAGCCGTTGACACTTTTAAATACCTTGACGAAGGAGAATCTCTCTTGTTCTTTTGAAACATTGCCACAGAAGTTTAAAGAGATGAATCCTAAAGATGTTGGGGCATTTTTTGCTAATAATCCTAACACACTACGTTTTATAGATGAACTTCGAGAAGGGCTAAAGCTTGGAGCTACAGAGATGATTATTTCGCTTCATGAAGATAGCTTCATTGGTGTAGAGCGAGGTTACGGAGAAGATGCCAAAGGAGGAGAAATGGTTGCTCCTGAGGATTATTTAGAGAGTTTTAATACCTTCATTAAAGAGAATATCAATAAAATTTCAGCTCTTAATGTGGTCGTCACTAGACCCCGAGACCTAAGCCGTGCTGACCTTAAAATGTTACAGTTAGAGTTGAGTAAAAATTACTTTAGTGAAAAGCATCTCAACACAGCATGGAAGAATGCAAAAAATGAAGAGATAGGTGCAACCATTATAGGTTTTATTCGTGCTTCTGCTTTGGGTTCTCCACTTGTTCCCTATAAAGAGCGTGTAGAGGGAGCATTAAAAACTATAAAAGCTTCAAAACCATGGAACAGCAAACAAGAGAAATGGTTAGAGTTGTTGGCAAAACAGTTGATTCAAAATATTATTATTGACGACGAGGCATTGCAAAGCTCACCTTTTAAAGAACGTGGAGGACGTAAACAGTTAGAGAGAATCTTTGAAGATAGATTAGATGAGGTTTTGGATGATTTTTCGGATTTGATGTGGGCATAAAATTCAAACATATTTGCAATTCAACGGGTCATTTCCATAAACGGGTCAAGACATGGCTTGACCCCTACGTGTCGCATAGGTTAAAGAAATTTTTTCAACATTAGCGACCCGTAGGGGCAGAGCCATGTCTCTGCCCGTGATGCCAAAATCATATTCATAGATTCAATAAATCCTAAATTCCATGACAATTTGAAATATTTTTAATATATATAAACAAAAAACAATACAATAGTCGTATGAATAAAATTTTAAATTACCCAACACGGAAAAATATTCGTCTAAAAACCTATGATTATAGAAGAGGTGGAGCTTATTTTATAACTATTTGTAATCAAAACAGAGTATCACTTTGGGGTGAAATTGTTGATGATGAGATGGTTTTAAATGAAGCAGGTTTTATGGTGCAAAAGTGGATAGGAAAGATTGATGAGAAGTTTAAAAATATGCTCATAGATGGCATGGTCATTATGCCCAATCATCTGCATTTTGTTTTGATAATAGATGAATCAGAGGAGAAAAATGAGATACCCATTGCACAAGTGCT
>Ga0256828_1001728_pt1 | contig 13441 bp, 14 predicted proteins | sample CV88metaG_FD_185993 | JGI IMG/M metagenome (GOLD analysis project Ga0256828, IMG submission 185993) | Hydrothermal vent microbial communities from East Pacific Rise, Pacific Ocean - CV88 | ecosystem: Environmental > Aquatic > Marine > Hydrothermal vents | place: Pacific Ocean: East Pacific Rise... | reverse complement strand
TTACATTCCGGATTAGCTCAGCGGTAGAGTAGGTGACTGTTAATCACTTGGTCACTGGTTCGAATCCAGTATCCGGAGCCACACTTCTAAAACCCCTAAAATACGACATTTCAGAGCTTTAAAAATCTATGGTAGCTATATGGTAGCTAAAATATTTTTTAGACATTACAATTGGCGAGCTGAATATGCTATAATTGTAAAAAAGATGAGGAGTATGTTATGCAAGCAGAATTTCATCCTATGTTACTTTTGACTGTAAACAACTCCATAGGTAATAGAAAAAACCATTTTACTATAGATAATTTATGTCAACTTTTCACTAAAGAACAAAATTTTACTAATGTGGAGAAATATGTACTAGACACTATAAAAACAGAGGCATCTACAGAAGAGCTCTCTTGGTTTAGTAAACATTACCATATTCCACTTTCAAAAATAAAACATGTCTTATCATCAAATTTCTATTAAGCAAGAGAAGCTAGAGTTTATTAAAGAGAATTATCAAGACCAAATAACGGCACTTGAACTTTTTTTTAAAGATGCATTTCCAGAAACACTTCCAAAAAATGTTATAAAGTTTGGTGGAGGGACGGCTCTTTCAATTTATTATTTTCAACATAGACTTAGTTTTGATATTGATCTGTTTTTAATCGACCAACAGTATTTATCATATTTTAGCCCTAAACATTGGATAGAAGATACCAACAATTTTAATCCTTCTGAATATATTGATACACACAATCATATAGGTGTTGTATCATCTAATAATATTAAAGTTGATATTTTAGTGGATTCAAGTTCTGATAGTATTCTCATAGATACAACAAAAACAGTTTTTCCATTTGATATAAGAATAGAATCTATTGAAGATATTTTGGCAAAGAAAATTGTTTTTAGAAAAAAAGATAATAAAGCTCGTGATATTTTTGATATAGCAGTAGCAATACAAAACGATGAAAATATCATCCATAACCTTTTGAAAAATGAAAGAGTAATAAAAGAAGATTTACAAATTTTTCAAGCTGCTTTAGAATCAATAAATATGCAAAAGTATAAAACTGCAATAGAGATGATAGAACCTATTGATAAATATTTATCAATAGCAAATGATGCTCCTAGTTTTATTCTAAAATCTTTAAAAAAATATATTTAAGTCCGTACGATATTATTTTCTTTGAATTATTATGATATAAATATAAAAAGATGTATGCTAAAGGTTATATTTCAACAATCTTACAATAAGAATGAGCCTTATAAACAACTAATAGGTATTATTAATAACTGCTAATGTAATTGAAGCTATTGAATAGATATCATCTAAGCAAAACACGGTCATTAAAATATTTCTCATCTATTATCATTTGTCCAGATTATTTTAGATAGAATATGAACTTATATTATTTATAAGGAATTTTTTATGACAAGATCAATACTTTTAGACACTCACCCAATGTATGCAATCAAATTTTTAAAAAAAGAGATGAAATATTCAAATATTTCTCAGATTATAGAACATTTTAAAGCCAAAATAGAAGAAAATCCTGAGGCAGTATTTATAACGGTATTTGACCATTATTCTCATACTAAAAGTTTAAATGGAGAGATACTTGAAGGTGTTTTAGATGCTCAAAACTTACTTTTTTGTTTTGGACACGGTATAAAAAATATTGAAGTTTTAGCATTTAGACCAAAATCTATTGCTATTTGTGAACTTGAAGATAGTTTCGTTTTAGAATTTTTAGAAACACCAAGACCAGAAGTAAATGCATGGATGCAATCTTGGATTAAAGAGTTAAAAGCTTAAATCGCTTTACCTCTTCAAAGAGTAATTAATAGGTACACTTAAACGCAATGTTTCTCTTGGGTGTGGAAACTCACCTGAGAGTTCCTCTAATGTCTTTATGGCAGCTCTACTCAATATGTCGCTACCAGAAGAAACTACATTTATCTCACTTACTACTGCTTCGGTACTCAAAGTAAAGTCAACATTAACTACTCCCTCTATTCCTCTTTTTCTAGCACGTCTTGGGTAGTAAAGATTATCGGAAAGTAGTTGAGATATTTTTTGCAAATTTTCATCAACATAAAGTTCTGTTGGTGTTTTTTCAACTCTTTGAACTTGTTGTACCGGAACTATTTGAGGTATCTCTTCTTCAACTATCTCTTTTTTAGGTTCTGTTTTTTTCACCGAAGGAATCGCTTCCGTATGTTTCTCTTTTTTTGGAACTATTTTTTGTTTGACTACTTTTTTATGAAAAACTTTTTTCTTCTTTTCTTCTTTTTTCTTTTTTATCTTATGTTCTACAGTTTTAACTTTTGGAATTGTTGTCATTTTTTTTGGAACAACAATCTTTTTAGGAATAACTGCAGAAGTAGTTGTTTGTAAGGTTTGAAGATGAATACATACCTTTTTTTCCTCTTTTTTAGCACTTATAACCGTTGCAGACTTATAAAGTAAAAATATAAGTGCACCAAACGATATGTGTACAAGTACAGATACCAAAAAAGAGGGTGTATGTCTATTCATTTATATTGCGCGTTTAAACTCTGGATATGCTTCTACACCAACTTCATTCACATCTAATCCCTCAACTTGAACATCATCTTGTGCTCTAAATGCAACTATTTTATTTATAATATAAAGTACTATAAATGAACTTACAAAGGCGAAAACGCCAATAACTACTATGCCTTTTAACTGTGCTAAAATGGAAACATCATCAACAAATATACCTACGGCTAAAGTTCCCCAAATACCATTAACTAAATGAACAGAAAGTGCTCCAACAGGATCATCAAGTTTGAGTTTATCAAATAAAGGAATAGCAAACACAACTAGACTACCACCAATAGCACCTATTAAAATAGGTGTATACATATCGTACAAATCAGGTCCAGCAGTGATGGCTACAAGTCCACCAAGTGCACCATTAAGTACCATAGTAATATCTAAAAGTTTATATCTCAAATACATAATAATTCCAGCTATAATTGCACCTGCAAGTCCTGCTGTATTTGTATTCATAATGGTTTTTGCTACTGTGTCTGCATTTTCAACTGAAGATATAGAACCAACAGAACCACCATTAAATCCAAACCAACCTATCCATAAAAGAAGTGCACCTAATACAACAAGGGGAATATTAGAAGCAGGTATAACCTTTATTTTGCCATCTTTATAACGACCTTTACGTGGCCCCATAATAAGTATGGCAGCTAAAAGAGCCCAACCACCAGTAGAGTGAATGACAGTAGAACCAGCAAGATCATACATATGTATGTCTAATATTGTGCCACTTAGCATATCTGCACCCCAACTTATATTTACTACAAGAGGGTAAATTATAGCACCCATGACTACTGTGAAAAGCATAAGTGGCATAATCTTTACACGCTCACTCACCCCTCCACTCATAATATTTACCGTTTTACCTACAAACGCCATCTGAAAAAGAAATGCCGCCCAAATACTCATAGAAGAGTTTTCCCATGAACCAAATGCAAGTGAATACCCAACAAGCAAAAAAGACATAGAGGCAACAGCATAAATCATTGTATTTACAGTAAGTACCGAAGATACATTTTTTGTACGAACAAGCCCTGCTTCAAGCATGGCAAAACCTGGAACCATAAAAATAATAAGCACCATTGCAAAGAGTGTGAAAAACGTGTCAATGATGTATTTAAAATCAGCTTCTAACATGAAACTACCTTTATAAAGTTAATAAGGCGAGTTTATCTAAATAAATATATGGGAAAAATTAAAGAGAGAGATTTTAAAGAGGTTCGCACACAAAGTATGTGTGCGAGTGTAGGAAAATGAAACTAAATAGCTTCTTCACCTGTTTCACCAGTACGAATACGGATAATTTGTTCAATATCACTAACAAATATTTTACCATCACCGATTTTACCAGTTCTAGCCGCTTCAACAATAGTGTTTGTTACTTGTTCAACATCTTTTGCTTCTACAACCATCTCCATTTTAATTTTTGGTAAAAAGTCTACAACATACTCAGCACCGCGATATAACTCACTGTGCCCTTTTTGTCTACCATAACCTTTTACTTCACTTACTGTCATACCAGTAATACCAATCTCAGCTAAAGCATCTTTTACATCTTCTAATTTGAATGGTTTAATAACCGCTTCTATTCTTTTCATATTTAGTACTCCAAAATATTCTATTTTAAAATTGTAACCATATTTATGGTTTTAATCAACTTATATGTTTAAACTTCTCTCACCATGAACAGTTTCATCAAGACCAATTTGTTCAGTCTCTTCATCTACACGTCCACCACCAGTTAAAGCAGAAGCAATATAATAAACGATAACAGTACCAACAAGAGTAAATGTTCCAACAACTGCTACTGATTCAAGTTGAACCATAAATTGTCCCATTCTGTCACCTGATTCTTTTAAAGGACCATCCCAAAGTAAATCGTTGTCTGCAACAGCTAAAACACCAGTTGCAAGAGCACCCCATAGACCAGCTAAAAAGTGAATACCAAAAGCATCTAAAGAATCATCATAACCAAGTTTTTTCTTAAGTACAGCAACACCAAAGAATGCAAATGCTGAACCAACAACACCAACAATAATAGCACCACTAACATCAACAAAACCAGCAGCTGGAGTAATTGCAACAAGACCTGCAACAACACCTGAAGCAGCACCTAAAAGAGTTGGTTTTTTATAAATGAACCACTCAATAAGAATCCAAGTTACAGCAGCAACAGCAGTCGCTAAAGTAGTAGTTAAGTAAGCTAGACCAGCGATAGCATTTGCACCAAATGCAGATCCACCATTAAATCCATACCAACCGAACCATAAAAGAGCAGCACCTAAAGCAGTAAGCATTACTGACATCGGTTTCATTGCAATTTTAGGGTAACCTGTACGTTTTCCAACTAAGAAAGCAAGTACTAAACCAGCTAAACCACCATTCATATGTACAACAGTACCACCAGCAAAGTCTAAAGCACCAGCATCAAATAATAATGCACCGTCTCCACCCCATACCATATGTGTTACAGGAGCATATACAAAGATAGTCCAGATAGCAACAAACACTAACCATGTAGAAAACTTGATACGCTCAATAACTGAACCTGAAGCGATTGCAACAGTAATAGCAGCAAATGTACCTTGAAAAACAACAAATACATAAGTAGGATATGTTCCACTTAGATCTTTCCAAGAGATTCCACTTAAAAATGCATTTCCAAAACCACCAATAAAGCTTTGAAGGCTTCCACCATCACCAAATGCCATAGAATAACCTGCAGCTATCCAAGCAATAAATGCAACAACAAATGCACCTAAAACCATTGCATATGTATTTAGAACATTTTTAGAACGTGTCATACCACCATAAAATAGTGCAAGACCTGCTGGTGTCATAAGTAATACCATAGCAGTAGACATCATCATCCATGCAGTATCCCCTGTATCTAATGTAGGTGCTTCTTCAGCAAATACAAATGTTGGTAAAGCAAGCAATGCTGCTAATAACCATTTCTTCATGTGAATCCTTTTGTAAATATTTTCAAGACGAAGTATATAATAGTTATGAATATAAATAATTCTAATTCTGATTAATTTTTAATCACTGCACTTTTTTTGCTGTTTAAACATTTTCTTAAGGGAGAATGAGATATTATCTGTAAAATTATTTTTAATTACTAGGGTGTTTCATGGCTGATTTGCTACAAAATGACGATATACAAACTATAAATATAGAAGAAACTCTTCAAAACTCTTACCTTGACTACTCTATGAGTGTTATTGTTGGGCGTGCGCTTCCTGATGTTCGAGATGGACTCAAACCAGTACACAGAAGAATCCTTTATGCAATGGATAAGCTGAATCTTTCACACGGTGCGAAGTTTAAAAAATCTGCTCGTATCGTTGGTGATGTAATTGGTCAGTACCATCCACATGGTGATACTGCTGTTTACGATGCACTTGTTCGTATGGCACAAGACTTTTCAATGCGTATGGAGCTTGTAGATGGACAAGGAAACTTCGGTTCTGTAGATGGTGACTCTGCAGCAGCAATGAGATATACCGAAGCTCGTATGACAAAATATGCTGGAGAACTTCTTAAAGATTTAGAGAAAAACACAGTAAACATGATAGATAACTACGACGGTACAACAAAAGAACCAGATGTAATGCCTACTCGTGTTCCAAATCTACTCATTAATGGTTCTAGTGGTATTGCTGTTGGTATGGCTACTAATATTCCTCCACATAACCCTATAGAAATCATGAACGGTCTTAAAGCTCTTCTTGCAAATCCTAATATCTCTTTAGTAGAAATTATGGAGCATATTAAAGCACCTGATTTTCCAACAGGTGGAATTATCTTTGGTAAAAAAGGGATTATGGATGCTTATGAAACTGGCCGTGGACGTATAAAAGTACGTGCAAAGACACATATTGAGCAAACAGCTAAAAAAGAGATTATTGTTATTGATGAACTTCCATACCAAGTCAATAAATCTCGCCTTATTGAAAATATTGCCAACCTTGTAAAAGACAAGATGATTGATGGCGTTTCACTTATTCGTGATGAGTCTGACCGTGATGGTATGCGTGTAGTTATTGAACTTAAACGCGATGCAATGAGTGAAATTGTACTTAACAATCTTTTCAAACAAACAAGCATGCAAACTACTTTTGGTATTATCATGCTATCTATATTAAATCAAGAACCACGTATCTTTGGAATTATAGAGATTTTAAAACAGTTTATTAACCATCGTAAAACTGTTATTATTCGTCGTACAATTTTTGATTTAGAAAAAGCTAAAGCTCGTGCACACATCTTAGAAGGTCTTAAAAAAGCTATTGATATCATCGATGAAGTTATTCGTGTTATTCGTGCTTCAAACAATGAAGAAGATGCTAAAAACAACTTAGTTACTGAGTTTGATTTCTCAGAGATTCAAGCTGCAAGCATTGTGGCTATGCGTCTTGGTCGTTTAACAGGTTTAGAGATTGAAAAAATCGAAAATGAACTTGCTGAACTTATGGAACTTATTGAGTACTTAGAGTCTATTCTTAAAAGTGAAGAGGTTCTTCATGGTATTATCTCCGAAGAGTTTGATGAAGTTCTTGCTACATACACAGATAAACGTCGTACTGAGATAGAAGATGATTATGATGACATCGACATTGAAGACCTTATTCCAAATGAGCCAATGGTAGTAACTATTACTCACCGTGGTTACATTAAACGTGTACCTCTTGCATCATATGAAAAACAAAAACGTGGTGGTAAAGGTAAAACTGCTGTTACCACTTACGATGATGACTTTATAGAGAGTTTCTTTACTTGTAACACTCACGACACCCTACTCTTTGTAACTGACCGTGGACAACTTCACTGGCTTAAAGTGTATCGTATTCCTGAGGGAAGTCGTACAGCAAAAGGTAAAGCAGTTGTAAATCTTGTTAACCTTGTTGCAGATGAGCAAATTCAGTCTATTATCCCTACAACAGACTTTAGTGAGGACAAAGGTCTTGTTTTCTTTACAAAAAATGGTGTTGTAAAACGTACTAACCTAAGTGAATTTAGCAACATTAGAAGTAATGGCGTTCGTGCTATTGTTCTTGATGATGACGATGCATTAATCACTGCAAAAATTGCAAATCAAGATGTTCGATACCTATTTATAGTAACAAAATATGCACAATGTATTAAATTTGAAATTGAAAAAACACGTGAGCAAGGTAGAAGTACTCGTGGTGTTAGAGGAATTAAGTTTAAACATGAGGGTGATGAAGTTGTAGATGCAAACATCATTGCAAATGATGAACAAGAGATTCTTGTAGTAGCTGAAAAAGGTATTGGTAAACGTACTGATGCTGGAGAATACAGACTTACAAACCGTGGTGGTTCTGGTGTTATAGCTATGAAAATGACAGCTAAAACTGGTAAAAACATTGTTGGTGTTCTTATGGTTGATGAAGATATGGACATGATGGCACTCACTAAAGCTGGAAAAATGATACGTGTAGATATGCAAACTATCTCTAAATCAAGTAGAAATACATCTGGTGTTTACATTGTTAAAGGTGATGAAGTAGCAAGTATTTCCCGTTGTCCTAAAGAGGAAAAAGAGGAAGATGAAGTTGTTGAAGAGAGTGGAACACTTAACTTGGAATAACTTTTGCTTTATAAAAAGCAATATATAAATTGAGAGGTACACTTATGTACCTCTATCAAGGAAGAATTATGAAGCATTCTCTACTTTTAGTAGCACTTTTAGGTTTTAGTGCTTGTTCAGCAGCTGAGCCAGTAGCAAAACAACAAACACCCCCTCCATGTACTCAAACAACAGAGGTTCAAAAAGTTGAAGTTATCAATCCTATTGAACTTGCAAAACCTATGGTAGCAAAAACAAATGATGATGTTTTAGAAAAAAACTCTTCTATACGTATCGGTGTTGTTGGTCAAGGTGTTGCACCTATGAATACTTCTTCACCAGCTCAAGCTTATGCACTAGCTAAACGTGCTGCTGTTGCAGATGCTTACAGACTTATAGCAGAAAAAGTAAAAGGTGTTCGTATTGATGGGGAAGACCTTATTAAAAATATGATGGTAAAACGCTCAACTGTTCGCACATCTGTTAAAGCAATGGTTCGAAATGCCAACATTGTTGAAACTACTTTTAAAGATGGTTTATGTGAAGTAGAGATGGAGATTAATCTATCATACGCAGACTTTGCTCAGTAATTCTTTGTAGTTCACTTGCACTAAGTGCGAGTGAATACCTTATATCTTACCGTTATGTTGTTAAAGATGCTATGCTTTACAACGAAACACTTCTTATCTCCAAAACGATGCATAAATGCTCTGGAAAACTTCAAAAACCACTTCAACTAGAATCTAAAAACAATGAAAACCTTACAGATATTCTCTTGAAAAATAGAGAAGAGTTTGTTGAGTATCTTCAAGAGCTTGGCTTAAATGTGAAACATAATGAAAAAACAAGTTCTTACCAAAACCATGCCACAACTATTGTAACCTTAAAAACTACCTGTTTCAAAGTCGATTTTAATGATAATTTCGCTATAATTTCACCTTTAAAATAGGGCTAAATAGGACATTTTGTGAAGATTGCAATAGTAGAAGATGATATTAATATGAGAAAGTCTCTTGAAATCGCTATGGGCGGTTATAAAGAGTTTGATGTTATTACCTTTAAAAATGCTGTCGATGCCCTTAAAAAACTCGATGATAGCTTTGATTTAGTGATTACCGACATCAATATGCCTAAAATGGATGGCATTGAGTTTGTCAAAGAGTTAAATGGTCGTTTTGAAGTAATTATTATGACTGGAAACGCGACACTTACTCGTGCTATTGAGTCTATTCATCTTGGTGTAAAAGATTTTTTACTTAAACCTTTTGATATTGATGCCCTTATAGGTGCAATTAAACGCGAAGATAAGATACAAAAAGTACAAAAATCAGTTCCAAAAACAAAGAAAAGTCTAAGTGGATTTTTAGGCAAGAGTGAAGCACTTAGTAAAGTTTTAAATATTGCAGATAAGGCAGCTAAAACAGATGCAAGTATGTTACTCCTTGGGCAAAGTGGTGTAGGAAAAGAGGTGTTTGCTTCTTACATTCACAAAAATTCCCCAAGAGCTAAAAAACCTTTTATCGCCATCAATATGGCTGCCATTCCTGAAAACCTCATTGAGAGTGAACTTTTTGGTTTTGAAAAAGGTGCTTTTACAGATGCAGTTGAGGCAAAAGCCGGTCAATTTGAACTAGCAAATGGTGGAACACTCTTTTTAGATGAGATAGCCGAGATGCCTTATGGCGTTCAAGCAAAACTTCTTCGAGCCCTTCAAGAAAAAGAGGTGCGTCGTCTTGGTTCATCTAAAAGTATCAAAATTGACATACGTGTCATATCAGCAACAAATGCAAATCTTAATACAAAAATAAAAGAGGGAGAGTTTAGAGAAGATCTTTACTACAGACTCAACACTATTCCTCTTCTTATTCCACCTCTTTGTGAGAGAAAAGATGAGATACTAAGCATTGCAAACGCCATGGTGGAACAAAACTGTTCTAAATATGGGTTTGACTTAAAAACATTTTCAAAAGAAGCAGAGTCTGAACTTCTTGAATACAACTGGCCAGGAAATATACGTGAACTTATTTCCGTAGTTGAACGTGCAGTGATTTTAAGTGAAACACAAGAGATACAAAAAGATGAACTCTTTTTAGAAATACGAAAATAATAGGAGAAAATATGAGTGATAAAAAATACAATGTAGCAGTAGTTGGTGCAAATGGTGCAGTAGGTGAAGAGATACTTACAATTCTTTCTGAGATTGATTTTCCACTTAACAAATTACTTCCACTTGCAAGTGCAAGAAGTGTAGGTAAAACTGTAGAATTTAATGGTAAAGAGCTTGATATTGTTGAACTTACTGATGATGTTTTTGCTGAGTATGAGATTGAAATTGCTCTTTTTAGTGCTGGTGGAAGTGTAAGTGCTCAGTTTGCTCCTGCCGCTGTAAAAGCTGGAGCAGTTGTCATAGATAACACTTCACACTTTAGAATGCAAGATGATGTTCCATTAGTTGTTCCAGAAGTAAACCCTGAAGATATTGCAAAATGGAAACAAACTGGTGTTATTGCAAACCCTAACTGTTCTACTATTCAAATGGTTCAAGCACTTAAGCCTCTTGATGATGCTTATGATTTAGTTCGTGTTGATGTAGCGACATACCAAGCCACAAGTGGTGCTGGGAAATCTGCTATGAAAGAACTTGTTACTCAAATGCAAGACTTTTTTGCTTTCAAACTAGATGAGAGTGAACACGAAGCATTTAACCAACAAATCGCACTTAATGTCATCCCTCAAATTGATGTTTTTACAGACAATGGCTACACAAAAGAGGAGATGAAAATGGTAAATGAAACAACTAAGATTATGCATAAAAACATAGCTCTTAGTGCTACTTGTGTTCGCGTTCCAGTTCTTCGTGGACATTCAGAAGCTCTTACACTTACATTTGATTCAGAAGTGAGTGCAGCAGAAGCGACAGAGGTTCTTGCAAAAGCTCCAAACATCGTTATAGTTGACAAACCAGATGAAGCACTCTACCCTATGCCTACAACATGTGTAGATATGAATGAAACTTTTGTTGGACGTATTCGTGAAGACAACTTTTCAAAAAATATGCTTCACCTCTTTGTTGTAGCAGATAACCTAAGAGTAGGTGCTGCAACAAATGCTGTAAGAATCGCTCAAAAATGGGTAGAGATGGAAGGCGACAAATAATGATAGAATCTATCTTTGAAAAGGGGCTTTGGGGTACACGTTTCATGGTACTTCTTGCAGTTGTTTTTGGGCTAATAGGTGCTGTTTCTCTTTTCATTGTAGCCTCTTTTGATGTTTACGATACTGCAAAATTTGTACTTACTACATACCTGCACCATGCACACCCACATAACTTTCATGAAGATGTTGTTGGTGGTATTATTGGTGCCGTTGATTTGTACCTTATTGGTGTTGTAATGTTACTATTTTCTTTTGGTCTTTATGAGCTTTTTATCTCAGACATAGATATAGCAAAAGAGGATGAAGAGAGAGAAAATAAAATATTATCTATCCATTCACTAGACCAACTTAAAGATAAAATATCTAAAGTTATTGTTATGGTACTAGTGGTTGGTTTTTTCCAAAAAGTTGGTCATACTGAGTATAATGGTGCCTTAGAGATGCTTTATTTTGCACTTTCTATCACTGCTGTAGCCGTTGGTTTATACTTTCTTGGTAAAGTTGGGAAACATTAAGTAATTCATAAAAAAAAACTAAATAAAAAAGGGTTATGATGGGTAAAATATTTGTAGATGCATGTTTTGGAAAAGAAACACCTTACACACCGGTATGGATGATGAGACAAGCAGGACGTTACCTGCCAGAATATATGGCAGTACGTGCAGAAGCTGGAAACTTTTTAAACCTTTGTCATAATCCTAAAAAAGCTTGTGAAGTAACACTTCAACCTGTTGATATCATTGGTGTTGATGCGGCGATTCTTTTTAGCGATATCTTAGTGATTCCTGATGAGATGGGAATGGATTTATCTTTTGTAAAAGGTGAAGGTCCTAAATTTTCTGACCCTATCACTTGTGATGCCGATATAGAAAGACTTATCGGTGGTGATGAAGCTGCTAGTAAACTTACCTATGTTTTTGATACTATCAAACTCATTAAAGAGCAACTTGCAGAAGATAAAGCACTTATAGGTTTTACAGGAGCACCTTGGACACTTGCAACTTACATGATAGAGGGACAAGGAACAAAAACTTACAACATTTGTAAAAAGATGATGTACTCAAATCCTGAACTTCTCCATAAAATCCTTGCAAAAGTAACTGAAGTTGTCAAACTTTACATGGAAAAACAGATTCAAGCGGGCATCGATGTTGTGCAAATTTTTGACTCTTGGGCAGCAGCTATTGAGCCTGGAAAATATGATGAGTTCTCTTGGAAATATATGGTAGAGATTGCTGATTATTTAAAAGGGAAATATCCTCATATTCCAATTATTATGTTCCCTAAGGGAGTTCCTGCATTTTTAGATAAAGTGTATGGAAACTTTGATGTATTTGGTGTGGATTGGTCTACTCCAATGGCGTTTGCCAAAGAGAAACTTGGAGATAAATATGTTCTTCAAGGAAATATGGAACCATGTCGTCTGTACTCAAAAGAGGCAACAACAAAATGTGTAGAGGTTATTCAAGAGACTATGCAAGGTAAACGCCATATCTTTAATCTTGGTCATGGAATACTTCCAGATGTACCAGTAGAAAATGCAAAACATTTCATTGATGAGTGTCATAGAGTCAGTGGAAAAAAATAACATCATCTTTGGTCCCATAAACTCACGCCGTTTTGGCATGAGTTTGGGCATAGACCTCTCTCCCTCTTTTAAACAGTGTAATTTTGACTGTCTTTATTGTGAATTAGCACCCTCTTCTACAGTAGAAAAACAAAGCCAAACTCTCTCAGTTGAAGAGATCATAGCAGAGCTTCAAAAACATCTTGATGAAAAAGTAGATGTTATTACTCTTACTGCAAACGGTGAACCAACACTCTACCCTCACCTCAGCGAACTTATAGATGCCATAAACAAAATCAAAAAGACAACACAAACACTTATACTTACAAACAGTGCCACTTTAGTAAATAAAAAAGTATTTGATGCTCTTTTAAAACTAGACCAAGTGAAACTCTCTTTAGATGCTATAAGTAATGATGTTTTTAAAAAGATAGACAGACCCCACCCTAGTATCAAAATTGAAGATGTTGTCACAAAAGTACAAGAGTTTAGTAAAATATATAAGGGGAAACTCTTTATAGAGATTTTATTTGTTCATGGGCTTAATGATACACCTCAA
>Ga0256828_1001726_pt1 | contig 13444 bp, 13 predicted proteins | sample CV88metaG_FD_185993 | JGI IMG/M metagenome (GOLD analysis project Ga0256828, IMG submission 185993) | Hydrothermal vent microbial communities from East Pacific Rise, Pacific Ocean - CV88 | ecosystem: Environmental > Aquatic > Marine > Hydrothermal vents | place: Pacific Ocean: East Pacific Rise... | reverse complement strand
AAGATGCAAATTTCATCTTTTGTATATTCTAAAGAGATAAAATCCATTGATACCCGTCCTAAAATTGGTAAATTTTGGGTTGTAATTAGTGGTTTTTTGCTATTGCCTCTAAATAAACCATCTCCATAACCAACATCATAAGTTGATATAGTCATATTTTTTGGTGCTATAAAGTCGCCTCCATAACCTACTTTTTGCCCTTTTTTTAACTCTCTTGTGCTAACTCTTTTTGCCCATAGAGATAGTATAGGTTTTAATTTAATTTTATTGTAAATTTCTGCTAATTCATTAAAACCATACATTGCAATACCTACTCTTGCGATATCTTCACTAAAACTATTGCTTCTAAGTAGAGTTGCTGAGTTAAAGCTATGAAAACGGGGCTTAAGTCCAGCATTTAAAATTTGCTCTTTAACTCTTTTAAAATTTTCTTGTTGCCAAGCTAATTCACTGCCCAGTTCATCGGCATTTGCATAGTGGGTAAATACTCCAAAAAGATTTAGATTATGCTCTTTTATAATATTTATAGCTTTATTTAATTGCTCTATTAAAATACCGTTTCTGTGCATTCCTGTATCTATTTTTAATTCAATTTTAACACCTTTTGGAGTATTTTTTAATTGCTCTAAAGAGGTAATTGCATAGCTAAATTTAGCCTTTTTTATGGGTGTGTCATTTAAAATTAATATATTTTCAAAATAGTTTTTTATTTTTTCTGCTTCTTGATTATTAATTACAACAGCTTCTGTTAAACCATACTCTTTTAGCAGTTTTGCCATTAATTCTATGCCATGCCCATAAGCATTATCTTTTAAAACTGCTGCAATTTTTCTTTTGTCGCCTGTTTTTAAAGCTAATTGGTTAAGATTATAATATAAATTGTTTTTAGATATTTTTATAGTTGCCATGGTGTAATTGTATCATAAAAGGGTTAAGATGGATTGGATATTTTATACAAAAATTGTAGCTTTTGTAATAACAGTTGTTGTAGTGTGGGTTGTTTTTAAAGAGCTAAAGGGTGCAATTAAAGATGATAGAGATGGTAAAAAGAGTAGCAAATGTGAGCTTGATTAATGGAGAGGTTAGTGCTAAGTGCTTAGTTTGTAGTGTAAGTTAGCAATTCTAATTTTGGAACCTCGAATTTATTCGAGGCTAAAGTTTGAGTTTTGTGGTAAAATAGTTTTAGACCAGAACAAGTTCTGGTTTCCGAGTGCTGGAAGTGCGAACTTGTTCGCGCCAGAAATTTAGGTTTTACAGCAAAAGTAATTTTTGACCAGAACAAGTTCTGGTTTCCGTGTGCTGGAAGTGCGAACTTGTTCGCGCCGAGAGTTTGAATTGCAGGACAAAAGTAATTTTTGACTAGAACAAGTTTTGGTTTCCGTGTGCCGGAAGCGTGAACTTCTCAAAGAGAGTGCAAAGGCACAAGGTTCGCGCCAGAAATTTAGGTTTTACAGCAAAAGTAATTTAAACTAAAATAAAAGCTTAATTAAAAATGGAGGATTTTTGAAAAGATTAAAGGCAGAGTGGGAGCGCCAAAACCTTGTTTTAATGGCATTCCCACATAAAAATAGTGATTGGGCAGATGATTTAGAGAGAGCTAGAGCGCCTTTTTACAAAATGGCTCAAGCAATTGCATATTCGCAGCTTGTTTATCTGCTTTGTGATGATATAGAAGAGGCAAAGAGTTACTTTTGTTCAACTACCAATATAATTTTTATAAAAGCTAATTTTAATGACACTTGGACACGTGATTATGGTGCTTTGAGTATAGAAGATAGTGGCGTAAATAGATTACTTGATTTTAGATTTAATGGCTGGGGTGGCAAGTTTGAAGCATCTTTAGATAATAGTGTAAATGCACAACTTAAAGAAAAAGGCTTTTTTAGCGCACCTTTAGAAGCAATAGATTTTGAGTTGGAGGGTGGTGCAATAGAGAGCGAAGGAAGAGGCACTATATTAACAACAAAATCTTGCCTTTTAAATAAAAATAGAAATGGTGGTTTAAACCAAAGCAGTGTAGAGGAGCTTTTAGAGCAGTATCTTGGTGCAAATAGAGTGCTTTGGATAGAAAATAGCTACCTAGAGGGTGATGATACAGATGGGCATATAGATATGTTAGCAAGATTTGTTGCTAAAGATACAATAGCTTATATAAAGTGCGAAGATAGCGCTGATAGCCACTACAAAAGCTTACTAGAGCTAGAAAAAGAGTTAAAGCACTTTAAACAAGAAAATGGCACACCATACAACCTTGTGCCTTTGCCATTTACCAAGCCAAAATATAAAGATAGTGCTAGATTACCTGCAAGTTATGCCAATTTTTTAATAACAAACAAAGCAGTAATAGTCCCAACATATCAAGATAACAAAGATAAAGAGGCAGTTGAAATTATAAGAGGCTTATTTAAAGATAGAGAGATAATTCCAATGCCAAGCCTAAAATTAATAGAACAAGGCGGAAGTGTGCATTGTTCTACAATGCAAGTTAGTTTCTAAAGGGGGGGGAATGTTTAAAAAGTTATTAATAATAGTTTTAGGATTTATATTTTTGCCACCTTTTGGGTATCTGTTTTTAAAAAATATTAAAAAAGCATATTTTACTTTAATATTACTTGGAGTGGCTTTGCTTGGATTACTATTTATATCTAATGTTTATTATTTAATTTTTTTAGATTTGCTAATTATAGCTATTTATACTCTTTTTATCGTAGATGTAATAAGGTATAAAAGTGTAAATGAGAGTAAAATTAAGATATATCACTATTTTATTATATTTATATTGATTATAGCAAGTTTATATATAGTTAGTCCAACTTTTAAAAGAGCAACAACAAGTTTTTATCTACCTTCAAGAAGTATGGAAAATACTCTATTTAAAGGTGATATTGTAGGTGCTGTAAAAAAATATAATTTAAAAAACTCAGATATCGCAATTTTTTTAAGAGATAATATATACTTTTCAAAGAGAGTTGTGGCAAAAGAGGGAGATGAAGTAATTTATTACAATAAACATCTTCTAGTGCATTTTAATAAAACACCTAAGATAAAATTAGATGCTAATAAAAGTATAACTTTTAATAATAAAAGATGGTATATAAACCCATATAAAACTATTGTAAATGGCATAAAGTATGAGCCAAATTATGATGGAAACTCATATCAACTTATGGTAGTTAGATTAAATAGTATTGCAATGGAGCCAATTTTTATGGTAAATATAGAGTCAAAAGAGTTTGAATATAATGGCAAAATATATAATGCTTTTTATTATAAAGTGCCAAAAAATAGCTATTTTATGCTAGGGGATAATAGAGATAACTCAAATGATAGTAGATTTTTAGGTTCAATTAAAAAAGAGAATATATATGGAAAAGTAGAGATAATCTATTTTAACTATAGAAAGTTTAATCGTTTTATGAAAAAAGTTAAATAGGGGTTGTTATGTTAAAAGTTTCACTAATTCAAATGAGTTATCGAGGTTCTAAAGTAGAAGATATAATGTAATGTCAAATATTTTTATTATTTGGTTATATAAAAACTAATTCTTAGGAAATAAAATGAAAATTAAACTACTAATATTGATTTCTATATCTTTTATTTCATGCACTAGTAATATACAAATTAAGAAAAATAGTGATTTTAATAAATATATATCAAAATATATAAGCAATATTAGGCAGAAGTATGGGATAGTTGGTATGAGTGTAGCTATAATTGATGGTAACAAGACTATTTTTGCTAAAGGATTTGGCTATAGCGATAGAAATAAGAAAATTTTAGCTACAAAAGATACGGTTTATAGGGTTGGGTCTGTATCTAAATTGGTTAATTTAGCTGCAATATTAAAGTTACAAGATAAAAAACTTTTAGATATAAATAAGCCAATAAGCAACTATATAGATTTTTATACAAAAGACTCTAAAAATTTAACACAAAAAGTTACATTAAAAAATATCTTAACACACTACTCTGGCTTAGCACCACTGCAACCTTTTGGTGGAACGGAAGATAAGAAAATGTATAAATGCACTAATTTATTAAAGTTAATTCACAATAGTTATTTACAATTTGAGCCAAATAGTTTTAACAGTTATTCTAACCAAGCAATTGCTCTTAGTGGTTGTATTGTAAGTAAAGTTACAAATATGAAATACTCTAAATATTTAAAACAAAATATTCTTAAACCACTAAATATGAGTAGTAGTGATTATGGTATAAATATAGTTGGTAAAAATGTTTCTAAAAGTTATTATAATAACAAGGAACTAAAGGGTAGTAGCTACTACTATTTACCTGCTATTGGGCTATCTGCATCTGTTGAAGATATGAGCAATTTTGTAAAAATGGTTTTAAATAATGGTAAATATAGAAAAAAGCAAGTTTTATCTAAAAATGCAATAAATAGTATGTTTAATTTAAAAAATAACACCTCTTCAAAAGAGTGGAGCAGTAAATTGCCACTAGGTTGGTTTGTAGATAATAGCGGATTTGAAGATATATATTATCATACAGGAAAGGTTGGAGAGTATATTTCTGTAGTTGCTATTATGAAAAAGTCTAAATTAGGTGTAGTTATAGAGTGCAATAGTGATAATATTTTAATGGATTTGTTAGATACTTCAAAAGATATTCTTTTTAAATTGTGGTCTAAAAAATACAATAAGCCAATACCAAGGAGAGCAAAAGAGATAAAGCACCCAAAATTTAGTGTGAATTTTGAAGGAATTTATGCAATAGAATCTTTAAAAAGTGATATTATGGTGGTTAAAAAAGATATTTATAACAGATACAAAGCTACAACATCTAAAGGTCTTTTTTATTTTAAAAAATATACTAATAATTGCTATAGAGTTGAAGATCCAAATAATATATTTACTTTTTATTCAAGAGGTTACAATAGGTGTTTTAAAATTGCAAACTATAAAAATGGTAATAAAGAGATAGTTTTACAAAAGCATGAAAAAGACTATATAACATTTGCAACTGCTATTAATAAACAACAAAATAAATCTAAATTATGGAGTAATTATATAGGTAAGTATAAGCCAGTAAAGGCGATAAAGAATAGATATTCAACTACTATTATAGATATTAAGAGATTAAAAATCAGTAAAATAGAAAATAAATTATTTCTTACTCTTTATTATCCTAGTAACATAATTTATGATCCTGATGGTATATATCTTTATTCTCCTCTAAAAATATTAAATAAAAATTTAGCACAAGGTGTTGCACAAGATATGTTGGGTAAAGTTGAAGCTAAAGTTAAAAATGGTAAAGTTTTTATTGTAATAGATGGATTTGAGTTTGAAAAAATTATTGATAATTAATATTATAAGTTAATATAACTATTAAAATAGAGGTGGCATATGCAAGTTTCACTAATTCAAATGAGTTATCGAGGAAGCAAAGAGGTTATGGTGGCTGATACAGTTGCCAAAATAGAGGTTTTAGCTAAGGGTGGAAGTAAGTTAATAGTTTTGCAAGAGCTTCATCAAGGCGAATACTTTTGCCAGAGTGAAGATACTAAGTTTTTTGAGTATGCTAAGAGCTTTAAAGAGGATGTAGAGTTTTGGGCTAATGTTAGTAAGCGTTTGAGTATTGTGCTTGTTACTTCACTTTTTGAGCAGCGTGCACCTGGGCTTTACCATAATACTGCAGTAGTGTTAGATAATGGAGCAGTTGCTGGAAAGTATAGAAAAATGCACATACCTGATGACCCGGGTTTTTATGAAAAGTTTTACTTTACCCCTGGAGATTTAGGCTTTGAGCCAATAAATACAAGTGTTGGAAGACTTGGTGTTCTTGTTTGTTGGGATCAGTGGTTTCCTGAAGCGGCACGTATTATGGCGCTAAAGGGGGCTGAGATTTTAATATATCCAACAGCTATTGGGTGGCTTGATAGCGATAGTGAAGATGAAAAAAATCGTCAACTTGATGCTTGGATAACAATTCAAAGATCTCACGCAATAGCAAATGGAATTCCTGTAATTAGTTGCAATAGATGTGGTTTTGAGGCTGATAGTTCAGGTGTGCTTGATGGGATTAGATTTTGGGGAAATAGCTTTATTGTGAGTGCTCAAGGAGAGTTTTTGGCAAGAGCAAACGAGAGTGAGCAAAATTTAACAGTAGAGCTTGATTTGAATAGAAGTAAAGAGGTTAGAGATATTTGGCCATTTATGCGTGATAGAAGGGTTGATTATTATCAAGATTTATTAAAAATATATTGTGATTAAACAAAGATTGTTTTGGCAAAAAGCCAAAACTACATTTTAGATGCAACCATTCTTGCTAAATCAAATAGCCTACTTGCATAGCCATACTCATTATCATACCAAGTCATAATTTTTACCATATTTCCATTTACAACATCTGTTAACTCTGCATCAACTGTGCTTGAGTGAGGGTTTCCTATTAAATCACTAGATACTACTTCATCATATGTAACATCTAAGATACCTTTCATTTTACCTTGAGCTGCTTCTATAAGCGCATCATTTACCTCTTTTGCAGTTACTGCTTTGCCTAAATTTGCTACCACTTCTGTAATTGCAACATCTTGAGTTGGAACTCTTAAAGCCATTGCAGTCATTTTGCCTTGAAGCTCTGGAATAACTTTTACTGTTGCTTTTGCCGCACCTGTTGTAGTTGGAATAATATTAACGGCAGCTGCTCTACCGCGACGGTGTTTGCCTGGCTTTTTTCTATCTATTGTAACTTGGCTAGATGTATAAGCGTGAGTTGTTGTAATATGAGCGCTCTCTACACCAAATTTTTCTACAAGCACTTTCATAACTGGTGCTAAAGAGTTTGTTGTGCAACTTGCATTTGAGATAATATTGTGTTTGTCATTATCGTAAAGCTCCTCATTTACACCAAATACTACTGTAATATCTTCCTCTTTTGCTGGAGCTGAAATTAGCACCTTTTTAGCACCAGCATCTAACATCTTTTGTGCATCTGGACGCTTTGTAAATTTACCTGTGCACTCTAAAACAATATCAATATCTTCAAATGGTAATTTTGCTGGGTCGCGTTCACTAATAATTTTAATTTTTTTGCCATTAATTATTAAATTCTCTTCATCTGCTTCTACAACAGCTGGGAAACGCCCATGAGTAGAGTCAAACTTTAACATATATGCTAAATCATCTGGTGTTCCACTACCACCATTTGCCATAACAATTTCTATATCATTTTGCTCTGTTGTAACATAGTTCCAAAGCACCATTTTACCTATTCTTCCAAGACCATTAATTGCTACTTTTTTCACTTTTTTTACCCTCGTTTTAAAATATAAAAGATTTTACCCAATTTTTACTAGAAATTTAATTATATTTTTAATTTTATATGCTACAATCGCACTTATAGAAACAGGAGTAATTTACTCCGAATTATTTTTTAAGGAGTTTTATATGATGCAAGGAATGCCACAACCAGCTTTTTATATTTTTAAGTGCCAACAGAGTGCGCCTCCTGGTATGCCAAAGCCAAGTTGTGTTAGCCAAAATAATCCAGAGAGCCAAGAGCTGTTTGGTTATATGGCACAACAACTTATGAGTAAAGGTGTTATGGGAACAATTCAGCCAATTCAAACAAGCTGTTTAGGGCGTTGCCAACAAGGTCCAGTGATGTTAGTAGAGCCAGGACACACAATGTATGTTGGTTTAAACAAAGAGAAAATTGATAGAATTATAGATGAGCATTTAATTGGTGGAAATCCAGTTAGTGAGTATATTATACCAGAAGAGTTTTGGGGTGAACCAATAGCTCCATCTTCAGTAGCTCAATAGGTTTTTGCTTTTGCAAAAACGCTAAGAGCTTAAAGCCAAAAGCTCTAAGCTCTATGCTTTGCACTCTAAGCCTTTTTTGGCATAGCAAAAAAATATAACTTTACTTCTACAAACTTTTGGTATAATAAATATATAAATTTCAACAAGGTTATAAAAATGACAATAACTATGCTTCATAGCAAGATTCATAGAGCAACTGTTACAGATGCAAACTTAAATTATGTTGGCTCAATTACAATTGATAGCGCCATTTTAAAAGCTGCCAAAATGAGAGTTGGTCAAAAGGTAGATATTGTTAATGTAAATAATGGTGAACGCTTTAGCACATATATAATTCCTGGAGAAGCAGGTAAAAAAGAGTTCTGCCTAAATGGTGCAGCTGCTAGAAAAGTGCATAAAGGCGATAAAATTATAATTATTGCATATACTGAGCTTACTCCACAAGAGGCAGATGAGTTTAAACCACAAATTGTAATTTTAGATGATGAGAATAATATTGCGCAAGAGTTTGAGGGGTTAGAGTAATGTTTGGAAATATGGATATGAGCAAAATGCAAGAGATGCTACAAGGTATGCAAGAGAAAGCAAAAGAGATGGAAGATAAGATAAAATCAACTACTCTAACTGCAAAAGGTGGTGGCGGACTCTTGGAAGTTAGCGTAAATGGTGCTGGAGAAGTTATTGATGTAACAATTGATGACTCTTTGCTTGAAGATAAAGAGTCTTTACAAATTTTGCTAATTGCAACACTTAATGATGCTCTTAAAATGGCAGAAGATAACAAAAAGAGTCAAGCTTTAAATATGTTTGGTGGTTTAAATCCATTTGGTAATAGCTAATGAAAGAGTTATTAGAAGCTATTGAACACGACTCTTTGCCAGAGATTAAAAAACTTTTAAAAAGTAAAAAATATGACTTAAATAGCGAAGTTATTGTTGGTGCAGAGTATGATTTAGATGAACCAGATGAGATTCAATTGATATTTTATTTAATTCAAAGTGGAGCATCGCTAGAGGCAATAGAGCTTTTAATGGAAAATGGTTTAGATATTACATATACTAATCGTGAAGGTTTAGGCGCACTTGATTTTGCTATTAAATATAGAAGAGCTGATGTTATTAAGCTTTGCAAAGAGTGTGGTATTAGCTTAACTCAAAGCAAAAGAAAGAGTGGTTTGACTCCTCTTATGTTAGCAGCTAGTTTTAATGATATTGATATGATGAAGTTTTTAATAGCAGAGGGTGCTGATATTAACAAAAAAGATAATTATGGAATGAGTGCAATTGATTATGCTTATAAGCTTGGTCAAAAGAGTGCTGCTAAATTTTTAGAAGATTTAAAAAAATAGGATATAATTACTTCAGGAAGCCCTCAAAGGGCTAGAAGGGTTTGATACTTTATGTAAAACACAAAAGAGCAAACAAGGAAGGAAACTCTTTTGGTTAAATTTTTAAACAAAACAAGGAGTCAGAGGCTAAAACTGCTCTTTCAACCTCTTATGTTGAAATTATAATATAAATGTATTAACTAGCTAATAACAAAGGGTAAACCAAAAATTAATGGTAGATAAAAATAGTTCATTATTTAAAGAAGAGAAAAAAGATTATAGCATATATTGTGGAGTTGATGAAGCTGGTAGAGGTCCTCTTGCTGGGGCTTTGGTAATGGCTGGAGTGCTTTTGTTAGAGCCAATAGAAGATTTAAAAGACTCCAAAAAATTAACTGCAAAAAAGAGAGAGAAGCTTTATAGAATTATAAAACAATCTTCAAAATACTACATTTATGAGGCAAATGCTCAAAAAATAGACCAAATTGGGTTAAGTCGTTGTTTAAAAGAGGGTCTAAGTTTAATAAAAAAACACTTTAAAGATACTCCAATAATTTTTGATGGAAATAGTTCGTTTGGAGTAGATGGTATTGAAACTATGATAAAAGCAGATGATAAAATAGATTGTGTCAAAGCGGCAAGTATATTAGCAAAAGTGTATCGAGATAATCAAATGGTAGAGTATTCTAAAATATATCCAGAGTATAAGTTTGAAAAACATAAAGGTTATGGCACAAAAGCCCACCTAGAGGCAATAGCAAAATATGGATATTGCAAAATTCATAGAGTAAGTTTTAAAATTAAACTCCCTAATAGCGAAAACTCTCTCTTTTAATAATATATTTCAAATTATAAAGTTAATTATTTTAAATATTTCAATATGAAATATATTTATTCAAACTCTCCATTTTATGGAATACTTATGAGTATTTTAATAGAAGGAGAAAGTGATGAAGGGGAAAATTAGGCAGTTTGCTATATCTATTTTGTTATTAAATGCAACGCTATTTGCTGCAACTCAAAATATTAGACCAAATACAACTGTAGATGGCTCTTTAAGTAAAGAGGGGGAAGTTGATTTATTTAAAATAGTTTTAAATCAAAAGGCTAAAGTTGAAATTTTTACAACAGGTTCATTAGATACTTATGGTTACATTTTAGATAGTAATAAAAGAGTGATTGTAGAGGATGATGATGAGGGGCAAGATACAAACTTTAAATTAGTAGCAACTCTAAATGCAGGAAGCTATTATGTTAAGGTTAAGGGTTATGATAAGTGGGAACTTGGAGATTATACTTTACACTTTAACTCTGATGGATATGCAAATCCTGATAAACATGGCGATACAATTGCAACGGCTACACCTTTTGGCAGTAAGCAAACAATAGATGCTGCACTTGATAGAGAGGGTGATATAGATATAACATCTTTTAGCACTCAAAGTGGTGGTAAAGTTTATATATATACTTCAGGCTCAATAGATACATACTGTTATCTTTTAGATAGCTCTGGAAAAGTAATTGCCCAAGATGATGATAGTGGAGAGGGAACAAATTGCAAAATAGATACAACAATAAAAAGTGGAAACTACTATATAAAAGTTCGTGGATATGATAAGTGGGAGAGAGGAGCATATACTTTAACAAAGAAATTTGCTCAAAATATGGATAAAGTATATGCATTTTATGCAGATGAACACAATACTCAAAGTAATCCAAGCACGGGACAAGGCTCGGGAAATAGAATTTTACAAATAGATATAGAGAATATGTCTTTAGTAAATGAGTTGCCAGTTCCTGGAATTGCTGGGCATCATGCAGATTATGTTTATAATAGCAAAATTTATGGTGTTCCAAAGGGGTCAAACTTTATAAATGTAATTAAATTAAGCAAAGATTCAAATGGCGCAGTATCTATGAGAAATATTAAACAAATTCAGTTACCATTTAAGCCACGCTCTGGAGATGCCTATAATGCTAGGTATAATATTATTTTACTAGCAGCAGCAAATCGTCCTATGGGGGCTTTAATTGATGTTCAAAATGATGAAATTGTAGGGCTTGTTGGGCAAGAGACAGATTGCACCCTAACAGATGGAAGCAAACTACTTAGCCACTCTGACGCAAATACACCAGCTGGTGCATTAAAGTATCAGTGTGCAGTTGTATCAAATGTTCATGGAGGAACTCAAATATCAGGACACCCATATTGGCTAACAGATGATATCTTAGCAATTGTAGATAGAACAAATAAGCAAATTTCTACATATAAAATCAATAAAGTAGGAAATAAGTTTAATGTTGCACTAATGAATAGGGTTAAAACAAGAACAAGTGTGCATCAAATTGTGCCAAGAGATAGAACCAATTTACCAGTAGATGAAAAGATGGATTTTTATGCAGTAGAAGAGGGTGAGCATGTAGGACATATGAATCCAGATAATGGTAGAGGAGAGAGTGATGCTGATTATGCAATTGGTAAGCCACACGCTTTAATTCATTTAAAATTAACAACAAAAGGTTTAAAATTTATTAGACGCTTAAATTTACAAAGAGTAAAACCTCTTAGCAAAGCTAAATCTGATAGGATTTTAGATGCTTGTATTAATATATATAGAAGAACATTCTCAGAAGCACTTAATGGACCTAGTCAAAGAAGAGAAGATATGTATAATGATCTATTTAGAAGAGAAGGAATTACTAGAAATCCAAATGAAGATCCTTATAATGACTTTCCAGTAGATTGCTTCTTTCCTGGAATACCAGGTGGGCATAATGCAGATTTTGCACCAAATAATAGACACTTGTATATAGGAATGGCTGGTGGAGCTATGAGTATTGTAGATGTTAGAAGATGGAAGATTGCAAATAATATAGATATAGGTTTAGGTTCTGGTGTTGGGCATACTTGTTTTTCTGCAAAAAATAATGTAGCAATTACAAGTAATCATGGTTTTAGTAAAGTGTTTAGAACACCATTTGCAAGGTCTATTAGATTTATAAATTCTGAAAGACCAATTGGATATTATTGGATTAGATTGCCATTTAGTAGAGAGAATATATCAAATACCGCGGTATCTCATACATGTTATGTAGATGAGAGTGGAGATAACTACTATAATTTTTACACTGATGGTGGAGTATTTTATAAAATTGATATGAGTGGTGTATTTAATAATCCTACCAATGGCTCAAGTGATTTGGTTGTGGATTCTATTTATACTGGTGGTGTTCCAATTCAAGGAAGCTATATTCATTCAAACGCAATAAAGAGAGGAAATTAAGATGAAAAGAGCAAAAATAATATTTAGCATAATTGCTATTTTTTCTATATTTACAATGAGTGGTTGTAATCTTGAAAATAGCACAAAAAGTAGCAGTGGAGTTGAAACAAATTATGGAAGTAACAGCACAAGTGATAGTAATGGCAGCAAAGATACAATAAAAGATAGTAATAGTAGCGATATTTATATAATTGATGATGGCTCAAGTGTTATAAATAATCAAAGCATAGAAAAAGGCTCACTAAAGCCTGGGAAGTAGTGAATTTCTTTAAGGAGGGTATCTACCCTCTATAACAATATAAGCTACTCTATCTCGCTAAAATGCAATTTTAACCCCTCGTTTGTCATAACAAATCCACTAATTATTAGCTTTCCACTATGCACTAAATCGTGGTGTTTTTTGCATAGTGGGATTAGGTTGTATTTGTGGTTTGTTTTGTAATGCTCTATAAATCCATCTTTTGATTTTACTTGTGGGGATATGTGATGCACATCTTCTACTGCTTCATTACAAATTGCACATTTAGTTAAGAATACGCGTTTATTATAGCGACTCTTTTTTTGTTTTTTAAGAAGCTCTAGCTCATCAAAATTACCAGTTAGCTCTTTTCTAATTTTATAGGCATCTTCTAAAAACTCTTTATCAAGATGTAGTGCCTTTGCAAACTCTAAACCATAAAGGGTGCTACCACTACCAATTTCAAGTTTTCTGTTGTAAATTAGCTTATCTTGGGCTTCATCATAAGTAACGCCAAGATGCAAGAATATAAGAGTATCTAACTCTTTAATTGGTTTAAGTTGAGGTAATTGATGCAAATGGGTTGCAAAAAGGAAGTAGCTTCCAATTTTATTTAATTTTTTAATTGCTGAACTTACAATTGAAAGAGCCGAAAAAGTTTCGGTTCCATGGCTTATCTCATCTCCTAAAATAAGCGAATTTTGGGTTGCACGATTAAATATATTTTTAAGCTCTAGCATCTCAATTGCAAAGGTTGATAAACCTTTATATAAATTATCTTTACTTACAATTCTTGTAAATA
>Ga0256828_1001725_pt1 | contig 13447 bp, 11 predicted proteins | sample CV88metaG_FD_185993 | JGI IMG/M metagenome (GOLD analysis project Ga0256828, IMG submission 185993) | Hydrothermal vent microbial communities from East Pacific Rise, Pacific Ocean - CV88 | ecosystem: Environmental > Aquatic > Marine > Hydrothermal vents | place: Pacific Ocean: East Pacific Rise... | reverse complement strand
TGTGAGACGTGCTAGACGGACTACCTTTATTATGCCAAAGGGGTACTCATTTCGTGTGGTTAGAAGTACGAAACATAATCTACTGCTTGATAGGATTGGATGGGTTTACTCCTCTTCGGCTAATTTGAGTGGTTGTGATTATGATGAGGCTTATGCAAAAGATAGAAGTGAGGTTATAGTAAGCTTTTCAGATAAGTATGTGGGAAAAGCTTCTAAGATTTATCGTTTAGGAGAAAAACGGATAAAAACTATTCGCTAGTACCTTTTACTGTTATTGGAGCTAATTGCATCTCTTCTGCTGAACCTTTTTTTGCCATTTTGGCATACTTTCTTGCTTCATCAAAATTTTTCATAGTGTAGTAGAGTAGAGCAATATTTGCATAATTTCCTTGGGTTACTTGATGCTCTTTTCCAAAGACTTTTTCATTTATCTTCATCGCTTTAAAATAGGATTTTAGTGCATTTTGGTAATCACCTGCCTCCTCTTGAAGTACAGCTAAGTTGTTATAGCTAATAGCTATATCTATCTTCTCTTTGTGAACTATCTGCTCTTTTATCTCAATTGTCTTTTTAGTATATTTGATTGCTTTTTTAGTTTTACCCATAGCAGCAAGAAGCATTCCAAGATTATTATAACTTTGAGCTGTTTGACTATCAATACGCCCTAAACTCTTCTCTCTTATCTTTAACCCTTCGGTAATATAAATAAGAGCTTTATCATACTCTCCTGTTCGTTTATATACTAATCCCAAGTTATTATATGAAGTAGCAGTGTTTAGATGCTCTGTTCCAAGTACTTTCTCTTTTATTTTTATAGACTCTAAATAATAATTAATTGAGGATTTATAATCCCCTTTACGATAGGCTTTTACACCTTGATTATTAAGCCTATTTGCTTTTTGAAGTAGAGATTTTTTTTCTAGTTTAGAAATATTTTTAGAAGTTTGAGTGTTAGGAGAGGTGACTGCACAAGCAGTCATCAATCCTGTTATTGCCAAAGTAAGCAATAGGCTATTAATAGTTCTTTTCAAATACAACTCCGTGAACCTATTAGGTTTAATCTAATGACATAATAGCTAAATTTAACTTTTTGTAATATTTAACTCTCATATCTAAGATTATCTACTCACCCTGTTCATCTATCAAAATTTTAGGTTTTGCACCTCTTGGGATAACCATCCAAAACTTTTCAATATCATATCTAAAGCTCTCTAAAATCTTACAAGCTCTAGTAGAACCTGTTTTTCTTTTATAATCTATTAGGATATCTTTAAGCTCAAATCTATCAGTATCAAACTCATCTGTACTGATATTAAATGCCTCAACAAGCTCAGGATTTATCTTTCTATGGAATGTTCCATCTTCATCATATACAAATGCTTTACCACCTGTCATACCTGCACCAAAGTTAATACCTGTTTTACCAAGGATAACAACTGTTCCACCTGTCATATACTCACATGGATGGTCTCCTGTCCCCTCAACTACAGTAGTTACACCTGAGTTACGAACTGCAAATCTCTCACCAACTTGACCGTTGATATATACTGTTCCACCTGTTGCACCATAGAGACAAGTATTTCCTCCAAGAGCAACATCACAACCAGATTTATCAGCCGTTATAACAATCTGACCACCATTCATACCTTTACCAATATAATCATTTCCTGCACCATTAAGATTGATATTGATACCCTTAGACATAAATGCACCTAGAGATTGCCCAGCAGTTCCTGTTAGATTAATAGTAATAGTATCCTTAGGTAAGCCATTATCACCATAACGTTTTGCTATCTCACCAGAGATTCTAGCTCCAAAACTTCTATTTAGATTGGAGATATCTTTCTCTATTACAATTGGTGTTGATGGCTCTTCTATTGTTGGAAGTAACTCTTTTACAATCTCCTGCTCATACTCATTTGCATCATATGGTTCATTTGACTCTACTTGACAAGTATTTATACCATCTAGCTTATATAACATCTCTTCAAGATTAAACTTTTTAGCAAACTCATCATCAATAACTTTCAATAGATGATTCTGTCCAATAATCTCCTCTAGTGATTTATATCCAAGTTTAGCAAGTATCTCTCGTATGTCTTCTCCAAGAAGAGTAAAGTAATTTACAACTTTTTCTACATTTCCACTAAATCTAGCTCTTAGATATGGGTCTTGTGTCGCAACACCTACCGAACAGGTATTTAAGTGACAGATTCTAAGCATTTTACACCCAACAATAACCAAAGCACCTGTACCAAAAGCATACTCTTCTGCCCCAAAGATAGCTGCTTTTACAACATCAAGACCTGTCTTTAATCCACCATCAGTCTCAACTGTTACTTGACCTCTTAGATTATTAGCTTTAAGGGCATTATGTGCCTCTATGAGACCCAACTCCCAAGGATTACCTGCAAATCGGATAGAACCAATTGGAGCAGCACCTGTACCACCATCTGCACCAGAGATAATAATCTTATCTGCATAAGCTTTTGCAACACCTGCAGCAATTGTTCCAACTCCTGCTGTTGATACCAGTTTTACAGCTACTTTAGCTTTAGGATTTGCCTGTTTAAGGTCAAATATAAGCTGTGCTAAATCCTCAATTGAGTAGATATCATGATGTGGTGGTGGTGAGATTAATGTCACACCTGGTTTAGTATGTCGTAGACGTGCAATAAGTGCTGTTACCTTTGAACCAGGAAGCTGTCCACCCTCCCCTGGTTTTGCACCTTGTGCCACCTTAATCTGTAGCTCTTCAGCTGATTGTAGATACTCAGGAGTTACACCAAATCTACCTGATGCAATCTGCTTAATCTTTGAATTTTTCTCTGTACCATAACGAGCATTATCCTCTCCACCCTCACCAGAGTTTGATTTTGCTCCAATACGGTTCATAGCCACAGCTAGAGTCTCATGTGCCTCTTGTGAGATAGAACCCATAGACATAGCAGCTGTTGAGAACCTTTTAAAAATTGCATCAATAGGCTCAACCTCATCAATAGAGATAGGTTCTCTATCTGAATTTAACTCATAAAAATCACGAATAAACTTCTTATCTCTCTTATTTACAAGCTCTTTTAACTTCTCATAATCCTCTTTTTTACCACTTTGAGCTGAAGTCTGGATAGCTGATATAGTAGCTTTTGAGAAGTCATGGAACTCCTCTCCTCTCTTATATTTATAAAATCCACCTTTATAAAGAGCTTTCTTTTTACCATCAAAGGCATGAGTAAATGCTCGTGAGTGGTTTGAATTTAGACGCTCTTCTATATCACTATACTCTAACCCCATTAGAAGTCCTTGTGACCCCTCAAAACAATCAGATACAATCTCTTTACTTAAGCCAATAACATCAAATAGCTTTGAGTTTCGGTAAGATGAGATAGTTGAGATACCCATTTTTGACATAATTTTAAGAAGCCCAGCACCAATAGCTCTACGAGAACGCTTAAGTGTCATCTTCATATCATTACTATCTTGAGATATAGTTTCAACTGTGTAATAGAGAAGATAAGGGAAAATCGCAGCAGCCCCATAACCTAACATAGTTGCAGCAGAGTGAGGGTCAAAAACCTCACCTGTAACAGTTACAACACTAGTTAAGTGTCTTAGTTTATTCTCAAGAAGTACTTTTGTCAATCTACCTACGACCATAAGCATAGGTAAAACTTTATTATTCTCTGAAAGTAATCTATCATCCAAGATAATTGTTCTAATACCATTATCTTTTACATCTGCAATGATAGTATCAACCAATTTATCTAAACTACTTTTGATATCGGTTGTAAATACAGTAGAGTAACATTTTGCCTTATATGACGAATCATATCTCTCATTATTCTCATCACCAAACTCTTGAAGAAGTGCAAACTTCTCAGCAGACATAATTGGTAAAACAGTTTTTAATCTCTTAGCATGTTTTGGTCCATCTTCGAGTAGGTTTTGAAGCTCTCCAAAACCTGTATTAAGACTCATTACAGTCTTCTCTCTAATTGGGTCAATAGGAGGGTTAGTCACCTGTGCAAACTTCTGTTTAAAAAAGTCTGTAAAGTTTCTCTGCTCATTTGAAAAAACAGCAAGTGGAGCATCATCTCCCATAGCAGCAGTGGTCTCTTTACCCTCTACCATCATAGGCTTAATAACCTCTCTCATAAGCTCTAAGGTATAGTTAAAATAACGCTGTTTCGCCTCCATATCTTTTTTATCAGAGTATGATTCTTTGATAGCTACAGTAGGAACGTGTTCTTGCAGATATGTCATATTTTTATTTAACCAGCTATTGTAAGGATGCTCACTCTTTATATGGTCATTAATATCCTTGTTTTTAAGAACTTTTCCATATTTTAAATCAATCCCTATCATCTCTCCAGATTGCAATCTTCCACGTTCAACTATCTCACTTTCTGGTATTTCAAGCACTCCATACTCAGAAGAGATAAGAATTCTATTATCAGTAGTCAAAATATATTTTGAAGGTCTAAGTCCATTTCTGTCAATTACACAACCAATATATCTACCATTTGTCATACTAACAGCAGCAGGTCCGTCCCAAGGTACAAAACATGAACCTGCATACTCATAGAAACCTCTTAGGTCTGAATCCATAAGAGATACATTGTGCCAAGGAGCAGGAATAAGAGAACGTGCGGCTTTAAAGAAATCCATACCATTAACTTGTAAAAATTCCATAAAGTTATCTAAACTAGCTGAATCACTCATATCATCTTGAATAACATCTATAATTCGCTTCATCTCATCATCTGTAAATACATCTGATTTAACAGCTGACATCTTTGCTTTTACATTATATCTGTTGGTTGTAACAGAGTTAATCTCACCATTATGTGCAATCATCCTAAATGGCTGTGCTAGTTTCCACTGTGGAAGCGTATTTGTGGAGAATCTTTGGTGAAAAAGACAAAATGAAATTTCAAAATTTTCATTAGCAAGGTCTTTATAGAACTTTTTGATATGCGTAGGCATAACAAGCCCTTTATAAGAAATTACTGATGTTGAAAAAGATGGAATATAGAATGTTTTATCCTCTATAAGCTCTGATTCAATCTCTTTTCTTGATAGGTATACCAACGCTTCAAATCTAGCACGTGCAACTGCACCCTTAGGAGCTACAAACACCTGCTTAATAGTTGGAAGTGACTCCATGGCCTGTTCACCAAGAGCATCTGTATCTATAGGAACTGTACGTGTATATAAAACTTTTAAATCATTTCTATTACAGACTGAATTAATAACATCAAAATCACTCTCGTTATTTGAAAAAACCATAGCTACAGCGTAACTCTTTGGAAGCTCAATATCTACAGCTCTTAACTCTTTATCAAAAAATGATTTTGGAAGTGAGAGTAGTAACCCTGAGCCATCACCTGTCATTCCATCTGCTGCGACTGCACCACGGTGCATCATACGAGAGAGAGAAGTAATCGCATCCTCCAAATTTCTATGTGAAGCACTATTGTCAATCGATGCCAATAGACCAAAACCACAGTTATCTTTAAACGATGTAAAGAGATCTTGCATAAGCCAACCTTTAATTAATATTTGATAGGGTTCTTGAAAAAATTCTTCCTAAATTGGGTCGATAGTATCCAAAAGATGTTTAAGAAAAGGGACAGAAGATGCGTGGTTTCATAATTGATATCAGAAAAGCTAAGAATGAGGATATCATTGTTACCGTTCTTAGCAATCAAAGTGTAACAGACTACTGGCGTTTTTTTGGAGCTAGACACTCTATATTGCAGATTGGTAATTTTATTGATTTTGAGGTAGAAGAGGATAGTGGAAACTTTATGAATAGAATGAGAAAAGTTTCTCATATTGGATTTCCGTGGATTTTCTCTTCTAATCATCTTTTAATTTGGCAAAACTTTATTAAACTTTTTAATAATCATTTAAAAGATACCACACAAATTGAAAGCTTCTACTTAGATTTACTTTTAACTATTGCACAAAAGTGGGATAAACAAAATCCAAAAAGATTAGCAGTTGAGGGGTATATCACACTTCTCTCATATGAAGGTAGACTATATGACCATGGTTTATGCTATATATGTGAAGAGCCTCTCGACAATAAGATAGGATTAATGAGAGCCTATATCCCTACTCATTCTAACTGTATTTATGCTAATAGTTATGAAAAAAATCTGATTTTTACTCTATTTGATACAAAAAGTACCATCCATCTTAATGACAATATAGTAGAAGAACTTTATATAATTTTACTAAAAGGGTTATAAATTATTATTTTTTTTATAAAGATGAAAATTTTATTTTAAAGAATAAAAGACTATAATGCTTTACAAAATAAATATATGATGAACTAAAGGAGATATAATGAAATTAAAATACTCGCATATATTGGTAGGTTTACTGCTGCCTTTATCCTATGCAACTGCGGACCAGACTTCGCTTATCCCACCAAATGCTAAAGCTGGTGAATGTTATGCAAAGGTTGTATTACCTGCTAAATATGAAACTGTTGAAGAGAGGGTTTTAGTAAAAGAAGCTTCAGAAAAAATTAAAATTATTCCTGCCAAATATGAGTGGTCTAGTAAAAAAGTAGAAGTAACTCCATCAAGTAAAAAAATTATTCCTGTTCCTGCTAAATATAAAAAAGTTATAGAAACCATTGAGATAAAACCAGCAACACGAATATGGAGAACAAATAGAAATAGAACATCTGCACCTGTAAGTAAAGAGATTTTGGTAGCTGCCAAATTAAAAGGTGTTGATTTGGACAGTACTGTACCTGGTATGTGTTATGCAGAGTATTTTACTCCAGAGAAATATAAAGTTGTAACAGAAGAGGTTGTGGTTAAAGAGGAGGGAGAAAAAACAGAGATTATTCCTGCTAAATATGAGATGGTTGAGAAGACTATTGAAGTAAGTCCTGCTGCAAAAAAGACAATCGAAGTTCCTGCTACTTATGAGTTTAAAGATGAGAGAATTCTTGTAGAAAAAGAGAAAACCGTATGGAAAAAAGGTCATAACCCTGCAACAAAATTAAATGGTGCTACAGGTGATATTATGTGTCTGATTAAAGTACCTGCTAAATATAAAATTATTAAAAAAAGAGTTGTTAAAACACCTGCAACTACAAAAATCATTGACATTCCTGCAGTATCAAAAACAGTTAAAGTAAAAAAACTTATCTCTGAAGCTACTGTTAAAAAAACAGCTATTCCAGCAGTCAAAAAGACTATCAAGAAAAAAGTACTTGAGTCAAAATCAGACTTTACATGGATAAAAGTTGGTCAACCAGTTGAAAAGGGTTGGAAACATACAGGACATAAAATCTGTCTAATAGAGCAACCAGCTGTAACACAAAAAATCACTAAGACAGTACTTGATACACCTGCTTCAACTAAAGAGATTGCTATTCAAGCAACATTTAAAGATATGAAAGTTAAGAAATTAATTTCTGAAGCACAAGAGATTAAAACTCCAATTCCTGCTGAATACAAACTACTTAAAAAGAGAAAGAAAATTTCAGATGCTACTCAAGGTTGGGAGAGAATTCTTTGTCAAACAAACATGAACAAAGAGGTTATCTTGAAAATTCAAAATGCACTTAAAGCAGAAAACTACAATCCAGGTAAGATTGATGGTGTTTTAGGTCGTGATACACGAGTTGCACTAGATAAATACCAAAGAGATAATTCACTAGCAACTGGTGGAATTACTTATGAGACATTAAATGCTCTTAAAATAGACCTTTAATATTTTGATATCTGTATAGGCAACCACAAGGGATTACCTATACAGACAATAGATATTATCTAAAAATGAAAATTTTCACCTAAATAATATTTCCTTACATTTTCATCTTCCATAATCTCTTGGCTTGTACCCTCAGCTAACATCTCACCACTTCTCATAACATAAGCTCTATCACATATTCCTAGTGTCTCACGCACATTGTGGTCTGTAATAAGCACTCCCATATCTAAATCTATCAACTGCTTAATAATATTTTGGATATCCTCCACCGAGATAGGGTCAACTCCTGCAAATGGCTCGTCAAGAAGTAAAAATTTCGGTTGTGCAACCAATGCTCGTGCTATCTCAACACGCCGTCTCTCTCCACCTGAAAGCTGAATACCAAAACGTTGACGAATAGGTGTGATATTAAAAAGATTCAGTAAATCTTCAATTCTCTCTCCTGCTATTTTCATATTAAGCTTCATAGCCTTTGCTGCCATTATCAGATTGTCATCGACTGTTAAATCTTTAAATATACTGGACTCTTGTGGTAGATAACCTATTCCTAATCTTGCTCGTTGACTCAAAGGAAGCTTGGTAATCTTTTTACCATCCAAAAATACCTCTCCACTACTTACATCTGTTACTCCACAAATCATATAAAAAGAGGTACTCTTCCCTGCACCATTTGGACCTAACAGCCCTACAATTTCACGAGAAGAGACTCGCAAAGATACATCATGTATAATAGTTGTTTTTTTAATAGTCTTTGATAACTGTTTAGCCTCTAATGTATGTATTATATGTTTTTTAGATTGCGTAGATGACATTAATCTCTCTTTATTTCGTATTTTCGTTTCTCTTCAAAAGGGGTAATAGTTACCGTAAAAAGTTCATATCCTGCATCTAACAGAAATTTTTTAAGTGCATCATCACCCCACTCTACCATATGCCATCCCTCTTTATCAAACTCCTCAAAAAGCCCCAACTCCATAAACTCTTCATTCTCTATACGATACAAATCATAATGAAAAAGATTCTCTTTATAGCACTGCTGTAGTGAAAAAGTTGGAGATGTCACCTCCTCTTCTATCCCTTTTGATTTGGCTATCGCTTTTGTTAAAGTTGTTTTTCCTGATGCTAAATTTCCTGTTAAAAAAATTATGGCATCTTTGGGGAGTATCTCATTTAAATACATAACAACCGTATCAAGTTCATCTAATGATGCAATTATCTCTTTCATTAAATTTATACAAATCCATTAGAGACTCTAGCAATAAGCTCTAGGTGTTTTCTAGCCTTACCACTAGCCAATCCATCTCTAGCCATCTCAAATGCCTCCTGCATATCCCTAGCACTCTTATCAGCAAAAAGAGCAAATCCTGCATTCAAGACTATTATATCTCTTTGTGCATCTGTGCCTTCTCCACTAAATATATTTCGTGTAATAATGGCATTATCAAAAGCAGAGCCACCCAAAATAGCATCTTTTGGTGCGAGTTTAAATCCAAACTCTTGTGGGTCAATAACCCCATGTGAGACAATCCCACCCTCAACATAAGCAAATTGAGTTGTCGTCGCCAAAGATATCTCATCCATCCCATCATCACTACTTACTACAAATGCTCGTGAAGTGTTAAGCTCTTTTAGTGCTTTTGCTATCCTCTCTATATAATCAGGTGAAAACACACCCATAAGATATTTTTTTGCTCCTGCTGGATTAGTTAAAGGTCCTAAAATATTAAAAATAGTTCTATGTGGTATAGATTTTCGTATAGGCATAAGATGTTTCATAACAGGATGATGATTCATAGCAAAAATAAAACAAAAACCTGTCTCCTCTAACATTTTAACCTGTTGTTCAGGAGTTAAATTAAGATTTATTCCTAATGTCTCTAAAACATCTGCTGAACCAGAGTTGCTTGTTATGCTACGACTTCCATGCTTTGCAACAACCGACCCAATAGAGGCAAGAAGTAATGAAACTGTTGTAGAGATATTAAAACTTCCACTCTTATCTCCACCTGTTCCTACAACATCAATAGCCTGTTCTTGTAAAGATTTTGAAATTGGAAGTTTTATAGAGTGCTTACGCATTATTGAGGTGGCAGTAGCAATCTCACTAGGAGTTTCACCCTTTTGGGATAATTCAACCAAAAATTCCCGTGCCTCTTCAACACTCATTTCATTGTTAAATAATCTCTCAAACTGCTCTTTGGTACTCATGATAACTCCTTTACATACTCATCTTTTTGACTCTTTGGAATTGTTTTGGTAGTAGGGATTTGCAAAACCTCATAGTTTTTAGCCCCTTTTAGATACTCAATAGTTATCTTATCTCCAATAGCCACATTTTTACTAGCTTTTGCTTTCATATCATTAATAGACACAACCCCACTTTTAACCATATCAGAGGCAATAGTTCGTCGTTTTACTACATTTACGGCTGATAGCCACTTATCTATTCGCATAGGATATTCTCTCTTATTTATATATGTTTTTATAATATTCGGATTTTATCAGTTATTTTTGGAGAGTTGGCTTTATTGTGATTACTCCCAATTGAAAATTGGGAGTAGTAAAAGAAGTTTTTATTTACCAATAACACTTAATATCATCTTTTCTTTTATGAGAAAGTTCACGAATATTATTTAAATCTGAAATATCATAAGTATTCTGCCATAGACCTCCATTTTTATTCAGTGATGGATAGTTAATAACCATTTGTCTATTATCATTTTTAAAACTTATACCATCTTCACAACAGTCAAATATTGGTACTTTAGAATTAATCTTGATTTGAACGAGAGATTTTTTATCTTTAGAGAGAGTATAAAAAGATATTGGAGTCATATCTAACTCATTATAAACTTCAAATCCTAGAGGAAATTTATCAGCAGAAACAACAGATACAAAAGAAGAAGCATCTTTTTGCTCCCACATAAGATTCTTTAATTTTGCCATATCTATATATTTATTAGAAGCACTAGACAAAACTTTTATATTAGCAATTATCCCAGAACCACGAATAAAAAATGCTCTTACCTCCAAAAGTTTATTTCCTGCATCAAACTTTTCTAAATCTGCTTTTAAATCTCTTGTAAACTCTTGCATCTTTCCATCTCTTGCACTTTTACCTAATCCAAACTGAATAAAACGACCATTTTTACCTAAATCTTTATTTAATGGATAATAGGTAAGATATCGTATTCCGTTGGTTGTCAAAACTTGAACATAAACCTTGAAATAATGACTATATTTTATTCTAAATTTAATGGTATCAGCATCGTTAACCAAAGGAGTAAGCGAAGTATAGAAACCTGTACTTGTGCCTTTTCCTATTAATTTAATAGAATCTGTTTCAACATCCTTAGATATCTCTCCTTTAGTTGTTGTATAAATTTTCCAATCTTTAACATTAGCACCATATATACTACTTCCATACTCCTCTGCTGAAAGAAAAGTTGTTAGAAGCGTAGAAATTAAAAAAGTTAAAAATAAATTTTTCATTATTTTCCTTATAAATAAATTTTACTCTTAAGAGCAGTAGATTATAACAAAAAATAACTTTATAAAACTTTTATTGTTTAAACTCCTGCTCTGCTTGGTTGGCAACCACTGCACCCATCATTGATAAATTATCACCTATAATATATTTTGAGTCTCTAAGCTCATTTAATATCTGCTTTGCTTCACTCATTCCACTATCAAACATACCTGTATTTACTAAAGACTCCAAAGTATCTTTCATACTCTCACCCTCCTCTCTCTTGGCAATAGCCAAGAGAAAGACACGTTTGATTATATCTAACTCATCCATAGAGATTCTCTTAGTGAAGGTCAGCGTTTAGCTTAACTTCTCTTACGCTTCTATTTACTACTATCTCACCTGTAGTTGAGTTTTGTCTAAAGTGAAGACCATTTAGACCTTGAAGTCTATCTGCTCTAAATGTTGCTTGAGAGCTAAGATTAGCATCAGGATTAGCCTCATTTATTTTTGCTAACTCACTATCAGATATCTTAACCTTTGTTCCTGCAAAAATAGCCACACCCCCATCAATAATACAAGCATCACCAAGAGGAATACCACAAGTTGAGTTTGCTCCAAGAAGTGTATTTTCACCAATAGAGATAGGATTTCCATCTGTTCCACTTAGAACACCTAAAATACTAGCACCTCCACCAATATCAGAACCAGCACCAACAATAGCAGAGCTGGAGATTCTACCCTCTACCATTACTGAACCTAATGTTCCTGCGTTGAAGTTAATGTATGAAGCACCTGGCATAACAGTTGTTCCACCTGCTAGTTGAGCTCCCATTCTTACCTTTGAAGCATCTAAAACTCTTGTATTGTCAGCAGGGATAATATGCTGTAGATATCTTGGAAATTTATCTACACTGTCGATATTTGGAAATGTACCGTTTAGTTTCATATCTATCTCATTCTCTCGAAGATACTCCAACTCATATGGAGTGTTTCCAACCCATGCAACATTGCTCAAAATCCCAAATGCACCATCTAAATTTAAACTTCTAAGAGGAGCTTTTCCCTGTGATAAAGCATAAAGTTTAAGATATACAGCCTCTACACTTTGTGATGCTTCATCGGCAAATAGAAATGTAATTCTAAAGTTTTTAGCCACATCGTCCATCGCAGATAAAGCTTTGATTACCTGTACATTTTTATGTGCATCACCAGTAGCCTCTCCAATATACGGAGCAAACATTGCCATTGCATTAGAGATAAAATTATCATTAATAGTTGCTACAAACTCAGAGCCTGAAAAATCAACATCAACTTTAGCCTCTTGAAGTGCTTTGATAAACACAGCAGATGAACCAAAATTTTCACCCCAGTTGATAAGTGCATAGTTTGCTTGAAGAACTTTATCTGCATTTTTTTGACCTCTATCAACTCTAGCAATACCAAATGCTATAGGCTCTCTATATCCCTCTTGTCCTGTTACCTCTGCTACTAATGCTTTAAACTCTTCTGTCGAATTCACTGTTAAAATTGCCATTAATATTACCTTTTTGTTCTGTATTTTTATAATTTTGTGATTATAGCTAAGTTGGCTTAGAAAATAAATTTAGAGAAGTTTTAAAAAAGTAAAATGTTTAGCCTAAATGTGAAAAAGGCTAAACATTAAAGAAAGCGTAAAAATTACAAAGGAGTTTTCAAAAGTTAATTAACTTTCATTATTAGTATAATAGATAAATGTTACAAAAACATCACAAAACTAAAAAAAATAGGAAAAAATAGTAATTTATACTAAAATACCAATGGATAATACATCCAAACTAGTAGGTAAATCCGATGAGAATCCAAGCCAAGATTAAAGAAAAAAAGCTCTAATATCATTTATGAAAAAAAAACAGAAAAAAAAGCTATTAAAAGCCTTAGAAAAAGTCAACGATTTTAGAGTAGATAAACATAAAATAGAGTATCCCTTAAGTGAGATATTGTTCATGAGTCTGTTTGGGATATTGAAAGGAGCAGAGAGCTATAAAGACCTTCACTCATGGATGCAATATCAAGAGAATAATGAGATATTTAAAAAGTTATTTGAAAAAGATAAAATAGATATACCCTCTCGTTCAACACTCCATCATCTATTAATGAATACAGATAATAATGAGTTGGAGTTGGTATTTAGAGAGTACTTTTTTCCTTATGTGAAGATGGATGAGATTTCAATAGATGGGAAATGGTTAAGAGGAAGTG
>Ga0256828_1001724_pt1 | contig 13450 bp, 11 predicted proteins | sample CV88metaG_FD_185993 | JGI IMG/M metagenome (GOLD analysis project Ga0256828, IMG submission 185993) | Hydrothermal vent microbial communities from East Pacific Rise, Pacific Ocean - CV88 | ecosystem: Environmental > Aquatic > Marine > Hydrothermal vents | place: Pacific Ocean: East Pacific Rise... | reverse complement strand
ACACAAAAACTTGAGCAACTGATGTAGATGATAATTGATGTTCAATAAGTGCTTTAGATTCCGATTGAGATTGAATTCCTGATAGTGAAGATGTATGTAAAAATACAAAATTTACTCAAATAAACTCAGTTTCACCAAGTTGAAATTACAAATGATGTTATAGAAAATGTAAAGAAAGAGATGACGACAAAGAATCCTGATCAACATGGTTAAAAATGACTTGAAGATGAGAAGTAAATGAAAATTATTGAAATTGTAAAGATTGGTCTAACTGTACTGAAGTTGTTAATTGAAGATGTACAAAAATTGAAGAAGACGATGAATGGTATAATAATTTACCAACACAAACTACAGATCAATGAGATAATCTAGAATGATTAACGAAAAAATGAGAAAAATGAAGAAATACACCATTAAAAGATTTAATAAAAGATGATACTGATTTTTTTAAAACAAGAATTTGAGGTACTAAATGAGCTTATAATATGTCAATAAAGATAGCTTACAGTATAAAAAATGTATTTCTGATTTTAGCAACAATATATCTATTTATTCTTGTATTTAAAGTATTTTTTACAAGCTGATCTGATGAAGAAGTTTGAAAATTTAAAAAATGAATAGTATGGACAACAGTATGAATAATAGTAATGCAAACATCATATAGTTTTGTAAAAGTATTATATGATAAAAATGTAAGTGAATGATTGGCTTTCCAACTATGAAAAGATATAATAGAACCACTTATTAATTTAGTACTACTATTTGTATCATTTGCATTTCTTTGAATTGCTATATATAGTTTCTATAAAATAGTTACTTCTGCTTGAGATGAAGAATGAATAAAAAAATGAAAACTTTCTATTGTTCAAGCAATTATGTGATTTGTAGTAATTAAATTCACATCTTTTATTGTTGATTCAACATATTGAAAAATCGAATGTACAAATTGATGAAATGACAGTACTTTTATACAAACATCTTGAAGAAACTGTATACAAGAAGCTAAAATAGAATGAAATATGGAAGTAATTGTTAATATAATAAATTGGGCTAATAGTTTCTTAGCAATAATAATAACAATTTTAATTATATATGCTTGAATTAATATAATGCTATCTTGATGAGATGAAGAAAAAATTAAAAAAGCAAAACAATCTATTATTTATATAGCTATATGATTAGTTATATTATCATCAAGTTATTTAATATTAAGTTTCTTTATAATACCTGAAGCACAATTCTAATAAATATATTATGAAAAAAATACTATCAACATTATTTATACTAATAATTTCTATTTTTAGTTTTACTATATGTAAAGCTCAAGTTTTTGAGTTCAATTGATGAACTGGTGAAGAATCTGTTAAAACTCAAATAGAAAAAGTTTCAACTCACTTAGTGTCTTGAAATGAAGATTTAGCAACAAATATAGAAGAAAATTGAATAAACATACTTAAAGCTATAAAATGAGTGGTATGATGAGTTTTAATTATATTCATGGTATATACCTGAGTTATGATGATTATGTCAATGTGATCAGATGAAGAACAATTATCATCTTCTAAAAGACAAATTCGGTACCTCTTAATAGCATTTTTATTTATAAATATGCCATGAGCACTATTTACATCATTTCATAAAGAAGATTCTAGTACCGTAACAGTAGACCAAAGAATGAGTACTAGTTGATTTACATCAGATCAACAATGAAATAATATAATAGTAAATAGTGACGTATTTGTATACACAGTAAATGAGAATATATTATTATTTATGAAAGTAATAATATGATTTATTGCTGTGGCAGTACTAACCTTTTCATGACTTAAAATATTATCTGCTAGATGAAGAGAAGAACAAGTCACAGAAGCAAAATGAAAAATCATTTACTCAATTGCATGACTTATATTTATTTGAATTGCAGAAGTATGGAAAAATATTGCTTTTTCTTGAAATATATCAGATTGAAAAAACTTATTTGAACAATTATCAAACCTAGCATTATATTTTGCATGACCAATATGAATATCATTTTTAATACTTGCATGATATTATATGATAACTTCAAATTGAGATGAAGAAAAAGTAAAAAAAGCAAAAAATATTGTTATAAATACGGTCATTGCAACCGTAATATTATTAGCATCTTATAGTTTCTTATTAGATTTAGCTGATTTATAAAAAAATACAGATTTTAAATCTGTATTTTTTTTATCTTTCATATTTATCTTTCATCTCATCTAAAGTAATTTCAAAAACAACTGGTCTTCAATGAGGACAAGTAGACGAATAAGTTATAACTGAATCATTTAATAATTTATTCATTTCAAATAAATTTAATTTATTTCAAAATTTAATAGCACTACGACAAGAAGTATAAGCATATATTTTATTTCTAATTTCATCCAAAGTTTTTGATTTAATATTTCCTTCCTCTCATATATCATTTATTATTCATAAAAAAGTTTTTCAAATATCTTCTTTTATAACAAAATCTGGAATTCAATTAATAATAACAATATTATTAGACATTAACTCAAAATCAAATCACATAGATAGAAAAATATCTATATATTTTTCTAAAATTAAAAATTCATTAACAGTTAAATTAACAGTTTCTCATAATAATAATCATTGTGTATTTGGATTATATGAGTTTGAAATTAATTTTTCATAAATTATTCTTTCAGCTAAAGCATGTTGATCTAATATTTTCAATCAATCATTAGTTTCTACTATTATGTAACTATTATGAGTTTGACCTATTATTTTTCATATTTTTGTATCGTGTAAATCAGTAGACTTTTCAAAATCTATATTATCATCTAATAACTCCTTAGAAAAAACTAAAGCATCATTTATTTGTGATTGATTTGGATTAGGTGTAATATCTTTATAAGGAGAATATGATTTAAACTTAGTTCATGATCATGTATAATATTGCTTGCTTTCTCATTTATAATTATTAGAAGTCATATTTATTTCTTCCTTTTTCAAAGGAAGTCCAGAAGAATGAGTAAATGAATTATCACTAACTAAACTAACTCATGTAAGCTTATCTTCTATACTATGAAATACACTTCTAAATATATTTGATTCATTTGCAAATCTTACTTCCAATTTTCTAGGATGTACATTAACATCAATTTGGGTTGGATCAATATTAATATTCAAAACATAAGCAGGAAAATTTCAATGTGGAATAAACCTATTATAAGCATTATCAATAGCTTTATAAATCAAAGGAGACTTAACAACTCTATTATTTATAAATAATAATTGTCTATTTTTATTTGGAAACGACACTTTTGGATCAGATAAATATCATTTAATTTCAAATCACGGAATTTTATTTTCTATATATAATAAATTTTCAGCAAATTCATCTCAATAAATATTATATATTCTAGTTTCTAATTTTTCTCATTTATATTTAAATACTTTTCTTCAATCAGATATAAATTCAAATCAAATATTAGGTAATGCTAAAGATATAGAATTTAAAAAATCTAATATTTTATTATATTCAGTTCTTGCTTGTTTTAGATAATTTAATCTTGCAGGAGTATTAAAAAATAAATCCTTTACAATTATTTTAGTTCAAACTTCAAATCAAACTTCAGCAACAACAATATTATCTCATCATTCGGTTTTTAAAGAAGTTCAAAAGTTTTCGTATTTTTCTCTAGAAATAATTTCAAACTTAGAAACAGAAGATATAGAAGAAAGAGCTTCTCACCTAAAACCAAAAGTCATTATATTATATAAATCATTTAATGTTTTAATTTTAGAAGTAGTATATTTTTCTATAGTTAAAGGTAAATCATTCTTATTTATTCAATATCAATCATCAATAATTATAATTTCATCTATTCATCAATTTTTTATACTAACACTTATATTTTTTGCTCAAGCATCAATAGAATTTTCAACTAATTCTTTAACTATAGAGACTGGCCTTTCTACAACTTCTCACGCAGCAATTTGATTAGCTAAATTTTTATCTAATTTTATAATTTTAGACATAAAAAAAGGATTAATAAATTAATTAATCCTTAATATAAGTATTTTTTACTTTTTTCCAAAAAGCATTTCTTTAGCTTTTTCTAATATCATTTCTGGTATTTGATTATAAATAGAAATTATTTGCTTAAATTTATTATAAATATCAACCATTTCTATAACAACATCTAAAACTCTACTTACTTTATATAGAACAATACTAAGTAATGTTCATACAATAATAGTAAAAATTGTAAGTACTATATATAATATATTTAATAAAGTTGCATCCATAATATTTTTTTAAAAATTATTTTTCTATTTTTTCCTTAACCTTTTTTACCTTTTCTTCTACTTTCTTATTTACTTTAGTTTTAGTATTTCTTACTTTCTCTTCTGCCTCTTCTTTTAATTCTTTTGTTTTTTTAACAATTTTATTTTTTACCTCTTCTTTTTTCTCTTCAGCTTTCTCTATAATATCATCTCTTAAATCATTAGCTTTACTCTCTACTTTATCCTTCAAATCGTTAATAGAAGTAATTTCAAGTTCTTTAAAATCGTCAATATCCTTATTTATATCCAGACTAAAACTTTTTACAAGTTTTAAAATATTTAATTTTCAAGTTATAATTTTATAAACTTTAGTATCCTCAAATACAATCATAGAAGGAAAATCATTTACTCAATATTCAGAATAATCAATATCATCAATATCAGAAGAAGCTAATTTAACTGTAATACTCTGGGTAAAAGCTTTAGTTGCTACTATAGGCAATATATATATAGCTTCTTTAAAAAAATCTTTTTTAGGATCTCAAATTAATACAATAGATTTTTTTGTAGCTTCAACCTGCTCTCATGTTTGAGAAGAAGTATAAAATGTATTCTTAGATTTTTCAATTAAATTTTTTAATTCATTATTAGAATGAATTGTTAATCATGATTTTTGTATTTTATTTGCGGAACTTGTTATTATTTTATCAGTTCATTTAACAATCTTTCATTTTAATTCTTTAGCTTTTTTCTTTAATTCATTTAAATCCATTTTGTATTATATGTTAAAAAATATTTTATATAATTTTAACATATAATATTTTTTTATGCAAAATAATTTGATTTTTTTTTAATACTCTATATGATATGCGCAATTTCACACGGAATTTTTAAATTTTATTTTTAATATAATTAATTATGACTAATGCATCATTAGTACAAAAAGTTCAAGCAACTTTTTTACAAGAAAATAGAGAAGAAATTAGAACTGGTATGGAAGTTGAAGTTTACCAAATATTAAATGAAAATGGTAAAACAAGAACTCAAAGATTTAAAGGTTTAGTTATAAAAACTGCTGGTAAATCACAATTAGAAAAAACAATTACAGTTAGAAGAAAAATTGGAGCATTCTGAGTAGAAAAAGTTTTTGCTATACATTCTCCAACTATTGAAAAAATAGTTATTCTTAGACAATTTAAAGTTAGAAGAAAATCAATTAAATTTATTAGAGAACTTACTGGTAAAGCGGCAAGACTTAAAGAAATTAGAAAATAATTGTAAAACTCTCCATTATTGGAGAGTTTTTTCTTTAAAAAAAAATAAAATTAAATATAATAAAATTGTTTATTACTCAATTAATAAGAAATATGAATTTAAAAGACTTAAGTCTAGAAAGTATAATAGAAAAAATAAATTCTTGAGAAGTATCAAAAAACGAAGTTTTTGATTATTTTCAAAAAAGAATAGAAAAATACGATGATAAAATAAAATCTTATAATTTTATCAATAAAAATTGATTAAGCAAAAAAGATTGAAAATTAGCTTGAGCACCTATAGCAATAAAAGATATTTTTTGTGAAAAATGAATACCTACGACATGTTCGTCAGAAATGTTAAAAGAGTTTATTCCACCATATAATGCAACTGTTATAGAAAATTTAAATAAAGAGTGAATGTCATCTTTATGAAAAGTTAACATGGATGAATTTGCTATGTGATCAACTAGTGAGTCTTCTAAAATTAATACAACTATAAATCCATGGGGAAATAATAGAATTCCGTGAGGTTCATCATGATGATCAGCAGCTTGTGTTTCAGCTTGATTAGCTCCTGCAGCACTTTGAACTGATACATGATGAAGTATTAGACAACCAGCTTCAATGTGTAATGTAATATGATTTAAACCAAGTTATGGTAGAAATTCTAGATACGGTACTATAGCTATGGCTTCTAGTTTAGATTGCCCATGAACAATTACAAAAACAGTAAAAGATTCAGCTTTATTATATGAAATAATGAACTGATATGATGAAAAAGAAAATACGTCACTAGAATGAAAAGATACAATATCTAATGAAATCTGGAATAAAACAGATTTAAAATGAAAAAAAATAGGTATTCCAAAAGAATACTTTGAAGAATGATTAGATAAATGAGTAAAAGAAAAGATTGAAGAAGCAATAGAAAAAATGAAAGAATTATGAGCAGAAATAAAAGAAATTTCTCTACCAATGACAAAATATGCAATTGCAACTTATTATATAATAATGCCTGCCGAAGTATCTACTAACCTAGCTAGATACGATGGAATTAGATATGGTCACCAAACTAAAGAAGCATATTCTAGTTTAGACGAATTATTACAAAAAAACAGATGAGAATGATTTTGAACTGAAGTAAGTAGAAGAATAGTATTATGAAGTTATGTTTTATCAGCTTGATATTATGATGCATACTTCAAAAAAGCAACAGAGATTAGAACACTTATAATAGAAGATTTCAACAAAGCTTTTGAAGAAGTTGATGCTATAATATCTCCTGTTTCTCCAAATGTAGCTTGGAAAATATGAGAAAAAATAGATGATCCAGTTAAAATGTATTTATCAGACGCTTATACAATTCCAGCTTCGTTAGCTTGACTACCAGGTATTTCTGTTCCAGCTTGATTTGCAACTAGTGAAGATTCTGAAAAAGAATTACTACCAGTATGATTACAAATACTAACTCCAAGACTTAAAGAAGAAGAATTATTTGAAATAGCACATGTATATGAACAAGCTACTCAATTCTGAAAACAAAATCCTAAATGATTTGAAAATTAAAAAATGACTTATTTCATAGAATAAGTCATTTTTTTGCATAAAAATTAAATTTATATTAAAATAAAGATATAAATTAAAAATAAAAACAAAATATGACTACTATTAATAATACTGAATCGTTAGAAGCAAAGCTTGATAAAAATAAACAAGAGGATTTTGCTAATGAAAGAAAAGTTTTAACTCCAGAAGAATTATCTGAAGTATGAACTCCATTTGGAAAATTTAATCCAGAAGAACAAAAAGAAAAAGAAGCTGAAATTGCAGCTAAAATTGCTGAGGAAGAAGCTAAAGAAAATCAAGAATGAGAAAATATATTATGACTATTAGATGACAATAATACTTTAGATATTAAGAAAAAATCTGATGCTGAATTTATATGAGAACAAATATGAGAATCAATAGTTCAAAATATAGCAAGTGAAGCAATTTTATGAACAACAACATGATGAGTATCAACAATGATTACTGCAGCAACAAACTTACAAACAATAAATGAAGTATGAGAACATATAGAAAATAAAAAAGAAAAAAAACTAGATAAAATCGAAATGAAAAAAAATAAAAAATCATTTTGAGAAATATTCTGAGAAGAAGCAAAATTACTCTATAAAAAATGACTAGTAGAAAAAAATGAAATTAATAATCATAATCAAAAATATGTTTTTAGTGATTTACTTGAACATGTTGCTTCAAATTATGTAAGAAATGAAAATGAAAAATGAATTGCTAATAAAAATGAAGATATAAATAATGCATTTAAAGAAACAATAAGAGAATTATTAGAATGAAAACATAATCAAGACCTTGAAAAAATAGAATTATTAACAAAAAGATTGTCAGCAGCAGAAAATCTAGAAGATAAATATAAAATTTTTCTAAAAATTGATAATGAAATTGATAGATGAGAATGAATCTGATGAAAAAAACAAAAACAAGATTTTGAGAGAATAACAAAAATAAAAACCGAAGAAATAAAAAATAGTATAGATTTTGCAAATAAATTAATAGAATTTATGAAAAAAAACAATGAACAAGCAGAAATAGATAGTAATAGATTAAAAGAAATAATTAATAATCTTAAAAATGAAAATAAACAAATTACTCAAAAAGAAATAATTGATACAATAAGTGAAGTATCAGAAATATTATGAAGTTCTATATGAGAAAACAAATCTTAAGATTTGTTTTCTTTTTTATTATAAAGTATTAAAAATATAATTACCATAAAATATAACACTTCTATATACAAAGATAACTCTCAAAAATTAATTTTTAAGATAGTAGTTTCAAGTCATCAAAAAAAATATACCATTTCTATTACATACCTTAAAAATAAATAAGTAATTCATCAAATTATAATTCATATAATAGGTAAAATTAAATATCAAAAAATTGAAATAAATCAAAAAAGCATAGCAAAAGGAATAGCCCATCAAACTAACATATTAGAAATAGGAGAAAGCAAAACTATTTGTCAAAAATTAAATACCATAATTGGCAAAGTAAAAACAAAAGCTGATAGAGTTAAAACAAAACTCTCTTGAATAGCAAATTTTTCAGGTAAAAAATTAAATATCTTTTTAAAAAAATCTCAAGTATATAATAATCATAATACAGCCAAAAAACTTAATTGAAAACTTATATCATAATTTAAATACAAAGGATTAAATAAAGTCATTATAAAAGCTGTTAATAAAAGCAATGAAAATGCGTTTCAAGACCTTCAAGATATTAATATATAATATCATAGCATTCACATGATTGAAGCTCTTAAAACAGCTGAATTATCTCATACTAGTAAAGTAAAAAATATAATAGAAACAGTTATTACAATTGTTCTAATAAAAACAGGTATATTTTTTAATAAATAAGATATAAAAACTATTATTATAGTTATATTATATCAACTTACTGCTATTAAATGAGTTAATCATGAATTATTAAAACTCGTAGATAATTTTTCAGGTAAATTTTCACGCGCTCAAATTAAAATTCATCACAAAAATAAAGCCTCATCTCTAGGATAAATTTTAGAGATAATACTTAAGAATTTATTTCTAAAATTATTAATTAAATCTAAAAGATAATTTAATTGTACTTTTCAAACATTATTTATCTCATAAATCTCATATACTCCATAAATATTTTTTAACTCAAGATATTTTTTAAAATTAAATCAACTATAATTATTTTTTATTTTTTTTATTTTTAAGTTTTGTTCCAATAATGTTCCTTTACTTAAATTAACACTATAAGGAACTTTTATTAAAAAGTTTATATTATTATTAATAATTTCATTATCAATTTTTAACACTTTTGTAATATAATCTTTTGAAACATTAGTGGTTTTATATATTCATTTTAATTCTAATAATACAATATGTTTATTTCAATCATCTAAACTACTTATATAATTCTCTTTTATATTAATAAAATATAAATTAACATAAGAAAAAACTACTCATAAAGAAAATCAAACAATTATAGATAATAAATAATATAAATATTTCTTATATTTCAGATAAAAAACATAAATTAAAATAATATAAATAACTATTATGGAAAAACTATAAACAAAAGAAAAAAATAAATTATTTATAAAGATTCAAATTAAGAAATTAATTCAAAAAAATATAAATAATTTATTTTTAGATAGCATTTATAGATACTAAAGATTTAAAAGTGATTTTTTTTCAGAAGATTTATATATTCTAAACAATCATATAAAAGATCATAATAATAAAACTGTAGCACAAATTTGTGTAAAATTATAAGAATACATTATAAAAAACATATCTGTTTTTCAACTAAATAATTCTAAAAGAATAATAATAAGAGAAAATAATATTAATCACATATATCATATAAATCATCTTATTTTAATAAAAACAGACAACATATATAAAATAGAAAAAAGAACAAAAAAACTAAAACTATAAACTAATGCAAGTGGAAAAATTGGTACTTCATAGGGAACTATTGAAAATGGATTTGTATATAAAATTTCAATTCAAAAATTTGTTTCTTTTCAATATACTTGTCATCATAAAAAAGCTCAAATATATCAAAATATAGCTACAAATAAAAAAGATAACACACTTATATCAATATATTTTCAAAGCTTCAATTTATTTATTTTAACAGTAGTAATTAAAACAATAAGAAATCAAAATATAGCTCAAAATAAAGAAAAATTATAATCACTCATTATAAAAAAATCAAATGGATCTTTTATAAACTTATACTCATTCCATCTACTAATAACATAAAACAGTCTTGAAAAGAAAAATACAGATAAAAAATACCATAATAATCTATTAAAGAAAAAAGATATATTTATTGCTGATCTATGACTTAACTTTTTTAACATCCATAAAAAAAGAAAAAAACACAAAGTTAAAGTTAAACCAAAAGAATAAATCAAAACAACAAAGTCTCATGATCATATTTCAAAAAAAGGATACATATTATATTAATTATTAATTAAGCTCTACTTCTATATTCTTTTGTTCTAGTATCAATAACTAATTTGTCTCAAATATTTACAAATAAAGGAACTTGTATAACTAATCAAGTAACCATTGTTGCAGGCTTTTTACCTCAAGTAGCTGTATCTCCTTTTTCACCTGGTGGAGTATCTTCTACCTCAAGAATACAAGTTGGTTCAAGATTAACATTAATAGGTACTCAATTAAATTCCTGTAATTGAACTTTATCTCAGTCCTTTAAAAACATTTCAGCTCAATCTAAAGTCTTTTTTTCTAAACTAACTTGCTCATAAGTATCATTATTCATAAAATAATAATTTTCACCATCATTATATAAATAATCATAATTTCTAGTTACAATATCAGCCGGTTCAAACTTATCGTGATCAGAAAAAGTTTTTGGAACATTAGCTCAAGTTAATAAGTTTTTTGCTTTTATATTAATTATAGAACCTCATCTTCACATAACTTTTTGAGCATAACTAGTACATTCATAAGGAGCTCAATCCATAATAAATTTTTTTCAAATTTTTAAATCACTTGCATTATACATTTTTATTTATTTTATTATTTAAAATTACTTAGCATATTCGATAACTTTTAACTCCCTAACTAAATTAACCTTAACATTTCAAGGATAGTTTAATTTTTCTTGAATTGTGTCAGCAATTTCCTTAGCTAAATTAACTGCTTCAATATCTGTAATAGTATTAGAATCCACAAAAACTCTAACTTCTCTTCATGCACTAATAGCATATGCTTTAATTACTCAAGAAAAACTAGCAACTAAAGACTCCATTTCTTTAACTCTTTTTATATATTGCTCTATATTTTCTCTTCTAGCTCAAGGTCTTACAGAACTTATAGCATCAGCAATTTGAACAATTGCAGCATATATAGATATAGAAAATTGATCTCAATGATGATTTTCAATCATATCAATAATTTCTTCCTTCATTCAATATTTTCTAGCAACTTTTCATCCAATTTCAGGATGAGTTCATTCAATGTCGTGATCTAAAGCTTTTCATAAATCATGTAATAACCCTCATACTTTTGCTAAATAAGGATCAACTCATAAATCTTTTGCAATTGATTCAGCTATTAAAGCAACCTCAGTAGAATGCTTAATTATATTTTGTCAGTAACTAGATCTAAACCTTAATTTTCAGATAATAGGTAATATTTCTTCAGGAATATCAGTAATATTTAAATCATCAACAACCTTTCTTCATATTTCTTTTAATAATATATCAGCTTCCTCAGTAACTGCTTCAACAACTTCTTCAATTCTAGCAGGTTGAATTCTTCAATCTTCTAATAATTTTTCTAAAGATTTTTTTGCAATATATCTTTTAAATAAATCAAAACCTGAAATAAACACACTATCAGGAGTATCATCTATTATTAATGCAACTTGAGTAGCCTTTTCAAAAGCTACAATGTTTCTTCATTCTTTACCAATAAGTTTTCATTTAATATCATCATTAGGTAAAGGAATAAGTGTTGTAGTAACTTCACTTGTAACATCTCATGCATATTGTTGCATTGATTTTATTAATATTTCTCTAGCAATTTCTTTTTTATTTTCTTCTATAGTATTTTTATGTTTTTGAATTAAAGCTAATCAATCATTTTCATATTTTTCTGATATTTGCTTTAAAAATAATTCTTTTGCCTCATCTTCAGTTAATTTAGATAATTCTGATAATTTTCAATCTAATTCTTCTTTTTTCTCTAATAATTTTATTTTTTCTTCCTTTAATTCCTCAGTTCTATTCAAAATTTTTTCTTGTTTATCTTCTATATCATTTAATTTTCTTTCAATCTTTTCTTCTCTTTCTAAAATTTTTTCTTCTAATTTTTCCGCTTTAGTAACAATATCATAAGATTCTTTTTTTGCTTCTTTTATTATTAACTCTGATTCTTTTTTTGCTTTTTCAAGCATTTCGTCAGCTTTTGTTTTTGACGAAGTTATTTGTTTTGTTTCAATTATCTTTAAAATAGCAATAGCAATAGCCATTCATAAAGTTAATCAAACAAAAATCCATATATAAGGATTCATTGATATATAATGTTAATGAATAAATTAAATTTAAACAATATACTTATTTTAAAATAAGTATCTTTAAAAAACATGTAATACAATTACATTTATCTAATCAGATTATTTATTATGATTTATTAATAATAAATTATTAATAACTTGATATTTTTAAAGACTTATTCTGGTTAATTATTACTATAATAATAGTAATATATTGAGTATTTATTATTTTTTATACTTACTTAATCAAGTAAGCATCTTATATATTAAGGATTTTTCATATAAAGCAATAAAAAAACTATTACTAAAAAGTAATAGTTTTTTATAAATATATAATTATTCATCTTCAGGTAAAGAAAAACCTCTTTCTTCTCTAATTTTAGTAGCTACGTTAGAAGGAACTTCTTCATAATGATCAAATTCCATAGCATAAGTTGCTCTACCTTGAGAAGCAGATCTTAATTCAGTCATGTAACCAAACATTTCTGATAAAGGAACGTAAGCTGTTACAATTTTAGCTTGACCTCTTTGTCCCATATCTTCAATTCTACCTCTTTTACTATTAATTTGACCGATAATATCACCCATATATTCTTCAGGTGTATTAACTTCAACTTTCATAATAGGTTCTAATAAAGTAGCTTGTGCCTTTTTACAAGCTTCTTGAAAAGCTTTAGAAGCAGCTAATTTAAAAGATAATTCAGATGAATCTACATCGTGGAAAGAACCAAATGTTAAAGTAGCTTTAATATCAACCATTTGATAACCAGCAACAAAACCTCTATCATAAGCTTCTTTTAATCATTTTTGAACACCAG
>Ga0256828_1001723_pt1 | contig 13453 bp, 12 predicted proteins | sample CV88metaG_FD_185993 | JGI IMG/M metagenome (GOLD analysis project Ga0256828, IMG submission 185993) | Hydrothermal vent microbial communities from East Pacific Rise, Pacific Ocean - CV88 | ecosystem: Environmental > Aquatic > Marine > Hydrothermal vents | place: Pacific Ocean: East Pacific Rise... | reverse complement strand
AGTAGAAGAGTTCTAAGGAGTTTTGAATATGACAAAAAAAGAGATAGAAAATACGCTAAGTATCCCTCTTTCAACCTTAAAAGAGTGGGAGAGGAGAGAGGATTATCGCCATATCCTTCTTGGTATGATAAAGAGTCTTACCCCAAAAGAGTTAGAGGCTCTACTCAATAGAACCTTCACTGTTGTCAAGCGTTGCCAAATATGTAATACCCCATTGTCTAGTTGGACGATAGTTAAAGAAGATGAGCCTACGGGAGTGATGTGTGGGAAGTGCTTTGAGAAATATCTAGAGGAAGAGAAAAAAGAGGAATAAAATGTTAGACGCTAGTATAATATATAGAAAAAAGAAATATTAAAGAAATATTGCTCTACTTGCCCCTTTTTGGATAATGGGAAAGCTATGTTCCTTGAAGAGGGTAGAGTAGATGAGATAAAAAATACTCTACTAAAGAGTGATATGGAAAGCTTCAATTGTCATAAAACGGTATATAACCTAGATGAGAACTTAGAGCTTACAGATGAGCAACCTCTCAAGATGTGTTATGGTGCATATCAATTCTTGAAATCAAAAGGAAGAGCAAATATACAGATGAAATTGAAAAATAATAGTTAAAAGGTTTTAGTATGAGTTTTGAAAAACCAACACCAAGAGCGATTAAAAAGATACGCAAAAAGTACAAGTTGGCTACCAATGATGCTCTCTCTAGTAAACAATATAGAGAAGCTCTACTTTTGGGTCAAAGTAAAAGCACCAAAGAGCCTATGGGCATTAGAAATAAAACACCTCCTAAAAAAAGAGACAGTGGCAAAGGTGGGGTAGGGTATGGTATTTGCTATACTCTTGTAGAGGCAAAGAGGGAGAGGGTAATTATTGAGGTGTCAGGAAACCTACTCTCTCGTAACGCTTTTGGCTCTTTAAGCGTAAAAGAGCGTATGCGATACTCAATAGCACATAGAGAAGCGATTGAGGCTTTAAGACTCAAATACCTAAAAGTATTAAGAGAGTACACCCCTATGGAGTATGCTCAAATATCATTTGTGTTTGCCTCAAAGCGTGGAAACCAAAGAGATTGGGATGGCAATTCTGAAACCGTTAAAAAGACACAAGATGCCCTTGTAAAATTAGGGTTCTTAAAAGATGATAACCCTGAGTACCTATTTTTAAAAGAGAGTAGAGGGATTATTAATACGATTGTAATTGGGGATAGTGAACCTTTTACACGAGTTATATTAGAAAGGAGATAGAGATAGATATGTGTGCAACACCTAGAGAAATCATCTATGTGGACGCTTCGTTAGATGCCAAAAAGAAGCGATACAAAATAAGTTTTGTAGGGCTAGGAAAAGAGAAGAATACCTATATAGGAGAAGAGGTGCAAGATACCAATATGGCTGAGAGATATGCCATACTGTATGCTTTGTACTATATTCAAAAAAATGGTAGCAAAAAGAAAAGATATTGTATTCTTAGTGACTCTGCCAATAGTGTTAAGAGGATAGCTTATACAGCTCTTATCCAAAAAGGATACACAATATCAATACATTGGATACCTAGAGAAATCAACCTAGCTGATAGTGTTTCAAAGCAAAAGGCAAAGAAAAAACCTAAGTTGTTAAATAAGCTAAGAATTATGCAAAAAGAATCTATGAGTGAGATTGACTCCAAGAAGCAAAATCAAAAACAAGAAAAAAAGGAGATGGTAAGAGTACAATTAACGAAAATAGAGAAAAAGGTATTTACAGAGCTACTCTCCTATATACAAGTACACAATAATGATGTTATCACTCCAAGAGAGTTTGCTGACTTGGTTATTTTTATACTCCGTAAAGAGAAAATAGCAAAGATAAAAGGTGTTGCTCTATCAATGAGAAAGCGTTTTATCCTTTTGAAAATCTTAACACTTGCCCCAAAAAATAGATTAACAATCAACACGTCAATCAAAGTTTCATAGAAAATATGACACTCTCAAAGAATATCATATATCTTTGAGGAAATTTGCTAGAATTAGAAAAAAATAAATAAAGGAAAAAAATATGACAAAAACAGAGTTTACAGAATTGGTACAAAAAAATGGAGAGTTCTCTAGTAAAGAGGAAGCAAAAAGAGCGATTAAAGCATTTACCGACTCCATTACAGAGGCATTGGTCAAGAAAGAAACAGTGCAATTAGTAGGGTTTGCTACATTTTCAACAGTTGAAGTTCCGAAAAAGAGTGGTAGAGTACCAAATTCAGACAGAACCTATACAAAAGAGGGTCATACTGCTCCAAAGATTAAGATAGGTGCTACTCTTAAAGAGGCTGTGGCAAAAGGCTAGGGTTTACCCACTCCCCCTTATCTCTAGGGGGTAGGGTAGTAGTTGTTCTTACTATTTCTCAATGACTGTAATATCAAATGGTTCTAGAGATACACTCTCTATTCCATCTGTGACAGAGATAGTTACATCAGAGAATAGAGAGTTACCAATCTTATTCCCGTCATCATCTTCATCTTCTCTCTCTCCACCTTCTAAAGACGCTGTACCATTTAACTCCCCAGTCGAACTATTAAAGTCGCACCAAACGGGCTTATTGGCAATCTTAAAGGTTAAAGTATTGTTATCTTCATCTGTTGCCGTAGGAGTAAATGAGTATTTATCTCCTTCAGTAACAACTGTTGTCGGAATACCCTCTATGATAGGGGTATAGTTAATATTTGTAACATCAATATGCAATGTTAATGTTTGATACCCCTCAATATCACTATCGCCGTAGGCTACCTTGATAGTGTCATCACCTGTATATCCATAATCAGGCGTATAAGACAATGTTGTTCCATCTAATGTAGAGGTTCCGTGTTGAGGGTGGGTGATATAAGAAAAAGCACTTTGTGTAATCGTTGTATTCTCATCAACGTCATCTTCTCCTACAATATTGCTTAATCTCTCTGTTAGTGCATCAGCAGTCGCAATATCTTCTGTGTTGTCGAGTGTTGTGTCCTCAACAGCAATATCTCCCCCATCTGTTGGAGTAGAGAGTAGATAATAGATAGTTTTTCCTTCGTATGCAAGTACATTTGCACTATTGTCCGTTTGAGGCACATCAATCCCACACCCTGAAAGTAGAAACCCTGCCCCAATAAGAGCTATGGCTTTTTTTGTTAAATTCATCTTTTTCCTTTAATATTTTTTTACAATACCCACATGGGCAACTCAATTTTACCCCTCTAAAATATCATTAACTTTTTTAAGACTGCTTTTCTCCTCTTTGTTTTTTTGAGGCAAGGAAGGAATAGTTCCTAAGCGTTGACAACTCTTTTTATCTTTTCTAAAACACCCTGCTGTAAATAGATATTTTACTTCATTGTGAAGAATGTAACTCTTAGAATACATCTCCTTCTCTTTTGCTTTCTCATTTTTATCTCTTGAAGAATGGGAAGCTCTATACTCAAGTAATCTCTCCTTGCTCTTTTTATATGCCTTTAGTTGCATATCCCCTGCAACACGACAACTATATCCTCTACCTAGCTCACAAGAGGTCTTAATGTACTTAATCCCCTCATCAGGAAGCTTATGCGTTAAAAACCAAACCCCTGCTCTATGGCAAGAGAGGGAAATCATTCGTTCACTACAATCCGTAACAAGGTCACGAATATCTCTCTTTCTTGCATTTAATTCACTATTGGCTTGATAGGGTGATGTTCTTGTAAGATACCACCCCTTGTCTTCAGCAGACAAAGCTCCACCATTACCCAATGCAAGTATTGCGATTGAGATGCTTGAAAGTATCTTTTTGTATTTATTTTTTTTCACTTTTGACACTTTACTCCTTTCAACTTTTTAATAAAAGTTATTGTATCAAAAAAGAGAGGTGTTCAAAGAAGAGAAGTCAATTCATACGAAGGTGTTACTTTCCTTGTCCATGTGAAATGGTAAAATATCTTTAATATAACAAAAAAGGAGTTATACGATTGTGATATGGTTACAAGTAGATGACATTGAACAGATAGAAAAAGCACTAATAGGTGATTATGAATATCTTTCTAAAACAATTTTTCTAAACAGCCAACTACAAGGTCTTGATGTATTCTTTCTTAGTGAAAAACATCATTTCCTTATAGAGCCGTCCATAGATGAATTACGAGAAAGTATGAGGGAGAGAGTAAAACAAAGAGCAGAGCAGAGGGCTTATTTAATTGTCCTCTCTTTTAATGCTCCATTTGAGATAGGACTTTTTAAAAATAGAGAGAATCACCCTTTCTTATGGTTACAATTAAGAAGTATTTACTCACCTGCTAAAAAGATTGAGTTTCAATCAAAGTTATCAAGAGAGAAAATTCTCTCTGAAAAACTTGGTTTTAAAATGGTTAAACCAAAGGTGGATTTAGAGAATGTTGCTGGCATTTATGACTTCAAAGAGTATATTTATAAAATCTCTTCTCTCAGTCAAGCAGGCATCCCATCAACCTTAAAATCACTTTTTCTCTTTGGTACAGCAGGTAGTGGTAAAACCCATGTTGCAGAAGCCATTGCACACCACTTTGGGTATCAGTTTGGATATTTAGATATTCCTCACTTTATGACACTCTCTAGCCCTACACACTCTCTAGGTATTCTGTTTGATTATTTAGAAGAGCAAGAGCAGAAGTGTGTGTTATTGATTGATGAAATAGAGAAGATGTTTGACTTTGGTGGTAATGATTTAAAATCACGAAATGTTTTTGGGAACTTATTGACACGCTTGAATAATATCCATACTAACCCTAAGAGTAATATTATTTTTATTGCAACGGCAAACGACATTACGAATATTGTGAGATTTACCCCTGAATTCCTAAGAAAAGGGCGTTTTGATGAGGTATTTTTCTTCTCATACCCTACTAAAAAGGCAACAATAGATTTAATGACTCTCTTTATTAACAAGGTATCATCTGAAACGATTGACCTTTTTGAGAGTATGTATAAAAGATTTACGCAAAACCCAAAATCTTTCCCCTCATTCAAAAAGCTCTTTGATGCTAGAAAAGATGGTCTGCTTGGTATAGATGAGTTTCATAAAATGATTACTTTTTCTATTGATGACTTTCCTCCCCATCTACTCTTTGAAATTATTTCTCATAAATATACCAATGAGATGAAAGTGAGTGATGATAGAGAATTTATCTATGCACCACCAGAAATCAATGTCGTCATTAAAGAGTTACAAAAAGAGGGAATGTTTCAGCTCCTTCTTCAACTAAAAAACGAATTGGCAATAGAGGAGATAACACCATTCTCTAAAATGCTCTTAAAAGAAGACGCTAAAATCGTTGATAAAATTATCGGTTCTATTGCTCCATTGCAAATATATGCAAAAGAGGGTATTGAGAAGCAAATCGCACAAGCTGAAAACTATTCAGGTAATGGCGATGATGAATATACGCAATATAGGAAAGGCTAAAAAGAAGATGAAAATAGAAAAAGTAAACCCATTTTGGGTCGTGATGTTTTTCTTAATGTTTGGAGCAGTATCAGCATTTTCGGCTGTAAGTAAATGTGCTTCACCCATTCAAGTAAATGGTCTTAAAGTAGATGCTACAACAGGGGTAGCCGATTTAGAGCATAGTGACCTCTCTAAGCTATGGGAGTGTCCATCACTCCTTAATGTAGAAGCAGATGAGAATGGTACATATCCATTTAGGCACTCATTATCCCATGTCGATTATGTATCAGGTGTCTATAAATGTGACTATCGTTATGCTAAAAGTGGTCAATATAAACACTCTTGTGCTTTTACTTCACAACTTTATTTAGAGATGAAAAAAGAGAACAATTTACTGCTTGAGGGTGGATTAACCAAAAATGGAGAAGTAGAGGTTGGACTCTTCCAAAAAAGAGATGATATATCCTTTAACTCCCCACTCTTTAACAGATTTAATATGATTTTCCCTCCTAGTTTTTTTGATGCAAATAAAAGATTTAATGAGATTAGGAAGAAAATTTACGATATTGAAGATGAAAATAGCACATCTTCTCTTGAGGAGAGTTCAAAGTTTGATAAAATTGGAGCGTATTTAGACTCACTCCAAGATATTGTCAATAGACATCTCATTGACCCTTATTTACACCCAGAGAATGAAGCAAACGCAAGGAAAGGTTATACTTTCTCAAATTTTCTTGCTGGACTAATCACACTTGACCCTGCCATTATTGCAGGATATGACCCAAATAGTGGGGAGATTATCATTCAAAATGAGTGGAAGGTTCAAGCTTCTCGCATTACAGTTGAAGAAGCCGATGAAGCCGATGAAGAGGGGATTTTTTCTAAATTTATTAAATTTGTAAAAAAGACTTTCACTTCTATCTTTTCAGGAACAGAAGAAACAACACCTAATGAGGCAACCAACTTAACCCAATCAGAAAAAGCTCTTTCTTTAAAAGTCTATACCAATGTCCAATATAAAATCTATTCATACGCAAAGATTTTTGAAGAGAAACTTTGGGGCTTCTATTACCTACTTCAGGAGAGGTTTGATATAGGATACGATTTCATTATGACCACACTCCTTATTACAATGACTTTATGGCTTACTATAACGGTTGGATTGCAAGAAGGGATTAAACACTTAATGTCTAGAGAAAGTGGTGGCTCTTCAACAAATAATGAGGCGTATTTTCTTAAAGTCATGCTAGTGTTAGTAACGCTTGGTATGTTCGTCTTGTCCGTGCCATCAGGTAACACTTCCCCTGTTTCAGAGGGGAGTAAGTTCCAATCAAATAGTATGAGGCACAACTATACTATTGCTAAGATTATCATTCGTAAAACAGCTTCGTTGGGTGCAGATATGGCTACGATGTTTGCTGACTTAGGGTTATCTGCGTTTTCTCAATATGTAGTTAAAAGAGAAGTGATGTTATCTATTGGTGAAATTAGAAAACAGTTAGAAAATAGTGCTAAAGATATTTATATGTACTCTTCAGCGTTAGATTTAAAAGAAGAGTGTTCTAGCTATTTTAACATTAGTAGTGATAGTGACTTCTTAAGTAGTATTGATAGTTCAAAATTTCCTATTAATGAATTATGGAAAGAGAGTGAGTATGCGAAAAATAAGAATATCTCCTCTCTGTCTTACGACGCCTGTAAAACAGCCTATAAACTGATGGCGTTAATGCCTTACCAATTAGCAGAATCTTCTATCATGGCTGAAGAGCAATTAAAAAAATCAAGTACAGTATTATCAGAAGCAACCTATCTTTTAACCTACAACAACATTGCACTAGAAGAGAAGTTGGGGTGGGTGAGTGCTTTTGCTATACCATTAGAGTATTTCATCTTGAAGAAGAATGATATGTTCCTCTCTCAGGAGATAGATAGAGAAGGAATCAGAGAAGAGGCTAAAAATTATATGTCTACACTCTCTAAAGATAGGGATGACTTAAAAGAGCTAGGAGTGGGTGGCATTATGCAAGATACAATCTCTCATTCTGTATCAAAACTTATCTCTTCTGTAAACTATTATTATCTCTATAACATTCTCCCTATGTTTTCACAAACGCAACAAGGTATCCTTAAATACTTTGAGAAAATATATGAAGATAGATTAAAGATTTATCTTGCCCAAAGAAAACTAGAGAACGAAGCTAAAAAGAGAAACTCTATGAGGAATAAAAAAGATAGTGGGCGAATGGATAAAGTGAAGGATATGCTTAAATCCATGACATCCAAGGTAGGCAAATTGGCGATGAAGTCAAACTTTATTGGCTCAACGCTAGGATATATTAATATGATTATGAAATCTGTTATTTTAGATGTTGTATCGTGGCATACTCTTTTAATGGTGCTGAGTTATATTATTGCTATCTCTATTTGGAAAATGATGTTTGCTGTTATCTTTACGATACTTATCTCATTGCTATTCTTGGTTTCATTTCTGATGTACTTTTATGACCTACTTGTGCATTTTACAACATCGCTCTTTATGTTTGTGTGGAGTTTCACCAAAACCAACATGGGGCATGGCGAGGGTAAATTAAAAGAGTGGATGAAGAATACTCTTGTTATCGTCCTAATGAAGCCATCTATTTTAGTCTTTGGGGGATATATGTTTATATTCCTGTATGAACTCATGCTTACAGTTTATCAATTTGTATTTACTTCAGTGACTAGCAACCTTCTTGCGACAATATCTTTAATGAATGCCGCGAACTCAAGAACAGGTATATTTGACTCAATCAGTGCCACTTCAACAGTTCTATCTATGCAATCAATCGCAGAGATTGTTTTAGACCTTTTTGGATTATATCTTGCGTATATTACAATTATTAAAATACCGAAAACTGTCGGAACGAAACTAGGTGTTGAGAGTGATGACTCAGCAAATAACCACTCTATTACAGAGATGCTCAGTGACAAACAAAATAAAGACACTAACCCATTAGGGTAAGGTAAGGAGAAAAGAGATGAGAGAAAAAAGAAAAACATTAAAGGCTTTAGGTATCCACCTAAGCCTTGGGCTTTGTATCGTATTAGGTACAACAACATCATCAAGAGCAGAGCTTACCCTTGATGGTATTACCTCAACAGTTAGTGAGATAGATAGTGCAATCGGTGAGGTTAATAGTGCGATTGACTCATTAGGAAGTTATGATATCAATACTCTCTTTGAGGGATTAAATATTGATAGCCAAATGAGTGCTTGTCTTGTACAAGATGAAACATTAGCCTCTTTATCCTCAGCTAGTTCACCATTGAGTGATGGAGTATGTGGGTTAGTTAATCTTCCTAACTTCTCTATTTCAACACTGTTTGATGATAAATTAGCCTCTTGTTTAGGGGTTGAAGCAACAACATCAAAAGAGATTACTCAATTAGAAGAGCGTCTACAAAAGACGTGTGGAACTATTGAAAGTAGTGTAAAAGAGGGAGAAGACTATCTTGCTCAATCTTTAGGTTCTACAACCAGTAGTGATGTTACTTATGCCAGTGGGGGTAAAGTCTACTCACCTATGGGGAATTTTGTGTCTAATGTTGAGTCAGATGGTGTTTCTGGAGGGGTAAAAGTGAAAGGTTCAGATACCCCTCTTGAGGATAAAAAATATCCGAGTGGTTTAACTGTTAAAGAGATTTATGGTGGTGATGGAGGTGGAAAGCTTACAAATAAGTATATCACGCACCCTGATAGTGAAGAGGCTCAAGCACTAAAAACCAATAATAAAACAACGCTTCTTCTTAAGCAAATGGCATTAAAGCTAAACGGCACAATGGACGAAAGCACTATCCATCTTCCACCAAATATGTTATCGGTTATTCAAGATGAGAATGACGTTGCCAATTTCATTGCACTCTCCGTGGTTGATTATAGAGATTTAGAAAATCAACTTATAAGTTATGCAAGAGAACGATTTAAAAGGCTTGATGCACCATCGCTTGATGCTTATCGTATTAAAGAGCAAGAGGATTACTTTAAAATGGTTCAAGAGGACACCAAAGTAAAAGAGTTAATCTCAAATATTAAAAGTAAAGCAATGAGTGCTATTGGAAACTACTACCACCTAAAGCTTGTTGAGCTTCAAAAGTCAGAGAACTATCTCCCTGATGTTTCTTATACGATTGAGAGGCTAACTAAAGATGAAGCTAAAGATGACTTTAAATATCTTGCTATGCTTCAGATGAATGATGAGGTACTCATTAAGGCTCAAGAAGCCAAAGAGAAAAGAAAGGTTAATATGGAAATTGATGCTGTTGTAAATAACAGTTATTATAAAGCTTCTATTTTTAGAAGTGATATTGCAAAAAAAGAGATTGATGCTATTTTAAAGTCCGTAGATACGGCTATTAAGTAATCCAAGGCTGTTTACCTTACAATACTATTGACAAATATATTCTTTTATGCTATAATATATCATCTAAACAAAAAAGGATTACAAGATGGATAAATATAAAATTGATTTTCATTGTGATGATATAAAATCGTTTAATGGGCTACCTGAGATTGAGAATATTAGTTACGAGATAACTAAAGTGAATACAAACAAACATGGCTGTATTCAAGAGTTTTATCTTTTAAAAATGTCTGGTGACAGTAGGGTAAAAAAGATTAGTGTAATTACTGATACCTTATTAGAGGAACAGCCTGTATTTCATTCGTATCATCAAACATTTAGCAATGCCAAAACAACTGCTATAAGAGTTATAGATGCACTTAGCAGAAGTAAAAAGTACAGACACATGTATGAGATGCGTAAAGAGCTAAGGGTAAAAACATGGAAAGAAGTTACGAAAAGCCCAACGGTAAACATTGTTGATAAAGAGTCTATGTTCATAGAAATCGATGGTAATATAGTAAACTCAAATAGAGAGATTATAAAGCCTTATTTAGAGGCTAACCTTAATGGTACTGGCTATGTCTATGCAGAGAGAGAGGGGCTAGAAGGAACACCAAAGCCTTTAAGAAAACATCACAATAATAAATTTGTTATTGTGGATATAACAGATGTAATAACCTTTACAGTAAAAACCCCTTACTCAGAAGAAACCTTCTCTATTCCTACGTTAAGTCTACACGATAGTAAGATTTTAGAAGAGTATTTCCTTGCGTGTGAATATGTTATCTCTAAAATTTGGGAAACTAAATTCAATACTATTAAAACAGATGAAGAGCATTTCACTATATGATACATAAGAAGCCAAATTCCCAAAAAGGCTTGGCTTCTTTGGATAGAAAAATAAATACTTATAGAATTATGAGTAAACTACTCCCTCCCTTATGATATAATTTTCTCTATCAAACGAGAGGGTTATATCAAAGAAAATTCATAACAAAATGCCATAAACACACACTTTTACTTTATTAGGAGTAAATAATGTCTTGTTTTGTAAAAAATATAAGATATAATTTTACATGAAAACAAAAAAAATAAATAAAAAAGACCTCAAAACACTACAAGAAAAGATTGAAAATCTGTTTTTAGCATACCCTTATATAGATAAGCACTTGAAGACAATGAGCGTTGCTTCCTCTTTTGCTAGACACTTCCCTGTAAAAGATGGCAAAAGAGAGAAGCTTTATCGCTTTTTTAAACTAGAGATTGACCCTAAGAGAGATTTCTTTTCACCTATCCCTTTGGGAGAGGATATAGTAGATAGCTCCCCTTGGAGGCAGATACAAGCTATCATTAATTCACTCTTCAAAAGAGTAGTTATTCAGCATTGTGAGCATTTCCTATACGACAAGTATTATAGGAAGTTGGCAATGACTATTTATAGGCTTAAATATCTTTCAGAAATTCCATTAAAAAGATTAAGTGGCTATCGTTTTATTCTAGATGAGAGTGGTACGCCTATCAATATCGTTTTTGTTGGGGATTTATCTTTTAATATGTATGACAAAAGCTTCAACAATATCTCTTTTCTTCTTGATGAGGAAGTTCTTGAATCATGGAGAGGGGGGATTACCTCTTTAAAAGAGCAATTCTTCTTTAAAGATTTACTCTCTACGCTTAGTAAGCATATCATCTCTAATAAGACCTCAACCATAAACGATATAGACTTAGAGGCTTTTTTTGAAATTACCAACCAAGAGAAGATGCGAAAAACTGAAGCAACTCTTTTGGAGATGAAGAGGATTGTTCTTACACGAGGGTATCTTAGACAACGCAAAGAGCGTAAGGTAACAACTCTTAATAGAGAAACTTTTCCTACTTTCTTTTCAGAGCTTCTTATGGAGAATATTTATGGGTATAACCATGAAGCTAATTTCTTTACTAAAGTTAAAAAAGGAAAGATTAAAAATAGTATCTTTTTCCCTAACCTCTTTTTTGGCAAAGACTCACTTAAAGCAGTCATGGATAGTCATTCTTTTTATATACAGTGCAAACTTTGGCATATAGACAATAGACCTAAAGAGAACGAAGAGAAGCATAAAAAATACATGACCTACTTTTCAAACCTTGATGACCTTAGAAGAGCCACGTCAAAATATATCCCTCTTTTAAAGAAAAAGTATAAAGATATACCCTCTCTTAAAATGATTAATGCGAAAAGATACACAACAAAAACTAAAAAGATGATAAAAGATTTTTTTATTGATACGATTAGCATCTCTATTCAAGGGGAGCATCTTATCTCAAGAGAGAAAGAAGACGAAATGCTTCTTTTTCCAGAGATTATCTTTGGGATAGATACCCTTAAGGAGATAGGAGTTAATGAGAAGATGATACGGGCTTTCTATCTCCCTCTCTTTTGCCTTTCAAACCATACAGTACAAAAAGAGGATGAGGTGTTTTACCATGGAGAGTTATCTCACAATATCGTTGAGGTATTACATGGTAATGTGTTATCTTTTGCCTATACTTGCAAAGAGAATGAATTCACTGATGGTAGGTTCTTAAATTCACTCATTCAAAGACTCTCTACCTACTCTATTAATCTACAAAGCGTAGAGAAATTATCAAAAGAATTTGAACAGTTAGCACACCATATTCCTTCACTTAAAAGCCTAAGTGACAAAGGAGAGTTAAAGCCCATCAAGAAGCTAAGTGACCTAGATACACTCTACGATACCTTATCATTTGAAAAGAATAGGCTTCTCTATGAAAAGATTAAAAAAGAGCTAGATATTGATATTAACAACGAGGTGTTTACTGTTGCTAAAAATATGAGAAGTAAAGATACCATGCTTAGTCTATTATATAAAATAGCAGACAGCACACACTATATAAAGAAGTTCAAGCAACAAAATAGAGCCATAGGGGTATCTATACAACGAAACCTCTATCGTATTGACATATTGCCTCACAATGACCTTATTGGACTAGCAGGGGGATTAGTGGGTGGTGTCTGTATTGCAGGAGATGGAAAAGAGAGGCTGTCTCAGGTTACTCCTAATTTTATGAACCTTGTGGTGCGTACTCAAGAGAAGGTATTACTTTGGGGATTGTTTTGTAGGGCAGAAACCAAACAAGGGGAGGTGTATTATATTCTCAATAACCTACAAGGAAGTATCAACAATAAGAAAATTATAGCAAAAGAGGTACTAGATGACCTATATGAAGTGTTTAGAGAATTTTATAGGGTAAACCACCTCTCTAATGTTTTTTACGCTCAACACGGTTTTAATGCCCTTGCTCTAAAGGGTATTAAGCAGAACGATATAAAAATTAAAGATAAAGAGATTTATATTAACGAAAATATTCGGTTAGATTTTCATATTGGTAGTGATAAAAAAGTATTAGATGAATATCTTGTCTCAATAAACAAATTACTATAAAAACACACTTTTACTTTTAGAATTTTTCTAAAGAGAATAGTCAAGCTTTGGAGGCATATATTTTATAAGTTCTTACCTATGGTATAATTCTCTCTATCAGACAAGAGGATTATATCAAATGCCAAAACATATCAACAGACACCAAACATCACAAGCCCTTGGGGAACTCATTGCCAATTTTATGGAAACACTTTTTAAGGAGAAAGAAGAGGACGACCTCACTTATGGCT
>Ga0256828_1001722_pt1 | contig 13457 bp, 12 predicted proteins | sample CV88metaG_FD_185993 | JGI IMG/M metagenome (GOLD analysis project Ga0256828, IMG submission 185993) | Hydrothermal vent microbial communities from East Pacific Rise, Pacific Ocean - CV88 | ecosystem: Environmental > Aquatic > Marine > Hydrothermal vents | place: Pacific Ocean: East Pacific Rise... | reverse complement strand
CATTGATACCATGTATAGCATTGTGATAAACTTTTTCAAGTCCTTTTTCTGTTACTTCAGACCAAGCTTCTTTATCTCCTACCACAGGTGCTCCAATTGCAGCATTTGCATGACATGCAGAACAAGAAGCTTCATAATCAGCTTGACCAGCTTTTACTGTTTTTTTCTCTTGTTTTGGTAAATCTCTTTTTGTACTCATTGGTGGTATAAAATCATTAAGTTCTTGTTTAATATCAAGCTTTGTATAATTTTTACAGTTTTTCATACATCTTGTACCTGTACCATAATTTTTTCTGTTAGTTAAAAACTTTTTCATATTTAAACTAGCATCTGGTCCACTTACATCTGGATAAAAACCATTTTCATTTGGCATTTTAATTTTTAAGAATTTTTCATAATCTAATACATACTCATCATCTAATTCTTCACCATCTATTTCAACTTCATTTATAGATAAAAGATATGCAACTAAAGCATATACTTCACTATTTGTAAGTGATTTAGGATGTGGGAAAGGCATTGCTGATTTAATATACCAAAATAATGTACTAGCATATGGCCAGTTTGTACCTATTGTTTTAATTGGTGCATCTTCATTTGGTTCTTTATCTGCTGGATTTAAATGCTGAATACTCAATGTTTCAGTAGTTGCTCCACCACCTGCAAGTGTAGGATAACCTTTTCCACCTAAACCAAACTCACCATGACACATTACACAATTTTTTGCATAAAGTTCATCACCTTCTTCAACAGAACCTTTTGCTGGTTTACTTTTTATTGGTTTACCATGATGATCTGTATCATATTTTGGTAATCCTTCTCCATTTGGTTTAACATCTATATCCCAAGCTCTAATTTCATTTTTAGTAGCTACTCTACCAAAATCAAATTTACCTTTTACTTTTTGAGTATTTACTTTATATGCTGTATATGAACCATTTTTAATTGGATAAATAACTGACCCATCAACATTTGTTTCTAAAGCCATAATTGAAGTACTTGCAAATAATGCAGATACTAAAAATGAAGATTTTATCATTTTACTAAGCATTGTGTTTTCTAAATTGAACATTATTAACCTTTCCATTTGATTTTACTTCCCATGTACATATTGGGTTTCTATGATAAATTGACTCAACACCAACTACTGAAGTTTCTTCATCAATTGTAGGTTGAATATTTCCTGAATCATCATATGCTCTTGATGCTAAGTAAATCTCTTTACCTTGCCATCTATACATATAAGAGAATCTAACCCATGATTTTGGTAATACAAGACCTTTTAGACTAGCTTCTTTATATGATCTTCCACCATCAAATGAAATATCAACACCTTTTACAGTACCTTGACCTGTCCATGCAAGACCTTCTATTTCAACTAAATCACCTTTTTTAAGATTTTCCCATCCTTTTTCTGGACATGGTGAAGTAATAATAGAATTAACTTCCATTGGCCAGAAGAATCTAATAGCTCTACCATCTTTTTGAGTCATAGTATATTTTGAAGTTTCTTCTTTTGCATGCCATGGTGAATCAGAAAATTCTAATCTTTTTACCCATTTTACATTTAAGTTACCTTCCCAACCTGGAACTAATAATCTTACTGGATAACCTTGATCTGGTCTTAAAGCTTCTCCATTTTGTGCATAAACTAACATTGCATCATCTAATACTTTTTCTATAGGTATAGATCTTCCCATTTCTGAGTTATCACTACCTTCACATAACATCCACTTAGCTTTTGGCTTAAGACCTAAATCATCTAAAATAGTTTTAAGTTTAACACCAGTCCACTCAGCACTACTCATCATACCTTTTGTAAATTGAATAGAATTAAACTGCGGAGCTCTCCATTCAGCTGATCCATTTGCAGGACATTCAATAAAGTGAATTCTTGATTCTCTTGGGTATTTTTTTAATTCATCTAATGTCAAAACTATAGGTTTTTTTACTAACCCATGAATCATAAGTCTAAATTTATTTGGATCTATAATTGCTGTACCACCGTGAGATCTATTAAAAAATAAACCATTTGGAGTAATAATTCCATTTAATTCATGTATAGGACACATTGCAACTGATGCATACATATCACCAGAAGATAATATTTCTGTTACCCTTCTTGTTACATTATGCTCATATGGTGAAGGTACACCATATCCTCCATGTGCTGATACTTTTTCACCAAGTTTAACACCCCATTGCGCTTCTTCTACAATTGCTAAATCATCTGAAGCATTAACATTAGTTATTGCTCCAGCTGCAGAAATTGCACCAACAGAATATAACGCTGTTTTTTTCATAAAATCTCTTCTACTAGACTTCTCTACATTTGAAGTATTTGAATCTATAGAATCAATATCATTTACTTTTGTCATTCTTTCTCCTTTTAGTGTATGTGGAACAATTCTATATGAACAAATATAAAAGGAAGTTTAAATTTTGATTAATTGATAATTTTTTATTATAATATAATTAGGTGTTATTATTTAATTAAGTTATACAAATATAATTGAAATTTATTTAATAAAGTCTATTTTTTATTGACATTATGCAATTCTTATTATACAATTTCTACAGGTTGGTTATTAGTTGACTTTATAAAAGTACACTAATTTATACACCATATAACATTGAATTATAGTTATAAAATTTTAAGGAGATAAAATGAACATAACAAAAAAATTGTTTATAGCTGCAACTACTGTTACTGTTATGACAACTGCATCATATGCAACATCAAATGCCGATATGATTAAAGAAGGTGAAAAAATCTTCAATACTAAAAAAATTGGTAACTGTCTTGCATGTCATGCAGTAGAAGGTAAAAATATTGATAATCCAGGAAGTTTAGGTCCTAAATTAGTTGGTCTTGCTTTTTGGGATTCAAAAGATTTATACAATATAGTATATGATCCATATGAAACAAGAAGTAAAATATCTGCAATGCCATCATTTGGTAAAAATGGTTGGTTAACAGATCATCAAATAAAAGCTGTAGTAGCTTATTTAAAAACTATAAAATAAAAGGAAAAAAAGATGAATAGAAGAAAATTTTTAGGATTAGGGGCAGTAGTAGCTGCAAGTGCAATTATTCCAGCGAGTTTAAGTGCAACAGATTTTAGAAAAACAAAACCAAAAGCATGGACAGCAAAAAAAGTAGATGTAGCAATTAAAGAAGTGTTTGGAACATCTAAAACTACAAAAGGTAAAGTAAAATTAAAAGCTCCAGATATTGCAGAGAATGGTTCAGTTATCCCTGTAACTATTTCATCTAAATTAGCTGGTAAAACAGTTGCATTATTCCAAGATGCAAATCCAGAAGCAACAGTAGCTGTATTTACAGTACCAGCAAATGGATTAATTGATTATTCAATTAGAATTAAACTTGCAAAAACAGGTGTAGTAACAGCTGTAGTAGATGTTGATGGAAAATTATATAGTGCTAGTAAAACTGTAAAAGTAACAGCAGGTGGTTGTGGAGGTTGATTTAAACCCCATAAACATAAAAAAATATAGTAAAAATAAAAAATATAATTAAAAGGAAACACAATGAGAATTAAAGCTAAAGAAAAAAAAGGTATTACAACTGTAAAAGTTATGGCTAAACATCCAATGATGAGTTATGATGAAGCAAAGAAAAAGAAAAAAGAAGCAAACTTTATTATCAATATGGATGCTAAAGTAGATTCAGAAGTAGTATATGAAGTATCAACTTCACAATTTTTATCAAAAAACCCATATATGAAATTTAAATTCAAAGGTGAAAATAAAGGTAAAAAATTAGTTATTAAATGGACTGACCTTAAAGGTAATAGTAAAACAGGAAGCAAAAAAATCAAATAATTGATTTTTTACAAAGGAGAAAATATGTTATTAAAAATAGCAAAATTGTCTGCAATCTTAGCAATAAGTTCACTTGCATTAAATGCAACTGAATTTAACGCTCAAGCAGAAAAAGATAGAATCGCATTAGAGAAATATACTATTGCTAAGTTTAAAGATCCTATGGGAGATAAATATACATTTTTCCCATATTCTACAGATGAAGAGTTAAAAGCTATGAGATCAAATATTCCAGCTTCTGACTTTAAAGATGGAACTTACTCATATAATGTAACTGGTAAAAAATTTAGAGATGATATGATGGAAATGCCACCATTTGATGAAAATATTGAACAAGGTGAAGAGTTATATAATAAATACTTTACAAAATGTTTCTCATCACCAGAAGTAAAAGGTGAATATCCTAAATTTGATGAAAAGCAAGGAAAAGTAATTACATTAACAAATGCAATTATAAATTGTGCTAAAGATCAAGGATTAGAAATAAGCAAAAAAGCTTGGAACTATGATACTGGACTTACAGCAGATGTAGAAGCATATATGGCATATGCATCACAAGAAGCCCAAAAAAAAGTAAATATTAAAATAGATTCTGCAAAAGCAGCTGCAGCTTATGAACATGGTAAACAAATATTTTATACACAAAGAGGTTATTTAGAACTTTCTTGTGCTGAATGTCATGTTCAAGGTGCTGGTCAAAGAGTAAGATTAGAATATATGTCTCCTACTTTAGGTCATGTAACACATTTCCCAGTTTTTAGATCAACAAAAGAAAAATTACTTACTGTTGAAAATAGAGTTAGAGGTTGTATTAAAGATACAGGTCAAATTAAACCTAAATTTGATGGAAAATTCCTTGGTGATTTAATTTATTTTATGAGTTATATGTCAAATGGTATGCCACTATCTGGTCCAGATATTAGAAAATAAGGAAATAAAATGAAAAAAATATATACATTAGCACTTGCTTCAACTGTTGCTTTTACACTATTAGGTTGTGCAAACAATAATTCTACTGGTGTAGCTTCTATTAAACAAGCTGCAAAATTAGATGTAAAAACAGCTTGTAATCCAAAAATGGGTGTAAAAGCTTTATTAGCAACTGCTGAAAAATTTAATCCTATTGCTGTTAAAAATGAAATTGAATTTATGAGATTTGGTGTAACTAATACTATGGCAATCAAAGCTACTAAAGAAGCTTATAAATCAGGAAAATCAGAGGTTGCACTTCTTAAAAAGAAAAAATATGCATTAACTTCTGTAAAAGATGCAGCATGGAGAACATGTGTATTTGCAATAAGACCACTACAAATGGCAGCAAATACAACTGGATACCATGATGCTGTTCCAGGTGATAAATTTACTTACTAATTTATAGTAAAGTTATTATTTAAAAAGGCTATTGCATTTTGCAATAGCCTTTTTTATTTTATAAAATACCTAATCGATGCAAAACCATATACATTTGTAGTTTTTATATTTTGTATATGTTTTTCTGTAATTATTCCACCCAAAGCAAATATATTTATATCATAGTTAGAAACAATATATTTAAGTTCTTCTATACCTTTTGGTTTACCTTTATTTGGAGTATCAAAAATAGGAGAATATGTAATATAATCTGCTTTATATTTTATAGCTAGTTGTATATCTTCTTCATTGTGTGTTGATATTATAGTTTTTAAGCCTATACTCTTTGCATATGCAATTTTATTATACTGATTTGATGTTAGGTGTACACCTGTTGCATTTAAGCTATAAGCTAAGTCTATATGTGAATTTATAAATATATTTGGTATATTTTTATTTTTTGATATATTTACAAAAACTTTTGCCAACTCTTTATAGTTTGATGATACCTTATCTCTAAAACATATATAATCAATATTACTATTACTAATTGTATTTAAAAGTATATTTTCAAATTTTTCTTTATCATTTGTAAAATATTTTGGATCTGTTATTAAGTATGATTTCATAGGATTATTATATCATATTTTAGAAATAAAAAAAGGGAGAAGTTTAAAACTTCTCCCTTTAATAAAACTAATCTTTTTAGTCTTAGTGTTCTTCTTTCATCATAACTGAACCAGCTATATATACATAAGTAAGCATCATAAAAATAAATGCTTGTAAGATACCAAATGCAAATAAGAAGAAGAAACCTGGTAATGGTGCAATCCAAGGTACTAACATAAGAAGTACAAGTAAGAACATATCATCACCTTTAATAGATCCAAATAATCTGAATGCTAAAGATATAATTCTTGAAATATGAGATACAACTTCAATTGGGAACATAAGTGGAGCTAGTGCTGGAACTGGTCCCATCATGTGTCCAAGGTATGATGCAGCACCATTTTCTTTAAATCCTAAGTAATTGTAGTATAAAAATACAATAATTGCTAAAGATAATGTAAAGTTAATATTTCCTGTTACTGATTCAAATCCAGGAACAATTCCCATCATGTTTGAAACAAAAATAACTAAACCAAGTGTTGCAATAAGTGGTATAAACTTTCTTGCATTTTCTTCACCCATACTATCACTACCCATAGATATTACACCTTGTAAGTATGCTTCTAGTACATTTTGAGTACCTGTTGGTACTAATTGTATTTTACTAATTGCCATTCTTGCAATTAAAAATACGATAACAACTGTTAATGCTAAGTGTGATAACACAAGCCAAGTTTGCTCATGACCACCTAAACTTCCTAGGAAAGTAAATAATCTTTCTTCCATCTGTTAATCCCTTTAATTATATTTTCTTAAATTTTAAGATATTTATTTCGCAATTTTATAATAATATTTATAAAACTCTTATAAAACTACTTGTATAAAATTATATTTGTTTAAATATATAGCCATTTTGAGTTAATTTTTCTTTTAACTCTTCTTGATGTGCTTCACCTTTTGTTTCAAGTGCAATTGTTATATTTGCTTCTCCAAAGTCTAGTGTAACAGAATCTCTATCATAGTCTATTTGTACAATATTTGCATCTACTTCTTCAAATATATTTGTAAGTTTTTTTAATGCACCAGGTTTATCAATAAGTGTAATAATAAGGTTCATTTTTCTAGCTGATTTTACTAAACCTTTTTCTATTATCAATGATAACATTGAAACATCAATATTTCCACCACTTAAAGCTAAAACTATATTTTTACCTTTATAGTCTATTTTATTATGTAAAATTGCTGCAAGTGATGTTGCTCCTGCACCTTCTACTATTATTTTTTGTTTTTCCATAAGTGTTAAAATTGCATTTGCTATTTCATTATCACTAACTTCAACAATCTCATCTACTACATCTTTTACATAATCATACATTTTTGGCATTACATTTTTTACAGCAATACCATCAGCTATTGTTTTTACTTTTGAAACTGTTTGTATAGAGTTTAAATCAAATGATTGCTTCATAGCATTTGCACCATTTGCTACTACACCTACTATTTTGATAGTTGGTTTAAGTTCCTTAATTACAGTTGCCATACCTGTAATTAATCCACCACCACCTATTGGTATAATTATTATATCTATATCACTTATTTGCTCTAATATTTCTAAAGCTAGTGTTCCTTGTCCTGCAATTACACTATCACAAGCATAAGGATGTACAAATGTTTTATTATTTTCTTTTGCATAATTTAAAGCAAATTCATAAGCATCATCATAAGATGCACCATGTAATATTACATTTGCTCCATGAGATCTAACACCAGATACCTTTGTAAGAGGTGTAGCTTCAGGCATAACAATAGTTGCTTCAATATTATAATAATTTGCACTATATGCTACACCTTGTGCATGATTTCCAGCACTAGCAGCTACTACTCCACATGCTTTTTCTTCATATGTTAAAGTAGAGATTTTATTAAATGCACCTCTTATTTTAAAACTTCCTGTAATTTGAAGATTTTCTTTTTTTAAATAAATATTTGCATCAAGTTCTTTACTTAATACTGGTGCAAATGCTAATGGTGTTTGTTGTATTACATCTTGTAATCTATTTTTTGCTTTTTCTATGTCTTTTAATGTTATCATGTCAGTATTATATCAAAAGAAGGATTAAAATGAATTTCTCATTTGTAACACTTTTCCCAAATCTTATTGATTTTTATTTTAATGATTCAATTTTAAAAAAAGCAATTGATAAAAATATAATCTCATGTACATATTATAACCCAAGAGATTATACAAAAAACAAACATAAAAAAGTAGATGACACTTTATGTGGTGGAGGTGCTGGTCAACTAATATTTCCACAACCATTATTTGATATATTAGATGAAATAAAAGCAAAAAATCCAGATGCTCATATTATATTTCCATTAGCAGCTGCTAAACCATTTAATCAAAATGATGCAAAAAGATTAGCAAAGAAAAAAAATATTGTTTTTGTATCAGGAAGATATGAAGGTATTGATGAAAGAGTTATAGAAAAATATGCAAATGAAGTTTTTAGTGTTGGTGAGTATATTTTAACAGGTGGGGAATTACCATCTCTTATTATGAGTGATGCAATAAGTAGATGTGTACCAGAAGTACTAGGAAATAGCTTATCTCTTGAAGAAGAAAGCTATAATGAATTAAATTCTTCTACACTTTTAGAAGCTCCATCTTTTACAAAACCTATTGAGTATGATAACTTAAAAGTACCTTCAGAATTATTAAAGGGAAATCATGCTAAAATTCGCAACTTGAAAAAAGAACTGTCTAAATGTAAAACTAAATACTTTAGACCATCTTAGGCAAAAGCTTAAGACTCAAAATGGGGCAATGTTGAAGAGCAACCCCGAAAATAAAAGGAAAAATTTATGAAAAATAAATATATTGCTGCATTCGAAGCTGCACAAATTGAAACTAAAGAGGTTCCACAATTTAGAGCTGGTGATACACTTAAATTAGGTATTGAAATTAAAGAGGGTTCTAAAACTAGAATTCAGTATTTTGAAGGTATCGTAATTGCACTTCATGGTGAAGGTGTTTCTAATACATTTACAGTTAGAAAAATCGGTGCTAATGGTGTTGGTGTTGAAAGAATCTTCCCATTATACTCTGATAGTATCAAAACTATTGAAGTACTAAGAAAAGGTAGAGTTAGAAGAGCTAAACTACACTTCCTTAGAGGTCTTAAAGGTAAGGCTGCAAAAATTAAAGAGCTTAGAAAATAATCTCTTTATTTTTATAAAAAAGGTAAGGATTTTTATCCTTACCTTTTTTTATTTATTATTTGTTGGTAGATTATGAGTATAATCATCTGCTCTTCTTGCCCACATATCAAATTCATTATTTTCTACATGGCAAGTCCAAAATCCATATTCACTTACTTCTCCTGGTTCAACTTTTAAATTTGCAAATTCATTCCATTTTTCAGAATTTGGAAGATTAAATGAAATTTTTATTGCAATTGGAAAATCACATATATTTTTATATATAACATCTAAAGAATCAGAGGTTCCACAACTTTCTCCATATTTTTTCTCAACAATTTTTATACATTCACCTACTTCCCAATCATCTGAACTTATAATTGGCATAGTATCTTGTTTATTTGTATCTATTATTGCTGTTTTTTCCTCTTTTGGTATAGGTGTTGGCACTATAATTGGTTTTGGTTCATACTGTTTTCTTGCCATACTACATGATCTAGATGCTCCATAAGATATAGATGAACCTATTTTAGAGTAAGGTCTTACATAAACAGTGATATCTCTATAGTCATATATATTTATATTATTTTGATCTATATCTAATGTCCCTACTTTTGTTTTTATAGTTTTAAATTTATAATATCCATCCATAACACTATATGATTTTTCAATTTCATATCCACTATAATTTGATAACTTATCCCATGTTACTGTCCCATTATCATTACATTGTAAATTTTGTATAGATATAGTTGATGATATAGATTTAACCTCACAACCTAATTTATTAACACTAACACCCAATAATGTATTATTACACATATCATATCTATTTATAACTCCATCATTATCATCATCAAGTTGATCTTCATTACAACCATTTACATCTATTTGTTTATTTGTAAATGTGTTAAGTGGACATAGATCATTTATATCCTTTATACCATCATTATCACTATCTAATATCTCTTTAAAATAACATCCATTTGTATCTATCTCATTTTTATAAATAGTAGGTGTATTAACACACTTATCATAAGCATCATTTATACCGTCATTATCACTATCTCTTAACTCCTCAGGAGCACAACCATCATTATTTACATCATTGGCATAAATACTAGGTGTATTTTTACATTTATCAATTCCATTTATGACATTATCATTATCATTGTCATTATTATATTCATTCCATTGAACTGGTGAACATCCATGATTAGCTGTATAATCATTTGCAATATATGATGTAGCATAAGGATCAGGACACCAATCTTGAGAATCTATAACACCATCATTATCTTTATCTGTATATTCATAACTAGCACAACCATATTGATCAATATCATTTATACTTTGAAACTTTGAATATATACATATATCTCTTCCATCTGCAATTCCATCACCATCTGTATCTATTTTATCTTCTGCACTACAACCATCATTTCCAATTTGTGATCTACTAGTAAATATACTATTTTTACATTGATCAACACCATCAATAACTCCATCTTTATCTGTATCATTAAGATCATCTGGATTATCTGCTTGTCCATCTTGATCTTCATCTATAAGAGTTGAACCATTATATTTTTTTGGTAAATAAAAAACAAATTCAGATGTTATATAGTTTCCACTTGGAGAAAAAATACCATCAGTTGATCTTTTATATTCAACATATCTTCCTAAAACTACATAATGTGTATCAACTGTATCAATATCATATATTTTATAATCATAATGTCTACTACTATAATCCCAAGTTCCATCAGAATTTTGATTAAAATCATAACTTGCATATAAAAAAGGTATATGTGTATTATAAATATCTTTTATTGCAACTTTAATATGAGAAAGAGCTGGTACATTTTCATAATTGTAATCTTTTACTTTATATACAATATCTTTAGGTCCTATTTTTGGTATTTTTATACCTTTATAATCAAAATATGTAGTAGGAATATCTAATGTTTTTCTTTTATTTGGTATTATTTTTACTATATTTGAATTAGATATTGTTTCATTATTTTCATTTATTGCCTCAATTTTTAAATAATATTGATCTTGTAATTGTACAAATGGCAATACAAAAAAAGTTTCATTTATAGCTGTGTTATATAATGTATATGGATCTTTCATCTCTTTATTATCACTAATTTGTATTTTATAAAAATCTGTATTTATAATAGGGTTCCATTTTAGTAAAAATTGATCATTTTCAATTTTAGATACTTCTAAAATCATATTTGTTTTAGATCTATCATCATCACTTATTTGTGAATAACCAAATACTTTTAATGAATCTGATTTTTCAATTTTAAACATATCATTTGGTTTTGTATCTATTGATTGTACATAAAATTTAACTGGCTTTGTTGTTGTAATATGTAAAGGTTCAAAACAATACTTTCCATTTTTAATATTTAACTTTTCTATTGGTACTCGTTTTAAAAGTCTATTTGTATATCCATCATCAATACCTAATGCAAAATTATAATTTGATATTCCATCAAAATCAACTGTATTAAAACATACTTCTACTAAACCTTTTTTTTGTCTTGTTGCTTCTACATTTGTTGCTTTATATGCTGTATAATAAATATTATAATTTCTACAACTTTTTCCTATACATCTTCTTGCGTAAGTATTATCACTTAAAATTACTAAATTATTATCATAAGTAAATGCTAGTGTTTTTGCATATATATCATCAGATATTGGATTTAATCCTTCATTATTATATGGAATTAAAAGAATATCATCTTTTGTTGCAGTATATAATAATGTACCATTTTCCTTATAAATATATGTTATTACTGATTTATATTCATTATATCTATTATCTATAATTAAAAAATCATTAGTAAATCTAATACTATTTGCTTTTTCTTTTTTAATATCTTTTATATCATTACTAAGGAGAATTTCTAAATCAGGAAAAATATTTTCAACAAATCTTCCATAATTAGTTATTTTATTTAGTTTTTTAAATTCATCAGATAAAATAACTTCAACTACACTATTATTTGGTTTATATTTTTTTACTACATTATAGAGATTATCTATACCATTTTCATCATATGCTCTAAATTTATTACTTAAATAATATTTTTCATTTCTTTCTTTACATATCTTATTAGTATGACTATTTTCATTTAAACAATAACTATCATTTTCAATATAATTAAAATTAAGTTCAATATCAGAATTTAATTCACTTGCGATTAAATTTAAATCTGAAATTTGCTTATTATAGATATATACTTTTTGTGAAGGATTATTTTTATATCTAGCATATACATACAATCTATCTTTTGTTAGATCAATATCAGATTTTAATATTTTTAAACTATAATTACCTACTGCATCTGCTATTGTATGATATTTTTGTTCATAACATTGTTTTGTTATATCATATCTATAACATACTGAAACATCATATAAAAAACTATCTGCACCATATACATTACCTTTAAATGTATAATATAAATTAGGATCTAATTGTGTATTTTCTACTTCTTTTATATCAGTTTTATTAAAATTATCAAGTTCTTTATCTAATTGTGATATTACATTTGTACTATTCCAATCATCTTTAATTTCAACTAATCCTACTATTGTTTCTCTTGAACTATCAAATTTATTTTGTACTTTAGATAGACTTTTAATATCACTAACTTCTTGTGATTTTTCATCAACTAGCTCTATAAACTTATTTAATTTATCACTAATAGTTACATTTGTATCTAATAAATTTTTTGAAATCATATCTAAATCAATTTTTGATTTTTCATTTATAGATCTAGCAAAAGTATCCATTATTTCTTTATGAGATAGATTAGATTTATTATATTTTGTAATACCTTTAATTAAAGCAATTGATTGTATTATTTTTTGATTTTCTTTAAAAGCTTCTTTATCTTTCATTGGATCTTTATCTAAAAGATCTTTTGAAATATTATATTTTGAATAAAAATCATCTCTGTTATTTAATGAGATGTAACTCTCTTCTAAAGTAGTAAGGGGTGTAATATTTATATTTGTTTTTTGATCTGTTATTTTTTTACTTAAAATTGTTGTCAGTTTTTTATTGGTACTTGTATCTATACCACCAACTGCAATAATCTTGTAGTTTGTATTTTGAATATCTTTTATGTCTAAAGTAAAATATCCATTATTATCACTTTTAGTTTGTAACTCATTTAAATCACATTGATAATTATCATTTTCATCAATACATACTGTTGCATCTTTGATATAACCATCAACAATTTTACCATTTATTGTATTTTTATCAGAACCTGAATCACCACTTGATGAAGATCCTGAACCACCACCTCCACAAGAAACAAATATTAAAACTATTATTAATAATAAAAACTTAGGCATAGTATTCCCCTTTTAATTATCTATATTAATATTATATTAAATAAAAACTTTAAAAATAAATAAGT
>Ga0256828_1001721_pt1 | contig 13462 bp, 15 predicted proteins | sample CV88metaG_FD_185993 | JGI IMG/M metagenome (GOLD analysis project Ga0256828, IMG submission 185993) | Hydrothermal vent microbial communities from East Pacific Rise, Pacific Ocean - CV88 | ecosystem: Environmental > Aquatic > Marine > Hydrothermal vents | place: Pacific Ocean: East Pacific Rise... | reverse complement strand
TTCTTAACACTATGACTCTAAATGGAGAAGGAACAACAGGAAAAAGTTCAGCTCTTCTACTAAAAGCATTACTATACAAATTAGAAAATCCAAGTAAAACACTTATCATTATTAAACCCACAAAATTGGCAGCAGATATCTTCAAAAAACAGCTTTTAGAGACTATTGAACATGCAATCGTCGAAGTTGACCTTGCAACAATTTTAGTCCTCACACCTATTGAACTGCTCAATCTCCATCTTAGCAAGTTAAAAAAAGAACTCTTACAGAAAGCTCTTTTTATCGATGAAATTCTTATGAAAAAAAAGTTTCATGCTGCAGATTTTATCCTTTGTGATGATGTACATCTCTTAGAAAGCGATTTTATCAACTATCTTCGCCATATTCAAAAAAATAAACCTCTTCTTTTAGTAGATGCAAACTCACAAGATAGTGACTTTACTTTTACAAAATCATTTGCAAAAGATGAAAGAGAAGTTAAGTTTTTAGAAACTCACCCTCACGCTAAAGCTCTCCAGTTAATATCAAAACTTCTTCAAAATAATGAAGCAAAAGATATCTTGGTGATAAGTAATAGCTTAAGTAAAGAAAAATTAAATGATGACCTAGAATTCTTTATAAAGGATAAAGCACTTTTATTAGATAGTTCTAAAAATCTAATTGATCAAGACTTTAACTCTTTATGCTTAACAACATATAGTGATCTTGTTGGCTTAGAAGCAAAACATGTCATTATGTTTGATCTATGTTTTACAAAACTTAGTGAACTTGAATTTGCATTTAGGTTAGCAAAAGAGAGTGTTTACATCCTTTATGATGAAGAGTGTGATGAGATTAGAACATTAAAGGATAAATATGAAAGTAGAAAAAACTGAACAAGAGTGGAGAGAGCAATTAAGCCCTGAAGCATTTGCCGTATGTCGTCAACATGGAACTGAAGCACCATTTTCTGGAAAATATTATGATTACAAAGGTGAAGGCATCTATAAATGTGTATGTTGTGATGCACCACTTTTTGAAGCAGAAACAAAGTTCGATTCAGGAACAGGTTGGCCAAGCTATTATGAAGCAATTGAAGATGCTGTAACAGAGATAAAAGATATGACACACGGTATGATCCGTGTTGAAGTAAGATGTGCTAGCTGTGATGCACACTTAGGCCATGTCTTCCCTGATGGACCAGAGCCAACAGGACAAAGATACTGCATCAACTCTGTTTGTTTAGAACTAGACGAAAACTAAAGGAAAATAATGAAAAAAATACTACTAACACTGCTCTTATTACTCAATTTCAACCTCTTTGCACAAGATGCACCCCATGTAGTTTTAGAAACTACACAAGGAGATATAGAGCTAGAACTCTATCCTGATGTTGCTCCACTCGCTGTAGAGAACTTTGTAACACATGTAAAAGATGGTTACTACAATGGAATTGCTTTTCATAGAATTATCCACAACTTTATGATTCAAGGTGGAGATCCTACTGAAAGTGGTCGTGGTGGTGAAAGTATTTGGCACAAACCATTTAAAGATGAATTTAAATACAAAACTTTTGACAAGCCTGGAGTTCTAGCAATGGCAAATGCAGGACGGGGAACAAATGGTAGTCAATTTTTTATCACAACAGCTCCAACACCTTGGCTCAACGGGCATCACACCATTTTTGGAAAAGTTGCAAATCAAGCTTCAATGCAAACTATTGCAAAATTAAATGATGTTGCTACATCAGGACGCCGTTATGGAGACAGACCACTAGAGCGCCAAGAGATTATAAAAGCATATATCAAGTAAAATTTTCTTATAATTTTGTAAGAATTTTTACTTGGGGAAATAATGGAAATCCAAACAATCAAAAAGCTTGAAGAAGAAGCACTAAAAAAGAGTGGAACCGATTTTACAAGACTCGGTTTTGCTCTTTTTTTTATGATAGGTGTACTAACATTTAGTTTTTTAAACAATGGTGGTATCTCTAACAATATGTTCTTAGCAGTAGCAGCACTTATTGGTGCTTATATGGCAATGAATATCGGTGCAAATGATGTTGCTAACAATGTAGGACCAGCAGTAGGTTCTAAAGCAATGACGATGACAATGGCTATCATCATTGCTGCTGTATTTGAAGCAGCTGGTGCACTTATCGCTGGTGGAGAGGTTGTAAAAACCATTAAAAAAGGGATCATAGACATCTCTGCATTTGGTGGCAATGCCGATCCTTTCATCTGGGCAATGATGGCAGCTCTACTTGCTGCTGCACTCTGGCTAAACTTTGCTACAATGATGAAAGCACCTGTTTCTACTACACACTCGATTGTTGGTGGTGTAATGGGTGCAGGTATAGCAGCAGCTGGCTTTAGTATTGTTTCTTGGTCAACTATGGCTAAGATCGCTGCATCATGGGTTATCTCTCCTGTTTTAGGTGGTGTTATTGCCGCCGCATTTTTGTACTCCATTAAAAAATCTATTGTGTTTAAAGAGGATAAGGTAGCAGCAGCCAAGACATATGTGCCTATTTTTGTTGCACTTATGTCTTGGGCGTTTGTTACCTACCTTACATTAAAGGGCCTTAAAAAAATCTGGCCTCAAGTGGTAGATATATTAAACCTTTTCCCTTTAGTATCTATAGAGATGACAAAAAAACCTACACTACTAACAGCACTTATTTTGGGTGCAATTATAGCTATTGGTGTTTATCTTATTGTGAAAACAAAACTTGCATCTAGCTCTACACTCTTAGAAAACTCAAAAGACTCAGTCAATACTCTCTTTACAATCCCTCTTATCTTTGCAGCAGCACTTCTTAGTTTTGCTCACGGTGCAAATGATGTGGCAAATGCTATTGGTCCCTTAGCCGCTATCAATGATGCTGTAGTTAATGGTGGTATATCTTCTAAAGCGAGTATCCCTCTCTGGGTAATGGGTGTTGGTGCACTGGGAATTGCCCTTGGTCTTGCACTTTATGGACCGAAGCTTATCAAAACAGTTGGTAGTGAGATTACAGAGCTTGACCAAATTCGAGCTTTCTCTATCGCTATGGCTGCTTCTATCACTGTTATTATCGCTTCACAGCTTGGGCTTCCTGTAAGTTCGACACATATTGCCATTGGTGGCGTTTTTGGTGTTGGTTTTTTACGTGAGTACCTTCATTTAAACGACAGCGAATCAACAATACAAGAAGATAAAATTATCATCGCGGATGAGAAAGAAAATCTCAATGCTTACAAATCAGAACTTTCCACTCTAGAGAAAAAAGAGAATAAATCTCAAGAAGAGTATGAAAGAATTGTTGAGCTTTATAAACTCATAGCCGCTGAAGAAAAACTAATCAAATCAACAAAAAAACATATCAAAAAAGCAAAAAAAGTGGAATATGTAAAACGCGATGCGATTAAGAAAATCATTGCTGCATGGGTTATCACTGTACCTGCTGCTGCAATACTCGCTGCGATACTCTTCTATATGATTAGAGGGATAATGCTCTAAACTCTTTGAAGTGCCTCGTGCACTTTGATCGCCTGTATATGTTCAGGTACATCATGCACTCTCACTATAGAAGCTCCTTTTCTCAAAGCTTCTAGATGTATTGTCAGTGTTCCTGAGAGTCTCTCTTCTACTGTAGATGGAGAGATTTTATCTATCATAGACTTTCTTGATGCCCCTACAAGTATCTCACACCCTAATCTTTTAAAATGTTCAAGATGCTTAATGAGTAAGAGATTATCTTCAAGTGTTTTTCCAAACCCTATACCAACATCAACAATAATCTCTTCAATGCCAAAATCTTTAGCTTTTTGCACCTGTTTTTCTAGATATCTATACACTTCCGCTATAACATCTTCATAATGAGGATTCTTTTGCATATTCTGAGGAGTCCCCTGCATATGCATAATCACAACACTTGCTTTATATTTTGCACATAGTTTGGCCACCTCATCGTTTTCTAAACCAGTGATATCATTTACCATAGTAAAACCAGACTCTAGTGCCTTTTGTATCACACTTGGCTCATAACTATCACAACTAAAGATGGCTTTTTTATAAAGCTCTTGCTCTTTAATAAGTTTATAGATAGGTTCAACTCTAGAGAGCTCCTCTTTAGCACTAATCTTATCAGCTCCAGGACGAGATGAAACGCCACCGATATCTATAATCTCTGCACCATCAGCTATCATCTGCTCTATCTTAGCTATCGCTTCATCAGCAACAAATCTACTTCCACTAAAAAAACTATCATCATTGGCATTGATAACACCCATCACTCGCGTTTTATAATTTGTTTTTTGTTTTGCTATTGCTTTAAACTCTTGAGCTATTAACTTTAAACCAAAAGGTTGTGCAAGCTCTTTTTTTGCAAGATGTTCAAGCTCTTTTTGTGTCGCTATCAAGATACAGTCCACTTTTGGCACAGCTGCGATTACAGTACCTCTTGGCACTGCTAGATCAGCCCCTATGGAGAGTGCATCTTGTTTTAAGATATTGGCTGCTCCAACATGGAGATCTTTAATATATAAGATATGATGTTTTGCCTTGGATGCAAGAATGGAGATTCCACCCCCATCTACACCTAAGTCTTGAAGATATTTTTTTATATCTATGTCGTGAGAGAGTTTTTGAATCTGCACTATCGCTCCTTCACAAAACTCATAATAAGCATCGCTAAAACACTTTGCGGGCGAGAGTTAAGATCTATAAGTCTATATGCCTTATCAAAGTTTTCTAATTGAAGTTCACTTAAAATCAATCTATCAACAACTACAGCTCTATGATACATCGCTTCTACAAGCTCTTTTGCCTCAGATTTTTTGATGCGTGAGTGCTCTTTTAAAAAGCGAAACACCTCAGCATAATCTATGCGTGAAAAATTCAAATCTATCATCGCATTTTGATGGTGTGTGTCAACTTTTAAGATAGGAAGACGAGAACGCACAGTTGCTAAAAGATTGGACTTTGTTGGAGATATGATGATAAATTCTATGTTTGTTGGAGGCTCTTCTAAAAGTTTTAAAAGGGAGTTTTGAGCTACCGAGGTAAACTCGAAAGCTCCTAAGATGATATACTTGGTTTGTGATTCACTGATGTAAGCTTCTGCTACGACTGCTTTTGCATGTTCTATCTTGAAATTTTCCTCAAAAAATACAACACAACGAAAAGGTTTGAGCTCTTCTACAAGCTTTTCACATTCAGCTTCCACATCACTAGCGATGAGGATATGCCCTTTTTTAAGAGCTTGCATCTACCTCTCCAAACATTGTGGCATTTAAAGATGCATTGAAAAGTTTATAAAGTTGTAAAAGTTTAATATCTAAGAGATTATCATAAGACTTAAGAGTAAATGCATTATTGAAATCTTCATCAAAAATCCAAAAGTAACTATTATCTTGGCGTTTTGCGATATCGCTGCGTTTATCTTCACCCTTACCGATGTACCAAAAGAAATAATCATTTTTATAACTTTGAGCGATCATATCATCAACCATATCAATCATCTCTCCTCCACTTACATTGTTGTAATGTGGGTAGATACTATCGATACTTATCACGGCAATCGGCGGTCTCTCCATAGAGATGCCATTTATATTTGTAAGGATGTAATTTTCTAGCCACTTACGTTTCTCATCTGTGATAAGGATGATTGTTTTTCCACTAAGAATTTGCTCTAGTGCATGAGCCGTCGTAGTGGTCCAGTTAAAACGCAGCTCTTCAAGCCAAGAGAGACTTCCCCCCTCTTCACGAATGGCATCTAAACTCCATTGTGCGAAGTCTGGCTGATCAAAATCTGGCATCTGCTTATTTATCTAACTCATAAGCATCGTGAAGACCACGAACTGCTAATTCTGCATATTTTTCATCGATCACCATAGAGATTTTAATCTCCGAAGTTGAGATCATGTTGATGTTTATGTTACTATCTGCCATCGTTGAAAATGCTTTTGCCGCAACACCAGTATGACTTCGCATACCAACACCAACCACAGAAACTTTACAAATCTCTTCATTGTAAGAGTCTGCATTTATTTCACCATCTTGAACAAAAGTATCTACGATCGCTTTTGCATCAGAAAGATCACCAACAGGTACTGTAAAGTCAATATTTGTAGTCTCATCTACTGCTTTGTTTTGGATAATCATATCAACATTTACTTCAGCTTTTGCAAGTGCATTAAAAATATCAGAAGCTATACCTGGTCTATCTTTTACACCTTGAAGTGATACACGTGCTTGATTTCTATCTAATGCTATTCCGCTTACTAATGGTGCTTCCATGATATTTTCTTCCTTTGTAATTAATGTGCCCTCTTCGTTAGAGAAGCTTGTTCTTGTTACTAAATTTACATTGAGTTTTTTTGCCATCTCTACTGAGCGGTTTTGTAAAACTTTTGCCCCAAGAGATGCAAGTTCTAACATCTCATCATAAGAGATCTTTTCTAGTTTTTTCGCCTTTGGCTCTATACGTGGGTCTGTTGTAAAGATTCCACTCACATCTGTATATATCTCACACAAATCAGCATTAAGAGCTCCTGCAATTGCTACAGCAGAAAGATCAGATCCTCCACGACCAAGAGTAGTGATATCACCCTCAGCATTTACACCTTGAAAACCAGCAACAACAACAATCTTGCCCTCTTTTACGGCTTCTTGCATCGCACTTGGGTCTATCTCTTCAATGCGAGCTTTTGTATGGTGTTTATCTGTTACAATTCCTGCTTTACGACCACTCATTGCAGTTGCCTTATGCCCCATCTCTTGAAGAGCGATAGAGAGAAGTGATGCAGTTACACGCTCACCTGAACTTAAAAGCATATCCATCTCAGCACGAGCTGGCTCTTTTGAGAAATGTTCTGCATAGCCTACAAGCTTGTTTGTCTCTCCACTCATTGCAGAGACAACAACTACTACATCATTGCCTTTTTTTACAGTCTCACTTACACGGTTTGCCACATTTTGGATCCGCTCTAAATCACCAACACTTGTTCCACCAAATTTTTGAACTATTAACATCTACAGTAGTCCTTCATTTTTAAAATAATTTATCACCGTTTCATACACAGGTTTTTTAAAATGTGCCGTATGATGAAGCACATCTTTTACACTTACAAACTTATAGTCACTAAACTCTGGATGCTCAGTTTCTAAGTTTATCTTTGCATCTTTTGCAAGCTTTAGTAAAAAATAGCGCTGTGTTTGCCCTTTATAAGGCTTCATCTTCTTCGCAATCTTCTCTGGAAAATCATAACTGATCCACTCCGGGTATTCACCCACTATCTCAGCAGAGCCAGTTCCTATCTCCTCTTCGAGTTCACGAAAAAGTGCTTCTTTGACCTCTTCACCTTGATCTATTCCACCTTGAGGAAACTGCCAGATATCAATCAGATCATTTCTTTGAGCTATAAATATCTCTTTTTCTTGAGGATAATTGGAAGAAACTATAATCATCGCCACATTAGGACGATATGCATCTTTTTTACTCATATATTTACCTATATTAAATTAACGCGATTATACATAAGATGTAATTAATCTTTACTAAAAGAGCTTGCTTTGTAGAAGTTTTATCGTTATAATAAATGATATTATAGATCTTTCAAGGGATAAATAGAGATGGAAAATAATGACTACGAATACAAAATGCTTGAGGCCTTTGTAGGAAAACCAGATAGAGTACTTTGGTACCAAAATGCTTTCTCAAAATTTAATGTTAATGGTGTCGATGCAATGAAATGGCACTGGAACTGGTGGGGATTTTTTGGAGGTTTTTTATATCTTCTGTATAGAAAAGCCTATACACCTGCACTGATTCTTTTTCTTGTTTCTATTACGGTAGGGATGATTTTTCCTCTTGGTTTAGTGATTGCCATCCTTGCTGGAGGATATAGTACCTACTTTGTTTACAAGGTTTACAAGGTTCAAAAAGGGACCATTGAGAATATTATAGATGATGAGGAAAAACGTATAGAGACGATGAGAGAGATTGGAGGTTACCATCAATGGGTCATTTGGATTTATGGTGTTTTTATCTCCTTAATTATGCTTACTTTTTTTGGTCTTGCACTCACTAGTATCTCTCAAATAAACTAAATGTTACTCTATATCCACATCCCTTTTTGTGATTCTAAGTGCTCTTATTGTGCATTTAACTCTTATGTAGATAAGTTTCATCTCAAAAAGGAGTATATGCAAGCTCTTTTAGTACAACTCAAATATGAGCTACAAAGATTTGAAGCACAAAAATGCTCTATTGAGACTCTTTTTATAGGCGGGGGAACGCCATCCACTGTCTCACCAGAACTTTATACCCCCATCTTTGAACTTCTCAAACCTTACTTTAAAGAAGATATAGAGATCACTTCCGAAGCAAACCCCAATTCAGCTTCCATAAAATGGCTTGAGGGGATGAAAAAACTTGGAGTCAATCGCATCAGTTTTGGAGTACAGAGTTTTAATGAGAAAAAACTTAAAGTTCTCAACCGAGCACACACTCCAAATCAAGCGATCCAAGCCATAAAAGATGCATATAAAATCGGCTATAAGAATCTCTCTCTTGATCTTATCTATGCAACCTATGGAGATACAAAAGAACTTTTAGAGTACGACATCCAAACTGCTTTCTCTCTCCCCATCAACCATATCAGTGCTTATGCCTTAACCATTGAAGAGGGGACAGCCTTTGAGTCAAAACCTCAAATGTCTTCAGAGCAACTCTCCCTTACTACTTGGATCTTTGAAGAGATTAAAAAACAAGGCTTTGAGCAGTATGAGATTAGTAATTTTGGCTCCTACCAATCACAACACAATCTTGGCTACTGGAAGTACAAAGACTACATAGGTGCGGGAGCAGGAGCAGTTGGAAAACTACACACAAAACGCTACTACCCCACTCCTGATATAGAAGCATACATACAAAACCCGCTGAAGATAAGAGAAGAGCAACTCCAAGAGGAGGATTTACGAATTGAGAAGATCTTTTTAGGTTTTCGTTCCTGTGTTGGGGTTGACACAAAGATTTTAACAAAAGAGGAACTTCAAAGAGCAGATATCTTACTCCAAGAGAAAAAAATATCGCTCAAAAAAGGTATATTTTATAACGATGAGTACCTTTTAGCTGATGAGATTACTCTTTTTATCTCTTCTTGAAGTTATTTTAGATAAAATCCAATCCTAAAATTATAATTTTTTAAAGGTTCGCTATGTTTGGTATGGGTTTTACCGAGATTCTTATTATTGCCGTTATAGCTATCTTATTTTTAGGGCCAGATAAACTTCCTAGCACTATGGTTGAGATTGCTAAATTTTTTAGAAATGTGAAAAATACAATTGGAACAGTAAAAAACTCTCTTGAAGAGGAGATGAATGTTACTGAGATTAAACAAGAGGCACTCGCTTATAAAAAACAACTTCTTGATGCTACCGATACACTTGAAAAAGTAACTGATGTCAAAGGAACCATAAATTCCACAATGGCAAACCTAGGCGATGATCTTCTCAATGATGATGACGAGCCTACTGCCAAAGCTCCAAAAGAGCCCCAAACAGTAACATTTAAAAAGAAACCGAAAAAAGAAGATACTACAGATGTTTGATGAACTTCGTCCCCACCTTATAGAACTTAGAAAAAGACTTGCTATCTCTGTTGGTAGCCTTATTGTTATGTTTTTTGTGATGTTTTTCTTCCATGAACCACTTTTAAACTGGATGGTTGACCCACTCAACACTGCCCTTATAGAAGTAGGTAAAAAATCTGTCCATGCAGCAGATGGTATGATCACAACAAGCCAAGTTGGTGGTGCATTTTTTGTAGCACTCAAGGTCGCATTTTTTGCTGCTATCGTTGGTGCTTTACCTATTATACTTTCTCAAATCTGGCTCTTTATTGCTCCAGGGCTTTATGCCAATGAGAAAAAGATGCTTATCCCCTTCATCGTAGGTGGAACTGTTATGTTTGTCGTAGGTGTTATGTTTGCTTACTACGTCGTCACCCCCTTTGGTTTTGATTTTCTTATCACCTTTGGTAGTTTTAAATTTACTCCACTTATCAACATTGAAGATTATGTAGGCTTTTTTACCAAGATTATGTTTGGTTTTGGTTTAGCCTTTGAGCTTCCAGTTTTTGCTTACTTTTTAGCACTTCTTGGACTTGTAGATGATAGACAGATGACTGCATTTTTTAAGTATGCGATTGTTATTATCTTTATCGTTGCAGCCCTTCTGACACCTCCAGATGTTCTTACACAACTTCTGATGGCTGGTCCACTTATCATCCTTTATGGTATCTCTATACTTATAGTAAAAATGGTAAACCCTGCACCACCACTTGAAGAAGAAGAGGAAGAAAAAACTACAGAGAAGATAAGTGAGCAATAAAGAGCTCCTTACCTCTAGCTATGATTTTACTCTTCCTCAAGAGCTCATAGCGACCCATCCAGCACACCCCAGAGACCATGCAAAACTTTTAGTTTATAATCGTGCTGATGACACTATCACCCATAGTCACTTTTACGATTTAGAAAAGTTTATCCCTCAAGATGCCGCTTTAATCTTTAACGATACCAAGGTTATAAAAGCTCGTTTGTTTGGGAAAAAAAGAAGCGGTGGTAAGATTGAGCTTCTTATAAATAGAGCTCTCAATGCTCACGACATCAATGTCTATATGAGAGGAAAAGTCAAAATTGGAACAGAAGTACTTTTTGATGAAGCTCTTATAGCTACAACACAAAAGCTCAATGATGATGGTAGTAGGATTGTTACTTTTTCCCAATCAGGAAAACTCCTGCGTTTTGAAGACCTTTTACCTATCATCGATAAGATTGGACATATCCCACTGCCTCCCTACATAAACAGAGAAGATAATGCAGAGGATGCAAACGAGTATCAAAGTGTCTTTGCCCGTGAAGAGGGAGCTGTCGCTGCACCTACAGCCTCACTTCATTTCACAGAGGAGCAGCATAAAAGAGTATGTGAAAATCACCCTCATGCCTTTGTAACACTCCATGTTGGCAGTGGAACATTTAAGCCTGTAGAAGCTGAGATTATAACAGAACATCCTATGCACTCGGAGTACTACAGTATATCACCAGAAGCACAAGAGCTTTTAGACTCAGAGATACCCATCTTAAGTGTAGGGACAACTTCAACTCGCACTATAGAATTTTATGAAAAACATGGCAAAATTCCTGCAGGTGAAGCAAACCTATTTTTACATCCAAACAATAAGCCAAGCAGAGTGAACCATCTACTGACTAACTTTCATCTCCCAAAATCAACCCTTTTAATGTTGGTTGCCTCTTTTGTGGGACTAGAAAAAACTCAAGAACTTTATGCAGAAGCCATCAAAGAGAACTACCGTTTTTACTCTTATGGCGATGCGATGCTTATCCTCTAAAACGCGATAAAGATACTTTTGCATTGATCACTTCAATCTCACCATTGAGTTCAGCTTCAAAAACTCTTGATGGAAATTTTTGTAAAAGCTCTTCATAGCTTGGATTTGTTCTACAAAAGTTGATAAATGCATCACCCTCTTGAGTTTGATACTCTCCAAACTTCTTTATAAAACTATCTATATCATAGATAGCCTTGGCTATTCCCTCTTCTAAAAGTTTGTTAGTTGCACAACTCTCCCCTATCCTATGAGGAAGTACATAGATCTCTTTACCCATTTTTCGAGCATATTCGACACTTCTCATTGTCCCTGAATTCTCATCTGCATACATTACAATAAGGACTTCCCCTAAAGCTACTATAAGCTCATTACGAAGAGGAAAATTATACCTTTGTGATGGTGTGCCTGCTTGAAACTGACTGAGAACCAAACCATATTTTTCTATCTGATGAATGACATTTTTATTGATTGCTGGGTAACATTTATCAAGACCAGTGCCAGCGACCATGATAGTATTGTCTGCACCAGCGGCCTTATGTGCGATAATATCTGTCCCTATTGCTCCACCACTTACAATACATACATTTGCCTGTGCTAACTTAGCTGCTAGTTCATGTGTAAGCTGTCTTGCATATTGATTTGGTTTTCTACTTCCCACAATAGAGATCTTCTTTCTTTCAAGCAGTTCAGTGTTTCCCTTGTAGTATAATTCTTTGGGATAATGCTTCATTGATACTAATGATTCTATATGTTTATTTAGTGTATAAATCATATAATATTCTTCTAAAATCGCTTTAGTAAAGTCTATTTACATAAACCAAATCTATATCTTTTAAAAGTTTTTTTGATTCTCTTAGTGCTTCGAGTGTATTTGGATGTGGATGCCCAATTGCGATAGCAGTTCCATGAAGTTTAGCTTGTTTTATCGCTTGTTTTATCTGTTTTAACACGTACTCTTTTTCCATATGATGATCAAGAAAAACATCCCTTGCAATATAACGAAGTCCAAAATTTTTCATCACCTTTGGAGCTTTTGTTTTTGCTGTTGTTCTACTATCTATGAAGTTAATATGATTTTTATTAAGAGCAAAAATAAGTCTATTCATCGCAACCTCGTTAGATGTAAACTTACTTCCTGTGTGATTATTTATATAATGTACTTTAGGAAACCATTTTTTTATCTGTTGGATTCTCTTTGAGATTTTTTGCTGTGAATCTGTTATACGTAAGGTACTAGGTTCTTCTGCTGAAAAGCTTTGTGCTTCCATTGGGAGGTGCACCATATAAAATGGCTCTTTTGCTGCTAATTTCGACGAATTTGGTCTAGCACTACTTGGAGGTAAAAAAGACATACTCAAAACAATACCCACACTTTTAATAGCTTTAATTTGTCGTGCAGTGCTCACATCGTCAATAATAATAGCAAGTTTTGGTTTGTTTGAGCTATGCTTAATTGCTCTTTTTAATGGTTGAATCGGCGGTACTACTGTTGAACTGTCAAATTCATGAGAAGCAGAAACATAATCTTTTTTTATCTCTTGTTTTAAAACAGCTTGCAGTCTTTTAGTAACAGTTTCTTGTTTGTTTGCTTTTTGTTCCAATTTTTTAAATAAAGCAAGTCTTTTTTGCTTTTCTATATTTGCTTGTTTTGAGTTTTGAACCTTCCCATCTTCAAAGCCAAAATAATATCCAGCAACTAATGCACTTAATACAAGAGCAATAATTGCTAATGTCCATGCTATATATGTTAAAACTTTTGTATTATTTTTACTTTTTACTTTTTTTCTTTTTGCCATTCTGCTTACTCATACATTTCAAATTTTTGTAACTATATCTAAAGAAAAATAAAATTTAGGTATTGCATTGCAATTTGACATACAATTAACATTAGCTGTAGTTTTTGTAAAGTTTAAGTATCATTTATGTATAATCGCGAGTTCCTTTCTCTTTGTAATGTCGAGTGTCGACACTATATTTAGATCCGAAAGGGAAACATAAGCCGCAAGGCAAATACCAAGAGGAGATCATACTATATGAGAAAATACGAAAACCTAGTAATCGTAAAACCTACATTTACAGCAGAAGAAA
>Ga0256828_1001720_pt1 | contig 13464 bp, 15 predicted proteins | sample CV88metaG_FD_185993 | JGI IMG/M metagenome (GOLD analysis project Ga0256828, IMG submission 185993) | Hydrothermal vent microbial communities from East Pacific Rise, Pacific Ocean - CV88 | ecosystem: Environmental > Aquatic > Marine > Hydrothermal vents | place: Pacific Ocean: East Pacific Rise... | reverse complement strand
AACAATTAGACAAAGTAAAATGGTATAATTTCATTAAAAAGGATTGTTATTGAGTTTATTATATAAAATATTACTAAAAGTTTTTAAAAGGGGTTATAATGGACTTTAAAAGTGATTATGAGGCTAAAAAATCTATAATAGAGTTATGCGACAACGTTTACAACGGTTCATTAACTGCTAGTACATATTTGCAACAGTTTACAAGAGAGAACGCTAAAAAATTTGAAGATAGAGTGATAGTTTTAACTCTTGATAACTATGTAAAACGAACGGTTGATAGTATTGCAAATATTATTTTTAGAAAACCGTTTGATAAAAGTGAGCTAGATTTTGATATTTTTAAAACAATTGATTTGACTAGAGATATTAACCAATTCGGTAAAGATATTTTAAAATCAGTAGTAAAGGACGGATACACTTTTATTCTTGTTGATGCTCCAGCAGCAAGTGAGGATGTAAAAACAAAAGCGGATGAGTTACGTGCTGGTTTACGTCCTTATTTTGTGCATATAGAGCGTAATAATGTTGTGAATTGGAAAATGAAAACAGCAGACTCTTATAAATGGGTTGTGATTAGAGAGTTTTACTCAACTTATGATGGGTTTAAAGAAATTGTAGCAGAGCAATATAAAGTCTTTTATGATAGTGGACTTGTTGAAGTGTATAGAGATGATGAGTTATTCTCTAAAATAGAAACAGGTTTAAAAGAAGTTCCTATTGTTAAAGTTGGAGTTGATGACATTCCTATTGTTTACGATCAAGCGAAGTTAAATATATCGCATATGAATAGAAACAGTGAATTAGATAATTATATACGTGTTGCCTCTGCTCCAATTCCAGTTAGTTATATGTTACCTATGGATGAGAACAGTGTAGTAACTATTGGTGTAAATGATGGTGTAAATTTTGATGCACCTAAAAATGAGGCTGGTTTTGAATGGGTAGGACTTAAAGCGGAAAATACACAAGCAATTAAAGAAAGAATTGCAGATTTAGAAACTCAAATGCTTAATATTGCGGTTACATTTGCAACATCATCTAAAGTTAAAACAGCCACACAAGTGGAAACGGAAAGTACAGAGGACGAAAGCAAATTAGTATCTATTGCACAAGAAGTTGAGAGAGGTATCAATAAGGCTATTAAGCTTTTGGGGATTTACGATAAAACTTATAAAACAGATAAAGAAGTGTTTATTAACAAAGATTACGACAGCAACAAATTAACACCTGAGCAAGTAAATCAAAACGTAACTCTTTATAGAGAGGGTATCATTAGTTTAGATAAACTTTGGGAGCTATTAGAAGCTGGTGAAGTGTTATCCATTGAAGATAAAGACAGAGAAAAAGCACTACTTTTAGAGGTGTAAAATGAATTATTACGACTTGGCATTCAAGGAGCAAACACTCTTTGAATTGCTAGAAGCTCCATCAAAAACAGAAGCAGAAAAAGTTTTAAAGTTAGCATTGAGAGATATTATAGACGAGATAGAAATAACTAAAGGTGAGTTTACACGTAAAAGACTTAACGAATTATTTGCATTGATAGCTAGTGAGATAAGCCCTGCATATAAACAGTTACTAGAAGATCTTCAACAAGACGCAATAGAAGCTAGTGCAATAACATACGGTGCATATATCGGTGCTGCATTACCTAAATCAACAATAGAAGAGATAGTTAATCAAAATAGACTTATTCAAGGTTATCAATTCAAAGACTTAATAAAAGCCACAAGTGATAATCACGTAAGGCAACTTAAAAGAGTTATAGGTAAAGGTGTAGCAAAAGGGAAACCATCTCACGTGATTGTAAAAGAACTGAGAGAAAAAGACAAAAAACTTATAAAAAGCAGGCTAAATAGTGCAGTTTTTACTTACATAAGTGAGAGCAGAGCAATAACAAGACATAAAGCATATAATGAATTAGGGATTAACTGTTTTGAGTATGTTGCTACACTAGATGGAAACACAACGGAATACTGTAGAGAGCACGATGGTAGAAAGTATCACAAACCTATTAAAGAAATACAAGGAGAAATCAACATTCATTTTCATTGCAGAAGTGTTTTTATTCCTTGTGTTGATACAAAGCATAAAAGAGCTTCACAATTTGGTGAAGTGGACGGGAACACAACATATGGAGAATGGTTTAAACTACAAGATGAAGCATTTCAAAAGAAAGTTTTAGGTAAAAAGAAGTTTGAAGCATATAAAAAAGGTAAGTATATAGTAGGTGGGTTATCTGATGTTAAGGGTAAAGAGTTAAGTTTTAAAGAGATTAAAGATACACTAGCTAAATAATGCTAGTGCACAAACTCTATTTTTCTTTTTATATTATCGTGAACCGTAACCATTAATTTACTATCACACATTGTATTTAATTCTCTTTTATCAAACTTAACAAGCATTAAGTTATTGCTAAATCTCTGTACAATATTTCCATATCCAAACTCTTTATCATTGCAGTAAACTCTATTGTTTAGTTTCTCTTCCATTTTTATTATCCTTTGTTCTTGATTTTTTATAATTTCCGTAATAGTATTTATAGGCTCAACTAATTTGAAGTAAATAAATCTTTCTTCTGCTGAAAAGCCTTTCTCTTTTAACTTGTATGCTTCTCTTATAAAGTTTTTAGTGTTTTTATCCCTTGTATCTATAAACAAGCCTTTTTTTCTCATAACTCTAAATAACTGCTTCATACTAGGTATAAATTTAGCTATTACCATTCTGGACACTTTGTATTTATCTCTACTATCTAGCTCATCTATATACTTTGATATACTCTCATCATCATACATAACTACTATCCTTTTGTTTAGGTGTATTTTCCCTGTTAGCTCAGTGCTATGATATCGAGTTTAAACTTAATTGTCAATATATTGAAAAAATCATAAACTAAATAAAATTTTATGATATAATACAACCATACATTTTAATATGGAGGTATTATATGTTTGAAGAATTGCTTAAAATTATCGGAGATAATGAAGCAGGGAAAAATCTTGTTGAAAAAATCAAGTCGCAACAAGAGGAGTTAAGTTCGAAGTATAACTCAATGGAAGTTAAGTTTAACGAAGCAGTAGAGACAAGAAACAAGGCAAAGGAAAAACTTAATCTTGTTAAAACTAAATTCGGTTTAGAAGATATTAGCGACGAAGCTTTGGACGGTGTGAAAAAAGGTAAAGTAGATGAGCAAGTAATTGCAGAAATTGAAAATCTTAAAAAGACACTATCTCAAGAGGTAGAAGCTAAAAAAGAGATAGAAAACTCTTACAAATCTAAACTTCAAAATATAGCTTTAGACAATGCTTTTGCTAACAGTGGTTTAGTTGATATTGCAGCGAACAAAGAAACTCTTTCTATTTTAAAAGAACTTGCAAAACAAGGGGCAACTTTCGACGATAACGAGCAAATCGTATTTAAAAACGAAGATGGTTCAACTGCTTTAGTAGATGGCCGCCCTATGACTATCGAAGACAAGATTAAGCAAATCTCATCAAATGAGGCTTATGCTGGATTGTTTAAGCCAACAACACAAGGCGGAGCAGGAACTCAAAATACAGCAGGAACTGCAACACCTAACAATTTTAGTGGTTTGAGTGCTACTGAAATGATGAAACAGGGTAGAAAATGATCTACTTTGCAATTTAAAACAAATTAAAAAGGAAATTAAATGGCTTTAACACTTTTAGAAGCTGCTAAATCAAATGGCGGCGATGTTTATAAGGCTGGAGTTTTAACTAAATTTGCTGAGACTTCGGACATTCTTAGAGTTCTACCTTTTGAGGGTATTAACGGAAACTCATTAAAATACAATGTAGAAGAAACACTTCCAGGCGTTGGGTTCCGTGGGGTAAATGAGTCTTTTGATGAGTCAACAGGTATTATCAATCCTAAAGTTGAGTCTTTAACTATTGCGGGTGGAGATTTAGACGTTGATAAATTTATCGTTGATACAATGGGACAATCACAAAGAGCAGTACAAGAAGCAATGAAAGTTAAATCTCTTGCTTTAGCTTGGACACGCACTTTCATTAAAGGTGATAGTGAAGAAAATCCACGCGAGTTTGATGGTTTACAAAAACGTCTTACTGGTGATGCTATTATTGAAAACGATGCAAGTGGTGCTGGATTATCTCTTGCTAAACTTGATGAAGCTATCGATGCGGTAGATGGTGCAAATGTTATTCTTATGAGTAAAGCAATTAGACGTCGTATAACTGTTGCTGCAAGAGATAGCTCTATCGGCGGTAACATTACTTACACAAAAGATGAGTTCGGTCGCCAAGTTACACAATATAATGATTTACCTATTCTAATTGTTGATAAAGACAACAATAACACAGATATTTTAGGGTTCGATGAAGCTGGAAGTACTACTTCTATCTATATTCTAGCACTTGGTGAAGGTCAAGTTTCAGGACTTGAAAATGGTGGAATGGATGTAAGAGATCTTGGAGAGCTTGAAACAAAATCTGCACTTAGAACGCGTGTAGAGTGGTATAGCGGTTTTGGTGTATTTGCTCCACGTACTGCTGCAAGACTTTCTAAAATCACAGACGAAGCGGTAACAGCTTAATAACAGAGCCTAACGGCTTTGTTTAATTTAAAACAAGGAAATTAAATGAAAACTTTTGATAAATTAGGGTTAATTGTTGAGGGTGCTACTACTGATGTTACAGCTTCAACTGCTGCAGTCAAGATTAATGGCTTAAATATTGGTGAAGCATCTTATGTAGGTGTATTTAACGTTACAGACGCAACTGGTACAGATTCAGACAACTATTTTACTTTACAATTAGAGGTTAGTGATAGTGCTGATGGAACATTCGTTGCAGTTGGAAATGGTATTAAAGCACCGCTTGAAGGTGGCAAGTTTGAAGTAGGTTTTACAGCTGGACAAGCTAACAAGTTTTTCCGCGTAACAGCAACTGAAACTGGTGATGGTGCATCAGTAACTTATACTGCTTTTATTAGTAAAATTTAAGGGGAGTTAAATGGGTACTATTGTTTATGATAAAAAAGGAAAAGAGTACAAAGTTCCTCATAAAATTGATGTAAAAGATTGGCTCGCTGCTGGCTATACACTTGAAAAGCCTTTAACAGCTGCAGAAAAGAAAGCATTAAAAGCAAAAGAAGAAGTTGAAAAGAAATCAAAAGAAGATGCTGAAAAATAACTTTTAAAGTTGCTTTATAGAGGGGTATTTTTTACCCCTTTGTTAAATTAACTACAATTGATAAAGATAAGACAAGTGTAGCTATTAAGAATATTAATAGATTTAACATCTCAATTCATACAAGTACAAGACTATAAGGAGTAAAAATGGCATTAATAGTTTATCCAGAAACAAATTGGAATAGTTACATAAGTTTAGAAGATGCAGAGACTTTAATAAGTGATAGAGTTTTAGACACTAGCTCTTGGGATTTGTTAGATAATACTACAAAAGAAAAGTATCTACTACAATCAACACTGTTGATTAAAAACAAAATAGATTCTATTACATATAGCGAGACACCTTACAATTTAATGTTAGCAGTTATTTATCTTGCTACTTATTCAGTAGGTAAAGATATGACTACAAACGTTGGTGATGATAACGTAAAAGTTCTTGAAATAGATGGAGCTATTAAAAAAGAGTATTTTACAAGAGGTAAAAAGTCTAACTCTTTTCCATCGATAGCAAGTGAGTTATTAATAGAATTTGGCTTTAGAAGTAGTGGAACTTTTAGCATAGAGAGAAGTTAATTATGAGCGAAGCTACAAGTGCATTAAAAGATATAAAACAAGCTTTAGAAGATTATGGGACAAGCATAACTTTAAGATTTGTAATACAAGGTGAATACGACCCGCTAACAGGTCAAACAGAAACATCAACGGATATTGATTTAAAAGCTATAATTAAAAACAATAAAACTGAAAAAGATAATAATGCTTTGCAGTATAAAGGTAGAATTGAGGGTGTTGTAAATAGTGAAGTTTTAGAATTGATGCTTTATAGTGATGTTGAACCAACAAAAAAAGATAAGATAGTTTTTAATAACGTTGAGTATGATATTACAAAAGTAACTAAATCTATTTTACAAGGTACAGTTTTGAAGTATGAGATTTTAGCGAGAAAATAATGTTAAGCAACTCTTTTAACGAACTTATGAAAGAAACAGAACAAGCGATAACAAGCGAGATAGTAACGCTTTACGGTGAATTTGTAAAAGCATCTCCAGTTGGGGGCTATAGAAAACTTAAAGACGGGAGACTTGTAAAAATAAAAGGCTATATAGGAGGTAGCTTTAGAAGTGCGTGGAGTTTAGACAAAAACAAAAAGTATTCTTGGAGCATTTCTAATAATATGGAGTACGCTGATATTTTATTCGCAGGTCGTAGAAAAGTAGGTAAAAGGTGGCTTGGTTCTGAACAATGGGCAGACGGCGGAGAGCCTATGTTGAAAGAGTTTGAGCATAGAATAGAAAATAGATTAAATTCGCTACAAAAATGATATAATTACAAGGAAAGGTTTTTGTATGACTTTAGAAATTAAAAGCACATTGGAACAATACTTCATAGATAATTGGACTCAAACACAAATACAATTTGATGGAGTAGATTTTGATTATAGCAATATTGACAGCTGGATAAGCTTAGTTTACACACCAGTTGAAAACAATCTTATTGGGTTTGATGGTTCAAGTGTCGGAAGAATTAGAAACAACGCTATTTTAAAAGTATTTTGTTATGCAAAAACCGTTCCTTTGACTTATAAATTATCTGATGATGTTAAAGCATTCTTAAATGGGAAACAATTTTCAGATATAAAAGTAAGTATAGGGCAAGACAGAGGAGCTACAAACTTAGATAATGGTTTTTTTGAAGTATTAACTATTTTTGAAGTGAATAAATTTTAATAAAAGGAAAGATATATGGCATTAACAAACACGAAAAAAAGTGCTTTATTTGTTTTAAGTGGTGCGACGTTACCTGATGCACCAGCGAACTTTTTGGAGGTTACAGAAGAGTTTACTTTTTCTCCTGATGTTCCAGTAGAGGAATTTAAACGCATCAACGGGAAATTGGGTAGTAATTCATCTTATGCAGATACTGGACACGTAACAATCAGTCACTCATTAACTCACAATATGCGTTCTTCAAACAGTGCAGGTGATGCGTTAGACACTCCACCAGAATATGGAGAGCTTTTGAAAATAGGTGGTTTTGATGAGATTATTGATACTTCAACAGAAGATGAGGAAACTGTTACATATGTAAATTCGCAAACACCTTTAAGAGGTAGTATTGTTGCCTATTTAGATGGAAACAAGCACACTATCACAGATGGAGCAGTAGCAGACATTAAATTTAACTTTCCAGTTGGTAAAGTCGCGACTATTGATGCAACTATTTCTGCGTTTTTAGATAACGATGGGGTATCTGTTGAAGAAGAAAATCCAACTGTAACTCTAAATTCTGAGCCTGTTGTTATTGTTAGCTCTGCTGATGTGTTTACTGCTGGCGGTGTTAATTTAGTACCTGATAACGTTTCTATTGAGATGGGTTCAGATGTGCAAGAGTTTTACGGCATGGGTCGCAAAAACTTTGAGATGAAAGATTATGTTATCAAGGTAACAGCTGACTTTTATCCTGAAAATGCAGACTATAACAATGCTATTTCTGCACTAAAAGGTGGAACGGTTGAGGCTATCAACTTGAAACTTGGAACTGATGGCACAGGCGCTTTAATCAACGGTAAATCTGTTGAAGTAACTTGTAACACAGCAAAAGCAAACTCTTTTAGTGATAGCGTAGATAAATCTACATTAAAACGTTCTTTTACTTGGTTGCTTACTGGAGAAAATCAAATCTCACTTAAACACGGTTTCTTCGCGTAATAGCGAGGTGGCTTTGTAGATATGTGCCACCACCTGAAAACAATCTACACAAAAACAATCTACATAGGAAAAAATATGAAACTTACATTTAAAGAAACATTTGAAATTGAATTAGAAAACGGTGCAGTAATTGGTGGAACTTTTAGAGATCTTACTAAAAAAGAGAGAAAAGAGATTGAGATTAAATTTGAAAAAGACCAACAACTAGCAAACAAACTGCAAAAGTTATCTAAAAAAGCTAAACGTTTATCGATTGAACTTAAATATGAGGACGATAAAAGCAAGATTAAAGAGATACAAAAGAAAATCTTTAAGATTGAAGATGAGGCAGAAACTTTACAAAAAGAGCTTGAAAGCTTAAACACAAGAGAGGAAACTTCAAAAATTCGTTTTAATATGTGTGTTAAAAGTGATAAAATTGGAGAACTTTTAGAGATTTGTGAACAATACTCTTATGAAATTGTTATGCAAACAATTCTGAAGGATATTGAGGAAAAAAAGCAGAACGCTACTCAAAATTAATTGAGTGGGCAGGACAATTTGCAGACGGTACAGACTTTACAAACTTAGACGAGAGAGATAGAGAGATTTTAAATAATCCTCTATCAAAAATAGTATCATTTAGCAACTATGACTATGAAGCCTTTACTCTAATGCAAATATTTAAGCAACTCCAATTCACATATGGCTTCAGCGGTAAACCTACAGGATTTAACTACTTACAAGTTAAAGACTCTTTAAGGTGGAATGGGCTAAAACCAAAAAACTACATAAGTTTAATTTCACAAATGTTTTATAACTATGCAAAGAATTTAAAAACGGGGTAAAATATGGCAAAGTTGCAAATAGATATAGACGTTTCAGGTCAGAGTAAAGTAACTCAACTTGATAACAGTTTAAAAAACTTAGACAAAACTACAAAAACAACCGCAACGGATAGCGAGAAAGTAGCTGGAGCACTTAAAAAAATAGGTATAGCTGCAGCTGTCGCTATAACAATATCAAAACTTGAAGATACGTTAATAGGCTTAGGTGAGTCACTTATTAAAACATCCGCACAATTTGAACAATTCGAAGCTGTATTAACAACAATAGAGGGAAGTTCATCAAAAGCAGAAGACAGCCTTAAATGGGTTGAAGAATTTGCAAGCAACACACCTTTTAATATCGAAAAAGTTACAGAGTCTTTTGTGCAATTAAAAGCGTATGGATTAGAACCTACCGACGGACTATTAAGAACTCTTGGAGATACTGCTAGTGCTATGGGTAAAGATATTAATCAAGCAGTTGAAGCGATAGCAGACGCAGTTGTAGGAGAAAATGAGCGTTTAAAAGAGTTTGGGATAAAAGCAAACATTATAGGTGATGATATTAAATACTCTTGGACTAATGCTAGCGGAGAGATGCGAACTACTATCGTGCAAAACAATAGTGAGATAATTCAATCAACGCTAGAAGCGATTTTTAATAGTAAATACAAAGGTGCTATGGAAGATCAAAAGAAAACGTGGAACGCTATGATTTCCAATATTCAAGACAAATGGACTCTATTCAAAAAAGACGTTATGGATGAAGGGTTATTTGCTTATTTGAAATCTATCGTTACTGTAGTCGGTGATAAGCTTACAGAAGCCTTTGGAAACGCTGAAGATATGGGAAAAGCTTTTGCAGATTATACTATCGCTGGAATTAAAGGTGTTATAACTGGTGCAGGATATGTGTATGATGCGTTTGGCAAAATAGGTAATATGTTCACTATGATAGAAAAATCCGCTGAAGTTGCTTTTTATGGAATACAAGTTATATCATCGAATTTAGATTATGCACTTAAAACAATGTTTGAGGGTACATTTAATTTTATAATTGATGGGATTAATGCACTTGTTAAACAAGCTAATTCGGCTATGGAAGTTTTAGGTATTGGTTATGCTTTACCATCTGTTTCTTATGTTGATTTTGGTTCAGAGAGAGCAAAGTTAAGAACAGAGTACACAGAAGCTAAAACGGTAATAGCAGCAGATGAGTTTCAAAAAGCATCCACAGAGTTGTTTTTTGGTGAAAGTGGCGGTGATGAGTTCGCGTCTAACCTAGTTAAACAGATAGATGATGTTTATGCAGATATATCCACAGCTGTAAATGATCCAGCAGCAAAAGAAGATTTTGGAGAAGCCCCAGCAACAGGACAAGAAGCTCCAACAACAGAACCTAGTTCATTACCCACGCCTACTAATGAACAAGTTGAAGCACAAGATAACGCTACTCAAGCAGTAGAAGATACAAACAACGCTTTAGATGATTTAAAAGAGACGTTTGTTTCAACGAGTGGGGATGATGACGTTTATACAGTCTTTACAGAAACACAAGGAGTTGTTGAAGAAACAACTGAAACTCTTGATGACTTTTCAACTGCTACAGAGAATGTTGAGGACTCTTTAGATAATTTCATATTTAAGTTTGAAAATACATTTATAAACAGCTTGGAAAGTAGTGCTAAAACTCTATATAGTGTAGGTAGCGATTTAGCAAGCTACCAGAGTGCTAGCTATGAGCAGGCTTTAAATGATGTTTTAGCTGTTAGAGATGATTTAATAAACAATCCTTTAGATACAAACATCGCAGAAGCGTATTCAGATGCTTATAATCAATTTATATCAAGTACAAGTGATTACTTGGGTAATACTTCTAAATTCACAACAGCAGAGGAGTTGCAGTTCGCAAGCGTAACAGCTGGTGTTCAAACTAGAGAACTTCAAAGTACTGCAATGGACACATATGACGTTTTAGAAAGTATGAACGATTTATTATTTTCTATTAATCAAGCTTACGAAGATGGTATTTTAACAGAAGAAGAGAAAGCAACGATCGCCGGCGTTGCCGATGATGTAAACGAAAAGAATGAAGTTCTGCTTGGTCATAGTGGTGTATTGGTTCCGACTGTAGATGACTTAAACAAAGCTATTAACGAACAAGAATACTACAATAATGACTATTTAGCAAAAAGTGAAGATTTAGGGGACATTGGAAAAGTAAAATTAACAAGTGCTGGAAGCTTTCATACATACGACTACACATCTTCGAAGAAGCTAGATGAAAATAAAAGTGAAACTAATACTGTTGGTAATTTTGTTAGTGATTTAATGGGAGCTGGAACATCAGGAATAAGTCTTGATAGGATAGGTAGAAGTTTGCCTCAACTATCTGTAGATACTGGTTTAGAAATGGGTGAAATTTCAAATGTAAAAGTTGATACTTGGGGGCATTTGAAAACACATGATAATGCTGTTAACTCAAAAGTAAATGATGTTAAAGATGCAACAGAGGATGCAAACATAAAAGGTACAAGTGCAACATCAATAGATGACTTGAGACTAAAGAAAGAAACTAAAAAATTTACTTTTTCAAGTAGAATGGAATATTTCGAATATCCAAGCGGTTCAAGTGGATGGAACTCAATACCTTACGTTACAGGAGAAACATCTTCGTACGAATATTATGCAAACGGAGGTTTTACTGGCAAAGGAATTGGAGAAAGAGATAGCACAGGCTACAAACAAGCTGGAATAGTACACGAGGATGAATGGGTAGCTCCTAAGTGGATGATTGAAAACAATAGAGGATTGTTTAACGTACTTGAGAAAGCAAGATTAAAAGGTTTTTCAAGCGGTGGTTTTACAAGCAAAACAGTAACTAAAGCTATGAATGGTTTAGGAGATAAAACTGAGAAGTATATGTTTATCTTAGTTGATGAAATGAAGCGTTTAAATAGGCTAATGAGGTCTATGAGTAACGGCGGAGAAAGTTTATTTGTTGAGGTGGTTTAATGAAGATAGTAAAAAACAAAACAATAGATTATTTAAGTGCGAATTTTGAAGAAGATGAAACACTTTGGGATGCAGATAGCACATACAATTATGCTGATGAGTTGCGTTGGGGACATTGGATTTATAAATACGCTGGTACTGATGATACAAACACAAATGTTAATCCGCAGGAAAACATAGACAACAAAATAAATGTAGCTTGGGTTAAAATAAGACCTACGAATTATTATGCTATGCTTGATGGAAAAACAAACACAACTACAAAAGTGCAAGAAAACATACAAATAGAAATAGATGATGTGAACTATGATACTTTTTCACTTTTGGGATTAGTTGCAAAAACAATAACAATAGATTTATATAGTAACGATGATGAAACAATAGTATTTAATAAAATATTTAATTTACAAGACGAAAGCGATGTAGTAGATTTTTACTCATATTGTTTTAGTGAATTTGTATTTAAGCCGTCTGTATATGTTCAAATTCCTATTTATAGTGATTCTAAACTTATTGTAAATATAGACAACGGAACAGAAATTGCAGAGTGTGGAAGATTGGTTTTTGGTCGCTCTATGTATATAGGTGATACAGGCTTTAATGCAAACTTGTCACTGGAAAGTTATAGCAGTAGAGTTACAGATGAATTCGGAAACGTTGATTTTGTTCATAGAGGTGCTGTAAATTTAGACAGCTACGAAGTTGAAGTACCGACAAATAAAGTACCTATGTTAAGACGTGTTGCAGTTGAATACGACGCTAAACCTCTATTGTTTATAATGGACGAAAGCAAAGACAGTAACTTGGAGAATTTGCTAATTTTTGGATATTGGCAAAACTTCTCTATGCTGATACCTAATGCACTAAAAAGCACAGTTAGTGTTACTATTAAAGGATTGCTATAAATAAGGTATAATTACAAAAAAAGGAGTAAATAATGGCAAAAATTTCAACAGCTATTCAGCCATTCACTAGAACACCAAGCAGACAAAACCCTGCTACTTTTAGTGAAGATATGGATATACGACTAAGTGAGGAAAATTTACGTATCACTCAAATGAATAATTTTAGTGATGAAGCAAATATATTAGCAGACGACTTAACACAAAAAAACTTACAAGCTAGTACAAGTGCAACTAATGCTACAAATGCAGCAGCACAAGCAGAACAAGCAAAAAATGAAGCTGTAAGTGCAAGAGATGAAATTAAAAGCTATGTTATACCACAAGATGCTACTTACACTTATGAAGATATAGACGCAAAAGATAATTTGGCTCTTGAAGCAGCTTTTAATGCATATGGATATACAAAAGATGTTAAGAAAAGTGATAGATTTGTAGAGACAGATACGCCTTATATAATTCAAGACAAAGGTGGAGATGCAATTAGATTTACTAAAGGTTTAGTAAAGAGAGACAGTGTAGAGAATATCCATTTACCATTAGCACCTTTTGCAGATAACTCAACAGATGAGTTACTAGACTATAGTGTAAATGGAGTTGAAACTCAAATAGACCATAAAGTTTGTGATATTGTTCATTGTGGTAACGGTGCTGAACTGGCTGATAGTTCTCACGATACAAGTAGTACAGACAATTGGAACACAAATAATGATGCTGGTTTAAGCGTTTCAAATGGTGTACTTAAAGTTAATGCTAATGATACAGATTATCCTTATGCTGAATTAGATATTAGTGATATAGTTGAGATTGGTGCAAATTACATAGTTAAAGCAAAACTAGGTGGTGTATCACCTAAACTT
>Ga0256828_1001719_pt1 | contig 13465 bp, 3 predicted proteins | sample CV88metaG_FD_185993 | JGI IMG/M metagenome (GOLD analysis project Ga0256828, IMG submission 185993) | Hydrothermal vent microbial communities from East Pacific Rise, Pacific Ocean - CV88 | ecosystem: Environmental > Aquatic > Marine > Hydrothermal vents | place: Pacific Ocean: East Pacific Rise... | reverse complement strand
AATTGACGGAGCAGTTGTAGAATTTTTTAACGGAGAGACCAATTTTAAATTTTTCGACACTGATGGTGATGGAAATGTAGACACTGGCGAAATTGGAGAGGGTAATACTACTATTCACGCCGTTGTATACATTCCCCAAAATGTTCCAATTGGAGATGATTACCGATTGGAGTTTAATATTACCGGAGCTTATAGCCATCAATCGATTCAGGTAAAAGATTACTTTGATGTAAAAATTGTTCCGGGAGTCGATTTCGGAAAATTAAATAAAGTAGGAGATGGAAACAATCCCCAAGCAGATGGAGATACCGATGGTGACGACGACGATGTGGCGGTAGATGGTAATAGTACCGTTAACCCGGGAGAAACTGCTACCTATTTACTCCAATTGGTAAACGATGGAGCTTCTTCCGATGTATTCGACCTAAAAGTAGGCAATTCCGATTTTAACTTTACCTATAACTTTTATATTGACCCCAATCACGATGGAAATATCAGTGATGGAGAATTGGTTAAAAGTACTCCACTGTTGGGAGGAACTTATCTAACCGCTAATGCCAGTTCAGGAGATACCGCCATCAAAGTCTACGATACTGCCAATTTTGAAGTAGGCGATTACATAATGATTGGAACCGATACAACCAACAAAGAGGTTAAAAAGATTACTGCCATCGATGTGGCAAACCATACCATTAACCTTGATAATGGATTGAACAACGACCATTCTGCCCATGAAAAAGTGGGAGAGGTCCTCTATGTAACTTTAAAATTGACTCCCGATGCCAATGCCACCAAAGGGGAGCGGAATTTGACAGTAACTGCCCGGTCTCGGAATATCAACGGTCAAAACTGGGTAGTTTCAGACACTTTTGATATCGGGATTAAAGTTAAAGCAATTTTAAATTTAATTCTCCAAGCTGATCAAAGTGACCAATTGGAACGGGGAGGGACTACTACTTATAAACATGTAATTATAAACGGAGGTAACCAAGAACTAACTGTTAAAAAAATTAATGTGCCCAGCAATGGACAATTGATTTACGAAATTCTGTATCAAAGCGGAAGTTCAAACACAACCGCCAGTCCGACTGCCGATAATTTAAACTGGAGTTTAAAACCGGGTGAGTCCAAAACCTTTTGGGTCAAAGTCTTTGCACCGGGAGATGTAGAAGAGGGAATGGTAGAGGCGGCAGAAATTAATGTTACTGCCCAAGGAGATGACGAAAATGGACAGACTCAAAACCTGATAGCCCGGGTAACCGACGTTACCACCGTTATTCGAGGGTTTTTGAGTTTAAAAAAGGATGTAAATAGCACCGAAGTTAAACCGGGAGAGCAACTAAAATATACCATTGTTGCCAAGAATATAGGAAAGAAAAATGCAGTTAATATTACAATTACCGATAAGGTGCCCAATTATACAACCTTTGTATCGGCAAGTGTGGACCTCAATTGCGACAACAATAATGTGGAAACAATTAACGGAGAGGGAAGTAGTGGGACTGACCCGAAAATTACATATACCTCTTCCGATAATCTTCTAAAGGTCCATATCAATAAATTGGAACCGGCTCAAAAAGCCTGTATCCAAATGATAGTTCAAGTTAAATAAAATGGAGAGAGGATTTGAGATTATGGAATTTATTACTCCAATCTCTTCTCCTTCTCTCAACTCTCTTTCTATCTGCCCTTTTGGGCTATCCTCCCGACTTCACCTATCCTACCGGTAAAATTTACTCCACTCCTGCGGGAAGTGTAATTTACAATGAGGCAATTGGAGTCTATTTTGATGAAGAAGGGCAAATTTTCAGTGTCCGTTCCAATTTGGTTTGGAGTGTAGTAGCTCCAATTGGATATCCAGAAGTAGAGGTCAACTCTCCAATTGGAGGTGAGAGTGGAGAGCCGTTGTCTATTCCTTTCCTCCTTTCAAACCGGGGTAATAGCCGAGACGATATCAACCTCTCCGCCCTTTCCAAAACCGCCGGTCTCGGGAAACCGGTTATTTACTGGGACAAAAATCAAAACGGGAAAATAGATGGAGGAGAGCCTCAAATTACCCACTTCTCCCTTTTGCCCGGAGAATCGGCTCCTCTACTTTTAAAACTCCAACTCCCAGCACCCTTTTCCGGCGGAGAGGTGGAAATTGTCGCTACTTCATCCCTCGACGGCACGACTACCGATCGGAGGGTGGAAATTTTACCTCCGACCCAACGGGGATTTACAATTACCGATAAAATTAGCCATTCGGAAAGGGATTGGGGAGAAAAGGTAACCTACCGAATCGACTTTCAAAATATCGGCACTGCTCCCAACTCCAAAACCGATATTGAGGCTGATTTAAATCGGGACGGGATACCGGAAAAGGTGAGAGGATGGTTGGTGATAGACACTCTCTCTAAATTTTTAGTTTTGGATCCAACTTCCATTAAGTTTAAACCGGAAGGAGCTATTCTCCTATTTAAAGGGAGTGAAGATAGTTACTGGAAGAGAGATTTGTCCGATATTGAAGGAAATTTAACTCAAATTGCCCTCTACTATTCTTTATCCTTCCAACCGGATCAAGAAGGTTTTTTATCCTTTTCCGCTCAAGTCCAATCGGGAACTCCTGCGGGAAATTTGGAGAATTGGGCTAAAGTTATAACTGGTAATGGAGAATATTTCTCCAATCGAACCCTTTTAAAGGTTGAACCCCACTATCGAATTGTGGCAGACGATACCGACGACAACAACGCCTCTACTGGAAATGGAACTCCAACCGACCCAGATGACCGAATGATTATCGATAGTGCTGTAGTGGGAGAGTGGTTGGAATTTGAAAATGAAGTATGGAATTTTAGTTCTAAACCCCAAGTTATCAATCTCCAATGGGATTTAAACCACTCCCAAAACATGAGCCACGGAATGGTGGTCAAATTCTACCGATTGGACAATACCCAACTTTTCGATTCCAACGGGGATGGTTTAATCGATGTGGGAGTGGTCCCTCCAGGTGAATCTTTTCATTTTATTACAAAAGTGTTTATTCCGCCGGACACTCCCGCTACCGAAAATGTAATTTTTGGGCTTAGGGCGAGCTCTGGGGAAAATCCCAATGTTTTTGACCTAACCTATGACAAAATCAATTCATTAGTCCGATATAACATTGTGGTTTTAAAATATAAAACTTTAACTCCCGATGGAAATGTAACAATCCGCACCCTTGCCAATCGGGAAGTAACCGGTTATGAATTGGATTTAAATGGTAGGATTACAAAAGTTCGAAAATTATATACCGACAGTGAGGGAGCGGTTGTCTTTAAACGGAGTGGAGAAAAATTCTATTTTTATACTGGGATGCGGGATAATCACACTTACCGACTTAAAATCAGAAAAATTGATAATTTAAACTATTATTTAACTCCGGTTTTAAAAAAAGCCTATTTTGATGTAACCCATATAGGAACGGTCAATTGTTGGAGTTGGGGAGGGAGACGGATTTCCTGTAACAGGGATGATGTGGCAGTTAAAGTAGATGCTACCAGTAAAAAGGAAAAGATTTTAACGGTAACCCTATATCCCACTGGGATTTTAATAGATGCAGTTTTTAATCATCCAGTAAACGGAGCTTGTGTCCATCTCTACCGATGTACCGATTCCAGTTGCAATTCTTACAGTGAAGTAACTGACCAACTGGATTTGTATCCAAATATTACCTCCTCCCAAACCAATCCTCAAATTAGCGGATATTTTGAGAATGTGGAAAAGGGAGATGGAGAATTCCAATTTATTTTTAAAGATTACAATACAACTATGAAAGGGTGGTATTGGGTTGGAGTCGATTATAAATGTGGTGAGTCCTCCTTAGGAAACTCCTATTTTCCGATAAAATTGTTAAAAAATCGGATTTTTGATCCAAATTCAGGTGGATTTTACAATGGAGAAAAATTTTATATCGACGGTTCAAATCCGGGTGCCATTTTAATGCGGGTTTTAATTTGGACCAGAAAATATAAAGGATTGGTGATTAAAAAAAGTGCCTCGGTTACGGGAGCTTTTATTGGAGATTTTGTTAAGTGGACAATAACCCTCCACAATCCCAATGGAAAGATTCACTTTTATGATGTAGTAGTAACCGATTATCTTCCAGATGGAGTGGTTTGGAAGGCTCCAATCTCTCCCAATCCCCGCTCTATTTCTTCCGACGGAAAAAGGATAGAGTGGTTTTTTCCAATTGTAAAAGGAGGTGAAACAATAAAAATAAGTTATTGGACGTATATCGGAATTAACGCCACTCCAGGTCGAAAGGTCAATCGGGTTATTGCTAAAGGATGGACTAACCGACTCCATTCGGCAGGGACAATTGTTTCCAATTGGGGATTTGCATCAATTCGGGTGTCAAAGGGAATTTTTAGTGATAAAGGGACAATTATTGGACGGGTTTTTTTGGACGATAACTATAATCGGGTTCCCGATGGGAATGAAAGTGGAGTAGGAGGAGTGCGAATTTTTTTGGATGATGGACGATTTGTAGTTACCGATTCCCGAGGGAAATACCATTTTGATAAAGTAGACCCTGGAGGACACGCCCTAAAATTGGATGAAACTACTTTAATTAAAGGAGTTTATACTGCTCCAATCAATCCATTTAGTTCCAGTCGAGGTGATATGCAAATTGTGGAGGTTCATCCGGGAGAAATGGTAAAAGCCAATTTTAGGTTACTTCCCCAAATGGTAACCCATACTGCTACCAAAAAATTTACCGGTTTAAAGGGAGTTTTTAGAATAAAAAGGGAAATAAAGGCTATTTTTGAGGACCCTAAAACAAAGGAGGGATTTGTAAAAAATCGGGTTACAATTGTCAACCAATCCAATTTTCCTCTTTATGAAGTTACCTATTGGGAAAATTCTACCTTAAAACCCCTTTCTGGAACTGTCTATTTAAATCACTCTCCCTATTATCCTCCCAAAATAGAAAAAAATGGATTCCAATTTACAATTCCCTTAATTGAACCAAAAGAAGAGGAGATTTTAGAGTGGAATTCAAAAATTCCAAAATCCGAGGGAAAGGGAATGGCCCAACTTGGACTTCAAATAAATCCGATTGGAGACCGGTATAAGGAAAAATTGAATTTACCTTTAATATTTGGAATTCCAGCACCAAAAGAATACCATTTAGTAGTCCATTTTCCCTTTGGGAGTGCCCAACTTACTCCAGAGACAAGAAACTCTCTACTCCAGTTAATTAGTTATTTACGGAAAAAGGATTATCAAAGTGTGGTAGTTAAAATCGAAGGTCATACCGATGCAACCAGAATTTTGAGTAAAACCAATTTAAAACTTTCAAAAGAACGGGCAGAGGCGGTTAAAAACTTTTTAAAAGCCCATTTAATCCAAATTTCAAAAGTAAAAATCGAAAAGTGAAGTGACAACTAATGAAAAAAGGGCTTTTACCACTTTTTTTTTTATCTTTGGAACAGAAATAGCTGAAACAAAAGCCCTCTATTCAATTTTTATTAAACGGGTAAAGGAAAAAGGAGCGGTCCAACAAATAATTCAAAAATATCGAAACTTCAATCATCCACTCTTTACCATTGAAGAAATTATAAACAATCGGAAGTATTACAATATTTATATTGGGAAATTTAATACCAAATTGAACGCCCTGAATCTTTCTTTTGAATTAGCCCATAAATTCAATCGAAATTTTAGGGTTCAGAAAATTCAAGAGGAAAAAAAGGAAAAAATAAAGGGAAAAGGTATTGATTTACAAATTGATGAGGTAGCCCACGGTCCTTTTAAACCAACAGTTCCAAACTATCCCGATTCAAAAAAGGGAACCCCAAAAAATCGAAGGGTAGAGGTGGATTTAGTCTCTGTTAAAGGAGGAAAAAGGGAGGAAAGTTTTCAACTGGACAAAATATTAAAAAAGGGAATTTATACTGCTACCCTTAAATATTGGAATCTTTACCCTTTACCCTTGACCAATGCTACCCTTTTTATTAAATTGAAAAAAGAAGCGGTGGTGCTGGCAGGGGGAGTAAAAGTACAGGGAAAGGGAGTTAAATATCGTCGACGGGGAGATTTACTAATTCTCTATTTGGGAAAATTTAATCCCAATTCCAATCCATTGCCAATCACAATTCGATTTTTTGCCCATCGGAAATTTTCATTTAATTCCCTCCCGGTTTATTTAATCGGACAAAATCCTTTAACCAATAGATGGATTTATCGAGGAGACGCAGAATTGGAGTCAGTTGCCCGGAGAAACTTTTTTAAGAGAAAAATAGAAAAAGGGAAGATTGGTCATTCCACTGTTTCCTCCAAAGAGGTGGCAATTTTAAAAAAAGGGATAAAATATGGGATTGTTTCGCCAGATAAAAATCTAACCACTGCCGATGATTCAATTAATTTAAAAATTGTGGTGCCGTTGAATAGTAACTTTAGCCTATCGGTAAATGGAAAGGAAGTTTCCCAAACCCGAATTGGGGAGAGGGAAAAGGATAAAACCCTTGGAATTGAGACAATCCACTATGTAGCGGTTCCATTGGCAGAGGGAATAAACCGGTTCCAACTCAAAATTGGTCAAAAAAATTATTTTAGGCAAGTGATATATACCACAGATATAGCCGATATAAAGTTTAAACTTTATCCGGAAAATCCGCCAGCAGACGGAAAAACTCCAGTCTATTTAATAGTTCAGTGTGTGGACGATAAAGGGAATATTGTTCCGGTCAGTGGTTTTATGAGAGGAGAGGTGGATAAAGGAGATATTTTCGACTATCCTACAGGAGAGTTTAAAAGGTATCCCAATGACCAGTTTACAATTAAATTGGTTCATGGTAAAGGGATTATTAAACTTTCTCCCGCCGGAGATAGGGAGGAGCGAAAGGTAACTGTCCAATTTAAAGGGATTAAAAGGGTTTATCGCTTTTCTTTTGTAACCGAAAAACGACCGTGGTTAATCACCGGAATTGGAGAGGAACGATTTAGTAAATTTGAAAATTCAAAGGGAAAAAAGTGGAGTAGACGGAAAGGGTTTATCAATTTTTATGGAACTGGTACAGTTAAAAATCGGTATGTGGTAACTCTCCGTTATTTTTCCAACCCTCCAAAACCTGACTATTCCACCTCTGGAGAAGAGGGACCCGGTTATCATATTTATGGTGATTCATCTAAACTTTATAAAACTGCCCAAAGTGGGAAACGGCTTTATCTGAAAGTAGAGGAAGGCAAAAGTTATTTTCTCCACGGTGACTATTCTACCGGTTTTGGAAAGGACCTTAAATTTGGAAAATATGACCGTAAATTTACCGGCGAAAAACTGGAAATAGTCAAAAAGGATAATTATCGACTTACCACTTTTTATACTTTAACCCATCGGGATTTGGTGAGGGAAGAGGTAAGGGCAAATGGACTCTCAGGTCCCTATTTTTGGCATTACAATATGGTGCCCGAGAGTGAAAAAGTATGGATTGAGGTTAGGGACCGGGATAATCCCGATATTATAATTTCCCGAAAAAATATGTCCCGATTTGATGATTATGAAATTAACTACTATCAGCGATATTTAATTTTTCGGGCTCCAGTTTCCAATTTTGATAAAAATCTCAATCCAGTTTATGTGGTAATTCAGTATGAGGGAGATGACAATCAATTAAAAAAAATTATCCGAGGAATAGCCGGTGAAAAGTCAATTACAGACCACTTAAAATTTGGAGGAGAAATTGTAGAAGAACGTTCTTTTTTAGGTAAAAAAAATCTGGGTGGAGTTAATTTTAAATATAAAAAAAATGGTTTTAAAATAAAAGGGGAATGGGCAGAAAGTATAAATCAATACGATTTAAAACGTTCCCTCCGGGGAACCGCCCGGGCAATTGAAATGGAGTATAAAAACCGGGCACACCAGTTGGCTATCTCTTATTCTTATACCCAAGCCAATTCCAATTTTTACAATCCAACCGCATCGGTAGTAAATCGTGGTTACCGAACCCGCCAATTTAAACTCTCCAAAAAAGTCGGAAATTTGGAGGTAGTCTATCGGGATAAAATGGACAGAAACCGTCAATTGATCAGCCGGAAACGGAGTCTGGACGCTACTTATAAATTGAATCGGAAGGCAACAGTTACAGGTGGAATAGTTCAGCGGACCCGAAAGGGAGAAGGAGAATACTACCAAGTTACCGATGGAAGATATGGAGTGTCTCTTTCTCCCACCAATCGACTTACTCTCCAATATAAACGGGAACAGACTTTAAAATCCAATGACGGGACCAATTTTAGAAAGACTAACCGAAACGGCACTTACCGATTAGCCCAAGGAATAGTCCTAAAAGTGCAAAATACAAAATTGATCAGGAATGGGACTCCTACCAGTAGCACTACCATTGCCCTAACCTCAAAACTTCCGGGACACACCTCAGCCTATGCCAAATATAAAATCGATGATTCTATTTCCGGGCGGGAAGCTAAAGGTTTAATCGGAATTAATAAAGTGTTTCAAATAGATAAAACCACTGCTATTTCCACCGGTTACGAACAGGGAAAAGTATTTAAAGGGAATACCTCCCAAAATTATAAAGTCATGCGGTTTGGAATAGAATGGACCCGGGAAAAGGATAAAAAAATATCGGTTAAATATGAAAATCGGGTTGAAAAAGGGAAAAAACTTAAAAGGTTAATTCAAGGAGGGATAATCTGGAAAGCCCGGGAAGGGTTGACCCTTTCGGTTAAAGAACGTTTTTTTGTCAGCCAATTCAGATTGCAGGATTTGGCAGTAGGTATTGCCTATCGCCCTTCTTTTAACGATAAACTCAATTTACTGTTAAAAAGTCGTTGGACCACCTCTACAAAAGATGCGGTTTCTAAAAAATGGTTACTTTTAACAAATTTAAATTATCAACCTAATCGATGGTGGGAAATTAGTGGTCAGACAGGAGTGCGATTTCAAAAGGTGGAGGGAGTAGGGACTTCATATGTAGAAATGGTTAGAGGGGGAGTCTTTCGATTTATTGGGAACCATTGGCGGGTAGGAGGGTACGGAGGAATTATCCGGGAACGGATTCGGGATAGTTATCGAATCGATTTAAACCCGGAAGTTGGCTATTCTCCTTTGCCCGGAATTTGGTTGGTAGGTGGAGTTAACTATTTCCACTATTTTGACCATTCATTTACCGCCGCCACCTATGCCCAACGGGAATACTATTTTACAATTCGGGTTGTATTTGACGAAAAGGCTCTAAAATTCTGGAAAAGGATTTTAAATGGCGGTTTCCGGCAACTCTTCAACCCCTTTTGGGACTATTTGGATAATGACGATTTTGACGATACTTTTAACGACTACTATTAATGGTTATCAAATTTCCGGCACAATTTATGAAGATATAAATGGTGATTCCAATATCAGTAACGACGGGGTTAAAATCGAGGGAGTAAAAATTTATCTCTATCGAGACAATGGAGATGGAAAGTTAAATGGAGAAGATACTTTTATTGGTTCAACTCAAACCGATTCCGATGGAAAATATACTTTTACTCCCTCCACTACTGGAGATTATTTTGTAATTGTGGATTCTAAAACCTTAACCCCTTCAGCCGGTTTAAAAACCGGTTACACCAATTCGGATGTATGGGCGGAGCAAAGTTATGGGTCAGCTGGAGTTTATTGTGATACCGATGGAGACTCCTCTACTCCACCGGAACAGTTAGATAGTGCCGGTAGTTGCTTTGGCGGAGCCTATGGAAACCAAAGTGATAACTTTTCAACCCTTCTTCCATCAGGTGCGGAACATTATGGAAAGGTTTCTATTACCGATTCGGAGCCGGAAAAAAGTTTAGATTTTGGATTTAGTTTTAATCTTGTGGTAAATGTGGAGGATTTAATCGACGATACCGGAGACCCTGCCCAAGGAAGTCTCCGACAATTTATTTTAAATAGTAACCGTATTGAGGGAGCCAACCAGATGCGATTTGTGCCCGCTGTTCCTCCGAACATCTCTCAAAATGGAGGAAAGTGGTGGCAAATAATTGTGGATAAAAGTTACGATTCTACAAAACATTACTCCCTTCCTCCGGTGGAGGATTCCAATACTACTTTAAATGGAACTGCCTATTCCTATACCGATGGAATTTCGAATCGGGATACCAATCCGGGCAGTAGTGGTGGAAGTGGTAAAAAAGTTGGAGTTGGTGCCGATGGACGACCAGATAGTGGAGATGAAATAAAACTACCGGTTTTTAATAAAAAAGAGTTGGAATTAAATCTCTCTGAAAAGGGAGATGGAATAGTCTTTAAAGAAGATGGAGGGAAATTGGAGGAGTTTGCCATTTTTAACGGAGAAAATCGGGATGGGTCAATTTTGGTAAAAATTGAGGGAGACAATGTTTCCATTTCCAACAATTTTATTGGAGTACGGGCAGATGGAACCCAACCTTCAAAAGTAAATAGTAAAATAGGAATAGACCTCTATCCAGCCTATTCCCAAGGATTAATAGAAGGTAATTTAATTGGATATTTGGGAGATACCGGAGTTAGAATTGAAGGGAAAGGGAGGGTAACTCTAAACGATATTTTTCAAAATGGATTGGTAGAGGAGTGTGGAAATGGAATTTCCGCACAAATAGTAAACGGTAACTCAACTAATCGAAATAGGGATGAGGTAGTAATTGATGGCAATAGGGTTTGGAAAAATGCCGGTTTTGGAATTTTATCTGACCCGGCAGGAGCCTTTACCCTTTCCAATTCCTCTATTTATCAAAATGGCATTGGAGATAAAGATGGGAATCGGTGTAACAATAGGGATTTGGGGGGGGTGTTGGTCAAAGGGAATGGAAACCTCCTCCAATACAACCGGATTTATCAAAACCGGGGGGCAGGGATTGTGGTGGCAAAGGGAAATTCCCAATCGGTTGAAAATAAAATAAGTCGAAACAGTTTTTATGAAAACGGAGGGATTGGAATTGATTTGGATAATTCGGGAGAAACCGGAGACGGAGTAACCGCCAACGACGGAAAAAAGGACTCCTCCCAACAAAACAAGGGAGTAGACTATCCAATAATCCAATATGGAGAAAAGGAGGGAGATATTTTACGGGTAAAAGGGTATGTGGGAACTTACAACTCTCCGATAGCCGAAACCTTTACCCTCCAATTTTACCGGGCAAAAGATGACGGAAACAACAACGGAGAAGGGGAAGAAGGAGATGGAAAATCCCTTTCCCACGGGGAAGGGGAAATGTTTTTGGCCCAATGTGATTCCAAATCAGATGGAACTTTCGAATGCAATTTAACCCTTAACGGAGCTACCCTTGGAGATGGAGAAAAAATTACTGCAATTGCTATCGATTCCAATTCAAATACCTCCGAATTTGGACCAAACCGGCAAGTGGTAATTGTTCCGACTGTTTATGGATATGTCTATAACGATAAAAATCACAACTTTTTAAAAGGAGAAGGGGAAGAGGGATTGGCTGGAATATCGGTTAAATTGTGGTATAAAAACGGGAATGATTGGGTTTTGGAAAACAGTATTACTACCGACTCCAATGGTTATTTTACATTCCATCCTCAAAAGAATGGGACCTATAGAATAGTGGAAGACGCCCAAAATAGTGCTACCTCATCAGCCCAATCTTCTGATAAACCGGGTTGGATTTCTACCAATGGCAATATTTACGAAACTCCATGGGAAAAGACAAAGGAAATATTGGTGTTTTTCGGAGATTATCACGGTGGTAGGATTGATGGGACAATTTTTAACGATAATGGTGGAGGAGAAAAGGACTCATCCACTGCCAATAACGGGGTACAGGACGGAGAAGAAAGGGGAATAGAGGAGGTAATTGTAAAAGCTTGTCAAACTACTTCTTGTAACTCTCCAATTGCTACAACCTTAACAAAAGGAGAAGGAAACTATTCCCTCTACGTCCCAGCCGACTACGATGGAAAGAGTATTTATGTGATAGAAGAAGACCCAACCGGTTGGACCTCCACCGGTGATAACCGAAACGGGACAATCGACAGTGATGCCACCACTTCCCTTTTGGATAGGAATAGCTTAAAATTGGAGTTTAAAACGGGACAGATTTATACCGGTTACAATTTTGCTGATGTAGGAGTTATAACTTTAAACCATCCCCAAGGGGAGAGTTCAACTCAAGGGGGGACAATTACCCTCCGCCATACCCTTTTTATAAAAACTCCCGGAAAAATTGCCCTTCTGTTAGCCTCTGAAACAGGAGTAGTTTACTCCCTTTGGGAAGATTCCGATTGTGATGGGATTGGAGAGCAGGAAATTTCACCGGATGATAATGGTTACTACTGGTTAAAAGGAGGAGAAAAGTTGGGGGTTGGAGAATATTGTTTTATATTAAAAGGGTTTACTCCAACCGACTTAGAGCCCAATTGGATTGAAAAATTGACTATTTTAGCCTTTGAAGATTGGAATAACGCTTCCAATCCAAATGGAGAGACTGGAAACAATTTTGACGATATTGGAGAAGTGGTCGACTCCTTCCCAATCTCTGTCGCTGGAGGTAAATTGAGATTAATAAAACAGGTTCGAAATTTAACAACAGGAGAGGAATTTGGAGTAAAAAATAGTGGTAAACCCGGCGACAGAATTGAATATCGAATTGGCTTTAAAAATTTAGGAGGTCAACCTTTAAAAAAGGTGGCTCTGCACGATGCTATTCCCAGAGATACCCGGTTTATAACCGGCAATTACAATGGGGATGATGTAAAATTGACCCTCAACGGGGAAGAGTTTACCGGTAAAATTGGCGAAAATCCGGACCAGGACGGAGTTACTTTAATTAATGGAGTTTTAAATGTAGACCTTTCAAAATTGACCAATGGGAAATATTCCACAATTTTGGGAGGTGATTCCGGCTATCTTTACTATCAAGTCCAATTAAAAAAGTAGAACAGAAAAGTAGAAGTTGGAAAATGGGATTAGGGATTTTGAATCGAAATTCTAAAAGTCCGAACTTGAAAGAGGTCGTGCAATTTTGGAGTTACTGATGTATAAATTAAAACTGACCCATTGGTTTCGGAGGTTTGAATTTGGGAGCAAAATTCTGACCCACACTTTCCACAATTTGTCATAAAGTAGTGAAAAGTCATATTAATATCGAAAGCCGGAGTATCTAAATTGACCTGTTTTAAACAAGAATCGGTAAAATCGTGGGCTTCAATTGCCATTAGAGCAAATTCGGTCCCTGCCCGCGCCATCAATTTTGCCCGAACATCCATAAAAGCAGAGCGGGTATGTTGGGAGGCGGTTCCACTAAAGCTCAATGCAATTGCTCCAATTACAGCCATAATTATTACAAATGCCAAAACCAGTAGGAGGGCTGACCCATTCCGCATCCCTATATTTACTATTCCAGTTGCCACCCTCTTTTTAATTCCCTTACCATTTTTTTTCTCCCTTTTTTCTAAAATTCCATTTTTCCTTTGCCTTCCGTTTCCCATTTTTACTCCTCTTTT
>Ga0256828_1001718_pt1 | contig 13469 bp, 17 predicted proteins | sample CV88metaG_FD_185993 | JGI IMG/M metagenome (GOLD analysis project Ga0256828, IMG submission 185993) | Hydrothermal vent microbial communities from East Pacific Rise, Pacific Ocean - CV88 | ecosystem: Environmental > Aquatic > Marine > Hydrothermal vents | place: Pacific Ocean: East Pacific Rise... | reverse complement strand
TGGCAAAAATTGTTAAGAAATCTAAAAAGACTAGAAAAATTGTTACTGTATGACAAGCTCATATACAAGCATCTTTCAATAATACTATTGTTAGTATTACTGATGAAAAATGAAATGTGTTAACTTGGGCTTCAGGATGATCTGCATGATTTAAGTGAGCTAGAGAATCTACTCCTTATGCTGCGCAAGTTATTGCTGAACAGGCAACTTCTAGGGCTAAAACATTACACAGTTTAGAAACAGTTGACGTTTACGTTAAATGAATCTGAGTTGGTAGAGAACAAGCTATTAGATGATTATTATCTGGATGAGTAGATATAAGAGCTATATTTGATATAACTCCAATTCCTCATAACGGATGTAGAAAAAAGAAAGTAAGAAAACTATAATATAGTTAATTTTAAATTTTTAATTTTAAATTGGTTTTATGCGTTACACTTGACCAAAGAAAAAATTATGTAGAAGAGAAGGTATTAATCTTTTTTGAACAGAAAAATACGATTTAACTAAATCTAAAAGAGCTCCTTTAAGATCTAGAAAAACTAGTGAATTTTGAACTCAATTAAGAAAGAAACAAACTGCAAAAAGAATGTTCTGTTTATCAGAAAAACAATTCTTATCTTATTTTAAGAAAGCAGTTAAGAACCATTCTGAATGAACTACATGAGAAAAAATGTTAAGATTATTAGAATTAAGATTAGATAATGTTGTTTATAGAGCAAATTTTGCTAGAACAAGAATGCAATCTAGACAATTCGTTAGTCATGCACATTTTACAGTTAACTGAGTAAAAGTAGATGTTCCATCTATTTCAGTAAAAGTTTGAGATGTTATTGAATTAAGAGAAAAAATGAAGGAAAGTCCTTTATATAAAACTCTACTTGAAGAATTAGCTGAATTTTCAAAAGCAAATAAATGAAAAGTTACTAACTCTAAATGGATTGATATTGATTCAAAAACTTTAAAAATTACGATTAAAGCATTACCTGAGAAGGAGGATTTCGAAAGTATTATAGACATACAACAAGTTGTAGAGTTCTATTCTAAATAATCAAATTATTACTTCTTTAATAAAAATAAATAATGCATATTATTCATAATATAATCTGAGTACCTAAAGTTACTCAAGAAGATATTGAAAAAAATACTAGTGTATTTAATTTATGACCGCTTCCTAGATGATACGGTATTACAATTTGAAATTCACTAAGAAGAGTATTATTATCTTCTATACCTTGAACTAAGGTTACTTGAATCAAAGTTAAATGAGTTAATCATGAATATTCAACTTTACCATGAGTTAAAGATGGTATTATTGATATAATGTTAAATCTTAAATGATTAATTTTAGATAAAAAAGATTCATGAATATCATGGTTAAAGATTTCTAAATCAACTGCTTGAGTTGTTACAGCTGCTGATATTAAGGTATCTGATTGAATTGAGATACTTAATAAGGATATGTATATAACTGAGATTGATAAAGATTGATTAGAACTTGATATTGAAATAAGAGTAGAAAAGAATGTTTGATATAAAAGTATTGAAATGCTTAAGGAAGAAGAAGATGATGTATCAGTTTTATTAATAGATGCAAACTTTTCTCCAGTTCTTAATGTTAAATATGAAATTTCAAATGCAAGATTTGGTGATATGGTAAATCTAGATTCTTTAGAACTTACTATTTCAACTTCTTGAATTATTTCACCTATTGATTCTTTAAAATTTTCGTCTAATATGTTAAATTCATATTTTAATATATTTAACGAAGAATCATTGCAAATTGAATGAGAATTTATTAGTAGTGTTAAAGATTTATTAGAAAAAGAAAAAGAAGAAGTTAAAGAAGAAATGGAAAAAGAATCTTATACTCCAATTGAGATAATGTGATTATCTCCTCGTACATTAAATGCATTAATTAATTGAGATATTCTTTCAATTGAAAAATTAACTAAATGTACTGAGACTAAGTTATCTTCTATTAAAGGTTTTGGTAAAAAAGCTATGACTGAAATAAAAGATTCTTTAAGAGAAAGAGGTTTAAATTTATTATGAGATGATTAATAAATAATTTTAATTAAAAAATTTAAATTTTATTATGAGACACAGAGTTAAAAAACATTTAAAGTTTAATTGAAAATCTTTTCAACATAGAAAAGCTATGCAAAGAAATCTAGTTACTAGTTTTTTCTTACATAAATCAATTAAAACTACAGAGAAAAAAGCTCGTTCTATAATCCCATTAATTGATAAACTAGTTAATACGGTTAATACAAAAGATGAGATGACTGCAATTAGAGTTGTTATGCAATATCTATTTACAAAAGAATCTTCTAAAGAGCTTTTCACTAACGTTGCACCTAAATTTAAAGGAAAACAAACTTCTTGATTTACAAGAATTTCTCCTATTAAATATAGAGATTGAGATAGTGCAAAATTAGTATTATTAGAATTAATTTAATAATATTTATACAATGAAGACAATAATGCCTAAACAGGTTGCTGGTAATGAAAGAAAATGGTATGTAGTTGATGCTAAAGGTAAAACTTTATGAAGACTTGCTACTAGCATTGCAGTAATCTTAAAATGAAAAAATAAAGTTGATTATGCTCCTCATGTTGATAACTGAGATAATGTTATTGTCTTGAATGCAAATCAATTTGCTGTAACTTGAAAGAAAATGGAGGATAAAATTTATTATTCTCATACTTGATATCTTGGTGGTTTAAAAGAAATATCTTTAGGTAGACTTTTAGAAAAAAAACCAACAATGGCACTTAAAAATGCTGTTAATGGTATGCTTCCAAAGAACAAATTAAGACAAAAAATGATTTCAAGATTAAAATTAGTTGTTTGAACTGAACATGAATATAAGGCTCAACAACCAGAAGAATTATCTTTATAATCCTTTAAAATAAGAATATGGTTAATACACATAACTACGCAGTTTGAAAAAGAAAAACAGCTTCTGCACAAGTTAGATTATTTGATGGAAAATGAGAATCTATCATCAATGGTAAAAAAGCAACTGAATATATTTCAAGAGCTGATTTATTTGATGTTTTATACAATCCTTTAAAAATAGTTTGATTAAAAGATTCTGTTTACTTTGAAGTTAAAGTTTCTTGATCAGGTGAATCTGCTCAAGTTCAAGCTATAGCTCATTGAATTGCTAAAGCTTTAGTTTTAAAAGATGAAGCTTTAAAAGCTAAGTTAAAAGAAGCTGGTCATATGACTAGAGATGCTAGAAAAGTTGAAAGAAAAAAACCTGGGTTACACAAAGCCAGAAAATCTATTCAATGGTCAAAAAGATAATTTTTGAATTTCAAGTATTTTTTATATAATTAAACTAGTTTTAGTTAACTAGTTTAATTAATAATTTAATTATTAATTTTTATAGTAATGCCTACTATTAATCAATTAATTAAGAAGAATAGAAAATCACCATCTATTAAGAGTACTGCACCTGCATTACAATGAACAAAAAATTCTTTAAAAGGAAAATTTGTTAAATTAGCAAAAGGGTGTCCTCAAAAAAGATGAGTATGTGTTAAAGTTACTACTATGACTCCTAAAAAACCTAATTCTGCCTTAAGAAAAGTTGCTAGAGTTAGATTAACTAATGGATATGAAGTAAATGCATATATTGGTGGTGAAGGACATAATCTTCAAGAACATAGTGTTGTTGCTATCAGATGAGGTAGAGTAAAAGATTTACCATGAGTTAAATATCATGTTGTAAGATGATTACTTGATACTGAATGAGTTTCTGATAGAAGACAAGGTAGAAGTCTATATGGTGCAAAAAAACCAAAATAGTCATTTTAATTTAAAATTAGGAGTAAGTTTTACAATTGCTGAAGATACCTATTTTTAAATATTATTATTAATTGTTATATCTTATGATAAAAACTACAAGAGATCCAATGTTAGAAAAGTTTATTAACTATATTATGTTGGATGGTAAAAAAAGTTTAGCTAGAAAATTACTAGATGATACTTTTGAAGAAATCAAAGCAAAAGGTCAAAAAAATCCAAGAGGTATTTTTGATAGAGCTATGGAAAATGTTATGCCTAAAATTGAAGTTAGACCTAAAAGAGTTGGTTGATCTATATATCAAGTACCTCAAGAAGTTAATTCTAAAAGACAATTATTTTTAGCTGCTAGATGGATATTAGATTCTGTTAGAGCAAAAAAAGGAACTTCTTTTTCTAGATTATTAGCTGTTGAATTAATTGATGCTGCTAATGAAACTGGTAATGCAGTAAAAAAGAAATTAGATGTTTATAAAATGGCTGAAGCTAATAAGGCTTTTGCAAGATTTGCACAACAAAAAAGAAAATAATTCTTATTTAAAAACTATTTATAATTTAATTTTAGAAAAATGGCTCACAAGAAAGCTCAATGATCTACTAATAATGGTCGTGATTCTAACGCCAAGAGATTAGGTGTTAAGATTTTTGGAGAACAACCTGCTGTTGCTTGAAATATTATCCTTAGACAAAAAGGTAATAAATTTTGGCCAGGTGAAGGTGTTGGACAATGAAAAGATTTCACTCTTTTTGCTACTAAAGATGGAACTGTTAAGTTTTATGAAAGATCAAAAAAGAGATATGATTGAAGAATTTACAGAAGAATGTATATTTCTGTAGTATAATAAAAAGCTAGTTTAAACTAGCTTTTTATTTTTTTATATATTTTTTAAAATTTATAGATGATTTAGTAAAACCATTTTTTTCGTAGAATCATGCTACTTCGTCAGATCAGGATAACGTAAATTTATATACAGATTCTTGATTTCAATATTCTAGTGCTTTTTTGATTAACATTCTTCATATTCATAGTCATTCATATCATTTTTTTACTACTACATCTTCTATTCTACATGCTTTTACTCATCCTCTAATTAGTTTATATTCAATTATTGCTGTTAAGCTTCATATAATTGAATTGTCTTTTTTTGCAATAAAAATTTTTGAATTGTTTATTATATTTTTGAAATATCTTTGAATTGTTTCTTTATTACTATCTTTTATTCATTTTAGATTTTCAATTGTACTTATATAGCTTTCAAAATTATTATTTAATTCTTCCTCTGTCAACTCTATTATTTTTATCATTATTTAAATATTATTAAGTATTTGTTCTGCTTTTTCTATATCTTCTGGATATCATATATCTATAAACTTATTTTTTATTGTAATTAGTTTAAATTTATTTTTTTCTATGAATTTATTTATTGAATCTGTAATTTCATATTCATCTCTAGCTGATAGGGGGATATTTTGCGATATATCTATTATAGATTTATTAAATTTATATACTCATAGATTTGCTAAGTTTCATATATTTTCCTTTGGTTTTTCTACTATTTCAATTGCATATCAATCTTTGTTTTTAAAAATTCAGTATTTTCCTGGTTGTTCTACCTCTTTTACTAAGCATCAGTAATTTTTTTCTCTTAATAAATTATCTATATCTTCTTTATAGAAAATCGAGTCTCAATTTAGTAATAATATATCTTCATCAATATTAATGTCACTTATAGCACCTCAAGTTCATTTTTTTTCACATTGAGAATGATATGTTATTTTTGTTCATTTGTAATCATTTCACAAATGATTTTTTATTTTATCTCAAAGATACTTAATTACTATTATTATTTCATTTACGTCTTTGTATATATTTTCTAGATTATATTCTAGTATAGTTTTTCAATTTATTTTAATTAAAGGTTTAGGTATTTCTATAGTAATTGGTCTTAGTCTTGTTCATTTTCATGCTGCTAGTATTATTGCTTTCATACTTGTTTTTTATTAATTATTTTGATTATTTTAACTATATTTATTTTTTGTTCAAAAAAATATTATTTTTTAACATTTAATATTGCTTTTTTCTTGATTATTAAGAGATAAACAGTATATTATTTTGGTAAATATTTACTAATTATACAATAATATGTCTGAAGAAAATATTGATGTTACTCCAGAGAATAATTGAGATGATAATTCTCAAACATGATTAGAAATACCCAAAAATATTGAGTATGAATGAGATACTAATAGAAGTATAACAGATGAAATGGAAATGTGTTATATCGACTATGCTATGAGTGTTATAGTATCAAGAGCATTACCTGATATTAGAGATGGTTTAAAACCTGTTCATAGAAGAATTCTTTTTTCTATGCACGAACAATGATTAAGAGCTTCTGCTAAATATAGAAAATCTGCAACTGTAGTTGGTCATGTTCTTTGAAATTATCATCCACATGGTGATTCTTCAGTATATGAAGCAATGGTTAGAATGGCTCAAGATTTTTCACTTAGATATCCTTTAGTTAATGGACAATGAAATTTTTGATCTATAGATGGTGATAATGCAGCAGCATATAGATATACTGAAGCTAAAATGACAAAGTTGGCAGAGTATATGTTATCAGATATAGAAAAAGAAACTGTTGATTTTAAAGATAATTTTGATACTACAAAAAAAGAACCAACTGTACTACCAACTAGAATACCTGATTTACTTATGAATTGAGTAATGGGTATTGCTGTTTGAATGGCTACAAATATTCCAGCTCATAATTTAACTGAATTAATAAATGCAATAAAATTTCTTATTAATTCTGATAATATGTGAGAAATTTCTGTTGAAGATTTAATGGATTATGTTAAATGACCTGATTTCCCAACTTGAGGTATTGTATATGATAAAGAAGCTTTATTAACTGCATATTCTACTTGAAGAGGATCAGTTATTGTTAGATGAGTTGCTAATATAGAAGAAAATAAAAAAGGTAAAAGATATATTAATATTTCAGAAATTCCGTATTGATTAAATAAACAAAATTTCATTATTAAAATTGCAGATTTAGTTAGGGATAAAAAAATTGTATGAATTAGTGATATTAGAGATGAATCTAATAAGGAATGAATTAGAATTATTATTGAATTAAAAAAGGATGCTTTTCCTAAAAAAATATTAAACCAATTATATAAACTTACTCCTTTGCAAACAAGTTTTGGTTATAATATGATTTGATTAGCTGAAAGATGAACTCAACCAAGATTACATAATTTAAAAGATTTTTTAGTAGCATTTATTGATCATAGAAAAGAAGTTGTTACAAGAAGAACTCAATATGAACTAAAAATTGCTGAAGCTAGAGCTCATATATTAGAGGGACTTAAAAAAGCATTAGACCATATTGATGCTATTATAAAAACAATTAGAGCTTCAAATACTAAAGATGATGCTAGAGTTGCTTTAATGAAGGACTTTTCTTTTAGTCAAATTCAAGCAGATGCAATATTAGAAATGAAATTAAATAAACTTGCTTGATTAGAAAGAAAAAAGATAGAAGATGAATTAAATGAAAAATTATTATTAATTGCAGATTTAAAAGATATTTTATCTAAACCAGCTAGAATTGTTAATATAATTAATGATGAGTTAGATTATATAGTTGAAACTTTTTGAGATGATAGAAGAACTCAAATTCACGAATGAAAAGTATGAGAATTTAATGCAAAGGATACTATTCCAAATGAAGAAGTTGTTGTTGTATTATCAAAAAATTCATATGTTAAAAGAGTATTATCTAGCTCTTTTAGAACTCAAAGAAGATGATGAAAGGGAATTACAACTGCTACAAAAGAAAATGATGAAATTAAATTAATGCTTTCAACTAAGAATCATAATGATTTATTATTCTTTACTTCTAAATGAAGAGTATTTAGTTTACCTGCTTATGAAATTCCTGAAACTACTAGAATTGCAAAATGACAACCAGTTATTAATTTGTTAAATCTTCAAAAGGATGAAGAGATAGCTGCTATTTTGGATATTACAGAAGAAAAAAATAAATATTTATTTTTTGTAACTGAAAATTGAACAGTTAAAAAATTAGATATGGATTTAGTTAAAAACATTAGATCTAGTTGATTAATTGTTTTATGAGTTAAAGAAGAAGATAAATTAAAATGGGTTAAAACAACAGCTTGAGAGGATCATATTTTTATTGCAACTAAATCTTGAAAAGCTATTCAATTTGAAGAAACAGATGTTAGACCTATGTGAAGAACTGCTTGATGAGTTAGATGAATAAGATTAAAAGAAGATGATAGTGTTGTAGAAGTTACTATTGTTTGAAGTGATGATAAATATGTTTTTGTTATTACTGAAAACTGAATGTGAAAGATTTCTGATATAGAAGAATATAGAAGTCAAAATAGATGATGAAGTTGAGTAAAAGCTCTTGCAATTACAAAAAAGACTGGTAACCTTATATCTGCAATGACTATTAACGATGATGATAGAAAAGAATCAGACTTGTTACTTATAAGTAAGGGAGGTCAAACTATCAGAATGAATCTAAGATGAATTAGAGTAACTTCTAGAGTAACTCAAGGAGTTATTTTAACTAAAGTTAAATGAAAAGAAGATGTTATTGTTAGTGCTTCAATCATTAAAAAAAGTGATGAAGATGAAATGCAAAAATAATTATTTTTTAAAATAAAAAGGATATGTGATTTAAAGCTCAAGTAACAACAGAGGAGAAGTGAGAAATTAGAACTAGTCTACATAATATACTTACTCCTTTTATATGAACTTTATTAGCTTTTTCTTGGACAATGGTTGTGCAAGAAATATTAAATATTTTTGAGGATAAATATCAATTACCAGAAGTAGCAATTATTATATCAATTGTTTATGCTGTAACTATGACAATATTTTGAATTGCTATATTAATATGGTGAAAAAGAATATTGAATGCTTTAGTTGATTTAGCGGTTACTGATGAAAGATATTTAGCAGAAAAAAATAAGAAAAAAGATGAAGATTTTGAATAAAAAAATAAACTATCATAATTGATAGTTTATTTTTTTATATTATTAATGAAATTAAGTAAATCTTTTTTTATTTTTGCTTCTAATTTTATTTCTTTATTTTTTCAATAGTGAAAAAAAGATATTTTCCAAGCATGTAGTGCTTGTCTTGTTAAATTAAAATTTTTTGATAAGTAATGATTTAAAGATTTATTTCAATAACTATTATCTCAAAGTATTGGATTTCATAAATGAGCCATATGAACTCTTATTTGATGCATTCTTCATGTTTCTATATTAATTTCAACTTCCGATATAGTTATTGTTTCTTTATTAGTTTTTAGAATATGTTCTTTTAATAATTTATAATGCGTTATAGCTGTTAATCACTTTTCTGATACTTGTACTTTATTTTCTTTTTTAGCATTTTCTATTCTAAGTAGTTTTTTATTAATAGTTCATTCTTTTCTTGATAATTTTCATAGAACTATAGTATAATAAGTTTTTTTTATTTTTTTATGTTCTTTAAAATCTTTTACTAATCTAGTTAATATATCTTTCTTTTTTGCTATCATTAGTATTCAAGAAGTATTTCTATCTATTCTATGTATGAGAGATGGTTTAAAAGTAAGAGAATTAAGTTTTTCTCATAGGTAATCTTGAACTTGTGATATTATATTTGTTTCTTTTGTTTTATGTTCTCATGGATGTACATTTATTCATGCTTCTTTATTTATTATAAATAAATCTCAATCTTCATATACAATATTATTTTTATTAAATTTTTCTTTATTGAAACTAGTTTCGATTATTTTTTTTTGTTCTGATAATGTATCAAAATCCTCATCTTTTAAAAATATCTTTATTTTATCTCATACTTGAAGCTTATACTCATTATCTCTTTTTTTATATTTTCATTCAGATCATTCAAATTTAATTTTTATTTTATCTTTTCTATTAAATTTATAAATTAGACTTCTTGTAGCGTTAGGAAAAAGTTTTTTTAAGAATTTATCTAGTCTTTGATTAGCATCGTTTTCTTCTATTTTAAATAATTTCATTAGTTTTATATTATTGGAATACTGTAAAGTCGAAAGCTTGGTTAGTAGTTATTTGAGGAATTCTAAATTCTAGGTTTTTTTGAAATCAATATGATTTTCAACTTGTTTTTACTCTTGTATAACGAGTTGGTATTTTAACATTATCTCAGTTTATATCTTCTACTTTTATATCATATTCTAAATATGGAAGATTTCATCAATTAGCTCATTTTTGCCATTCTAGTTTATTTATTATTGATAATTTTAAAACTGGTAAATCATCTGTTCAAATTTGATTATTCCACCAATCTTTTAATTGATCTTCAGTTCAATCTAAATCTACTCATAATAATCATCAAATATTAATTTCGTAATTAGTATTATCAACACTATCATTTATTTCGTCTCAAGTAATTCTATTTGTTGAACCTGTTGCGTTAACTGTATTTCATGACCATGATAATTGCCAGTTTATAACTTCGTAATCAGATCCTCACGAAAAACTTAGATTTGTTCAATCTAAATCTGGAACATAAAATTTAAAAGTTGTTTTATCAAAATTGATATCATCAATTTTTTTTAGATCTGCATCATATAAAATTAATTGAATTGGGTCATTAGCATTAATTTTATTTCTATTTTTATTAAAGTCGCTATTTCATCAATTTAAAGGTGGAATTAAAGCTCAAGTTGCTTCTATTTTAAATGACATTCATTGATTAGTAGAAGGCATAGTTACTCATGTCTCAGCTCATATATTATTTTGAGATTTAAACCACATAGCTTCTTCAATTCAACTATATGCTATATAGTATGCTATACTGGCATTTTCTATTCATTTAGTAGCTTTAGAGAAGGGAATAATATAACTTAGAATAAATTGAGCGGTCATTATTATTATCATAACTAGTCACATAGCTAGAACAATAGACATTCAAGATTTATTTTTTTTCATAACTTTTAAATTATTTTTATTATTATAATTTTATATATAATACTAGTATTTACAATAAAATATAATTTTTATATATGACAAAAACTATAGAATATAGTATTGATAAAATTAGTGAAATACATTTAGATATTTCTAAATGAGATATTATATTTATGAAATGAGATTTAGCGGCTTGAAAAACAACTTTTACTAAGCATATTATTAATAATTTATTAGGTATTGATGCTGAAATAAGTAGCCCTACTTATACATATTATAATAAATATTGAGATAATACATATCATTTTGATTTATATAGGTTAAATAATTATGATGAATTTTTTGCTATAGGTTGAGAAGATATTTTTGATAATGATAATAATATTATAATTGTTGAGTGGCCAGATATAATTGAAAAATATATTAAACCAACATATATTCTTAATTTTATTAAAACTGATAATGAAAAAAAGAGAATATTAGAAATAGAAAAAATATAAATTTTTTTTGATTTTTTAGATAAAAATTATATAATTTAGCGCGTAAATATTATATAATGTTAAATTTAAGTTATGGCAAATAGTCACGGATTAAAATCAAGTGTTGTAAAAAAACAAGCAAAGGCTAGAAAATTAGCAAAAAATAAATGAAAAAAAGATACTAGTGTATATATCTGAAATGAAAATCCACAAGTTAGAAAAAACCAATCTTATAAAGACAGAAAACATTATTTAGAAAATAAACAAAAATTTCCAAAGAAAAAATTAAAATCTAAAAATGTTGAAACTCTTAAAGAACAATGAATAATTGATGAAAGATGATTTTTTATAAAATGAAAAAAGAAAAATTTTGTTACTAAATCTATGGTTGATTCAAAAGGATTGGATTTTTACGGTATGCCTAGAGCTGGATAAAAATATAAAACTCATGTTTATACGTGAGTTTTTTCTATATTATTAATATTATTTTATGCAAAGATTTTATATAAATTATTTGGAATTGTGAGAAAAAAATTTATTTCTTGAAGAGGCTTGGTTGGTTCATCAATTAGTTAAAGTATTAAGATCAAAAAATTGAGATGAATTATCTTTATTTAATTGAAAAGAACATAAAGATTATATTTATAAAATTGTAAATATAGAAAAGAGAGGAATATTTGTAGATTTAGTTAAAGTTGAAAATAGAGATTGAGAAATTGATTTTGAACTATCTTTATATCAATCTCTACCAAATAAATTAGATAAAATTGAATATATAATCCAAAAGTGAGTTGAGGTTTGATTTACTAAATTTATTTTTTTTAGAAGTAATAGAAGTCAGGAATTAAGATGATTAACAGATTCAAAAATTGAAAGATTTAAAAAAATAATTATTGAAGCTGTTGAGCAATCTTGAAGAACTATAATTCCCGAAATCGAGTTTATTAAAAAGATTGATTCAAGTACTTTAAAAGAAGAAAAAAATATATTTTTTCATACCGAAGATAATAATTCTAGTTTGATTAAGAATTTAGATATTAGTACTTTTGGTAACAATATTAATTTATTTGTTTGACCAGAATGAGGATTTGACGATAAAGAAGTAGCTGAATTTGAAGAATCTAATTTTTCTAGAGTACATTTATGAAATAGAATTTTAAGAACTGAAACTACATGAATAGTAACTTGATTTTATATTGTTCAAAGCAAATAAAAAGACACATATATGTGTCTTTTTATTTTTGAAATATTTCTTAGTATTCTTTTTGTTCAGTAGTTTTTTTTCATACTTTTAAACTTATATTTTTTTCTTCTTTTTGTTTTTCTTTTATAACCTCTTTATATTTATTTACTTTTTCTCATCAGAATCAAAGTAGCTTATATATATCATATAGGAAATATATTTTATAATCTAATCTATTTATATATCACATTCAAAATGATATAGGGAATAGTAATAATAATATAAAGTTATTATTAATTTGTGGTACTCAAATTATTATAAGAAAGATTATTGTTATTAGTACTCAGTTAATTATATGATTTTTATATTTAGTATTTAACTTGAATAAATATACAAGGTTTAAAACTGGAATATATGATAATAATGGAAATTTTAATTCTTGTTTTTGTTCTAATTCTTTTAAGTCTTTAAGATTATTTTCATTATATTTTTCTTTTTCAATTTTTAGTATGTCTGAAAATGATTTAAATTCGTTTTTTGATAAATATCTAACTATATATTTTGTAAATGATATTGTTCATATATATATATCTTCTATTGTAGGAATAAATTTAAGATTTAATTTTATAAAGTTATCATTTATTATTAATTGAATTGATGAAAAAACAGTTAAAATTATATAAATTAGGATTAATAAATTAGAAATATTATTATATCATATAATGTAAAATAATATTATTATAAAAAATGAAAGTGAATTAATTTTTGTTATATTTTTTAGAATAGGTGATTTGTATTTATATAATTTTGATGTTATGTAGTATCAAATAAAAGGAATATAGGCTAAGATTATTGTTAATTTTCACTCTTCTTTTATTTTTGAATCTTTAATTTCTATAAGGTTTCAAGTATTTGTTTTGGATAATATTTCTCAAATAGTAAATAATTCTCACTTATTAGCTTTATAAATTCAATATAACAAAGTAATGAATAATAT
>Ga0256828_1001716_pt1 | contig 13480 bp, 13 predicted proteins | sample CV88metaG_FD_185993 | JGI IMG/M metagenome (GOLD analysis project Ga0256828, IMG submission 185993) | Hydrothermal vent microbial communities from East Pacific Rise, Pacific Ocean - CV88 | ecosystem: Environmental > Aquatic > Marine > Hydrothermal vents | place: Pacific Ocean: East Pacific Rise... | reverse complement strand
GGCAGGGTCAAAGAAATACTGTGACACTCTTCATTGACGGTGATGCTTTTCCGAATCTTCTCAAACCTATCGTACTGAGAAGTATAGAGCGTCTTGGTATACCTACAAAGGTTATCGCCAATAAAAAGATAAACATCGGCAGATCAAGCCATATTGAATATATTGTAGTGGAACTTGGTGCAGATGAAGCAGATCACCGTATTGTAGAGTTATGCGAGGAAAATGATCTGGTCATCACGGCAGATATTCCTCTGGCTGACAGGATCATCTCCAAAGCTGCCCATGCCATAGATCACAGAGGAGAACTCTACAGTGTGGAGAATATCAAACAGTACCTCGCTATGCGTAACCTTATGGAAAGCATCAGAGAAAGCGGAGAGATGCTAGGGGGTCCAAAACCGTTTGGGCAAAAAGACGCCCATGCCTTTGCCAATCAGTTCAATGCATTTTTAGCAAAGTACTATACATCAGCGGATTGAATGATCAGAAATGATATCCGATCCCGAAATAGACATTGTGCATACTCTGCTTATGTGTGAACAAACCGGAAACATCTGCATGAAAGATTCTGGATAGATCAACATTGAAGTCGTCCACCTCCCAATTTTTATATGTAAACCCCAATGTCATAAAAAAGTCAGGATTTACGCTGAACCAGCCCAGATCATAGCTGCCTTTATAAGGCATATATTTTATTCCGATATCAACAACACTGTACCTACCGTCTACGTTCATTGAAGAGAGAAACCAGTCATTTTTCATATCACCGTGCTGCACTCCGTAACTGGCATACCCGTAAAATGAGACACTCGGTGCAAATTCATAATTGAACTGTAGTGACGGTCCAAATTTATAGGTCATCAAACTTGTATCTGTTGCGTCAAGCAGAGTATACACTGCTAGAGCAGACTCAATATAGTTTTTCATTTTCATGACAGGCATAGAGAGCCCTGTATTGATACCGACACCAAAGAAGTTGTTATTCTCTTTATACAGATCGTACCCCATCCCCAGATTCAGGTCAAACCCTCTGATCTTATATTCACTTGGTACCGGTATTTTGGTATATTTATCGGCTATATCACTGATCGATCCGCCATAAAAAGGCAAATTTGTCGTAACCGGTATAGATGCGAATTGTGTTACTTTGTCAAATGTTTTCGAGCCGTAAAAGTCAGCACTGAAAAAATAGTACATATTTGAATCATTGAAATTACTGTGATGTTCATTCAGAGAAACGGTGAAAATATTCAGATCCACATCAGATTTCATAAAATTATTGATTCCCATTTCCCAGGAAAAATTGCCATTGCCTACTCTTAACTCCACTGTATGCGATGCAGTATTTAATAAAAAAACCAAAAGTACTATTTTTGCTATATTAGATTTCAACATTGTTACTTCCCCTATACAGAATAAGACAAAAATTATATACTTTTTTCATTAGTGATTTATTACCCTCTTTCCGGTTTTTTTTCATATTTTTTACTGCCGGTAATACAACTATGCTATAATCACTCCCAATGAAACAGATAATCTCAGCCAAATACAAACGTTTTGTACTCTATGTAGAGATCTTTATTGTGATCCTGCTGCTTCCGGTACTCTACAATTTTGTTCCCGTCAACCAAGGTACAACTACCTTCTACATTCCCTCATCAAATATAGATGATGTCACAGAGACTTTGGAGAAGAACGGTTATACCGTTACGTGGATAGACAAACTGATGCTGCAGATCATACGTACACCTAAAGAAGGCTGGTACACGGTTGCCCCAAAGGAATCCGGCAGACTTTTCTTTTTTGAGCATCTTCACAAAAAGAAGGCTCAAACCATGGATATTATTGTCTATGCCGGAGAGACGGCAAAAGAACTTACGGCGCGTCTTGCAAAAGATATGAAACTCAATAGAGATAAACTCTACCGCTCCTATCAGGCACATGCACGGTTTGAGGAAGCGGATATTTTTGCTAAACGCTACGAGGTAGCCAGAAAAGCTGATGAGAATACAACGATAGCGTACCTTTTTGATCTTTCTGCCAAAGTACTCCATGAGTTTGAAAAAAAATATTTTCATAAGAAGCCCGATACCCCGGAATTAAGAATACTGCTTACCATTGCCTCTATCATTCAAAAAGAGAGCAATTCAGTCAAAGAGATGCCTGCTATTGCTTCGGTGATCTATAATCGTCTCAACAAAGGGATGAAACTGCAGATGGACAGTACGCTTAATTATGGAGAGCACTCCCATACTGTCATTACTCCTGAGCGTATCAAGAGCGACACCAGCTACTACAACACTTACAAATATAAAGGTTTGCCGCCCTACCCTCTGGGAACGGTTACGGAGGATGCACTCTATGCAGCTATTCATCCGAAAAAGAGTGATTACCTCTTTTTCATGCTAAACAAAAAGGGTGAACATGATTTCACAGCAAGTTATGAAGAGCATCTTAAGAATATCAAAGCATTCAAAGAGTACCGAAAGAGTAAAAAAAGAGTAAAGAAAAAAGAGACAGTAAAAGTCAAAACCTCAAACCCCAAAGAGAAACGTATAAAAGAAGTGAACAATACTTCTGTTTCGTTCATACCGGCAAAATATTAGCCCAACTTAATAAAATTTAAAAATTTCTGCCAGAGTGAGCGTCTTAACGGTTCTTTTTTTAGTGTATTTCTGTGCTCTTTCTGCATCTCCAACACCTCAAGATGCTTTTGCAAAACATGTTTGGCTTTTTTAAGATGTACCGGTTCAAAATTCTGTATATTAAATTTACTTGGCATCCAAAACCTTCTCTATCTCATGCATGGCATCTTCGTTTTTAAGTCTGAACTTGATCTCGATCCGTCTGGAAGCATCTTTATCTTCCACACCATTGACTTTGACGGCATCCAGATAAGCACGTCCCGAAGCAACCAGTAACGGTTTAAGATTGTACTCTCTTGCAAAATCCAAAGTAAGCAGGAAGTTCATCACAGCAAAAGCACGTTTTTGTGAAAGATCCAGGTTGTACAGGTAACCGCCGTCACTGTCCGTATGCCCCTCAATGATGATCTTGTCCAAATGCGGCTTGATCTTGGGGTTGCTGACCAGTGTACCGACATACTCTTCAAATGCTTTCTTGAGCTCTGTTTTTGCCCCCTCTTTAAGTGTTGCACTTCCTTTATCAAAGAGGATGTTCGATGCAAGTCTGAGGGAACCGCTGTTTTTATCTATATCTATTTTGTCACCCAGTGCATCCTTGAGTGCTGCGACCACTTTGAGTTTTATACCCGTAAGTGATTTGATCTTGGCTTTTTGTTTTTGAAGGTTCTCTACAAGCTTGTCATATTTTGTAGCCTTTTCATCAAGTGCATTAAGCAGTTCCAGCAGTTTTTTGTCTTTGTTCTCTACTGTTTTATTCGCTTCAGTCAACTGATCTGAAAGTACGATCACTTTCCCTTTATACTCTTTGAGCATTTTGTTACGCTCTGCCAAAGAGAGCTGCGTTTTGTTCAGAGTTGCATTGGTATCATTCAGAAGATTCTGTACTATGACTATCTTTTTACTTAGCAGGTCTTTTTGGGTATTTGTCTTAAGAAGCATTTGGTTGAGTTTCTTTATCTCATCTTCTCTTAGTTTCAGTGTATGCAGATCCTCTTTGATACGCTTATCTTTTTTTGCTATCAGCTTTTTATCCGTATCTATTTCATTTTTATTTTTGGCAAGATCTTTATTTTTCTCTTCTAAAAGTGCTTTATTCTCAGCCAGGGAAGCATTCAGATCATCCAGTTTGGACTCTTTGGTTTTAAGTGTTTGGGAGATCAAAGCCAAACGATCCTCTTTCTCATGCAGATTACTTTTAAGAATGATCGACTTGGAGACGATCGCCCCTATGAGCAGAATGAAGACAAAAAGCAGCCCTGCCATCAGATCCGCATAGGATATCCAGAAGTTACTGCCCTCATCGGTACTTTTTTTTCTAAACATACGCTTACTTCTTATCCTCTTTGAGTGCAGCCAGATTACTGAGTATCATCTGATTCTGCTCTGCAATGACACGGGAAAAAGAACCCAATTTCTCTACGATCTGTCCTACTTCCGAGTCGATCTTTTCAAAAGTATGATCCACTATCCCGTCAAAGCGTTCCATAGACTTTTGAAGTGTTTTGGCATTGGAGTTAAACCCTTCTATGTTCTCTTTGATGGTAGAAACTGCATTGATACTCTCCTGTCTATCATGTATCTTATCCAGTGTCACCCTTAACTCATGAGAAGCATTCTGCATCTGCTTGGTCAGTGCGGTAAAACTTTTACTGGTCTCATTCATAATTGCAGTGAAGTTTTTCAAATACTGTTCATTGAGTTCACGTATAAAGTCCATATTGAATGTCTCTTTGAGTGTCTGGACGATCTCCTGGTCTTTAAGTTCACTCTGCATATGTTCATGTTTGATGAGTTCAGACTTTTTCCATACACGTGAATCATAAAGTTTTTCCAGGTCATAGAGGTTCTTATCTACTTTAGTGTTTCCTCTTTTTTCAAAATAGGTCCAGATCAGAGAGAGCATGATCCCGTAAATTGAAGCATAGAATGCCGTACCGATACCTGAAAGCAATACCGAGATCTCCTGATCAAGTGCACCCAGATCTTTGACTGTAAAGTCAGGCATGGAGATGGCAATAGCAATGAACGTACCGAGAATACCCAACATAGGGAATACAGACGGTGCCACACGCGCAAAGTTGTCATTACGTATATCTTTATAGTATTCAGCCATGAAATCTTTGACATGCAGTGTAGATTTTGTTCTGCCCATAATGGTCAGGGCATTGTCTCTGAGCTCACTCTGCAGATGTGCTTCCATAGCCGCGAACGAACCTCTCATATGACAGGCTGCATAGTTGGCATTATGACGTACAAAGAAGAGAAATACAACAAATATAAATGCGATGATCAGCAGTGTATACAACTCAACCTGCAAGGGAAGAATACCCAGATATCCCAGTACCAGCCCTACAAGAAAAAGTAAAGGAAGTAAGACAATGACAAAGGAGTGGGAAAAACATGATTTTGAGCTTTGGTTATCGAGTTGTAACATAGAAGCATCCTATAGGTATATTTTTGCGATTGTATAGATTATAGCAAAACTCTATAAACGGTGCGTTAACCTGTGTGCTGATCCTCTAAAACCATCACTTCCCCAAACGGTGTCTTTTGTTTAGGACGCATGCAGAGCAAAGCCCCGCATACTACGCTAACGCTGAGTTCACTTCAGCAGTAGGCTCATGCGACTAGTCGCATTATTCATTTAAAAACCATCACTTCCCCAAACGGTACTTCTTTGACTTCAGGCATTATCCACATGACATCATAGCTTGGTCCCAGTTCAGGGAAAGTTCCCATGCCGTCGGTAAAGTAAAGCAGGAGTGTCGGGTAGTTTATCTGTCGGTCTATGTACTCAAAGACAGGACGGAAATTCGTTCCCCCTCCTCCGCTTACTTCATACTCCAGTGCTTCACCGGGTAAAAAAACTTTATGCGATTGTATTTTGGCATCTGCGGTAATAAGGTCTATCTCATAGTTGGGGTAACTCTGCATAATGGAGCCTACTTCACCCAAAAAAGTACTCAAAAGTGTCTCATCTACAGAGCCTGAGGTATCTACAGCAATGACGATACGCAAAAGATCAGAGCTCAGTGACGGCAGGTAGATACCTCTGTAGAGGTACTTCATATTGGGAGGGACAAAAGAGTAGGTACTCTTGGCATAGCTTGCAATGTAGCCGTACAATAGCTCACGCCAGTCTACTTTATGGGAAAAGTACTCAGGTACAACGAATTTCAGATCTTTTGGCAAAGTGCCTTGCCGGTTGAGCTTTTGGAATATCTGTTCAAAATGCTCTTTAAGTTCTTCCTGCAACGCCTGCAACTCTTCCAAGGGCTCTTCATCCTCTTTATGCTGCACTTCATTTTTGTCGGCATTGTCACTGCTGAAACTGTCACTTTTGGCACCCTGTCTTGGTCTGTCACCCTTTTGGTTCCAATCCTCGGGTGCTTCCATCCCCTCTTGTGAGACTCTGTCATTGTTGGACTTTCCCTGCTCATCATATGCCTGCTCCTGAAGTGACTCATCCCCACTGAGCTCTTCATTCATGATGTCGGAGCGCAGCATTTCATACACCTCTTCGGCATACATCCCTTCAAAACGCTCTTGAAAGTTGGCACGCTCAGGTAGCTGAAGCCCGTTCTTTACCAGCATGGCATTGATGGTGTAGTCCGTAGCAAGCTGCCAAAGCCACTCATACCGCTCCCCTGCACGGCTCTGATGTTTCAAAACCGTATGCATGGCACCGTTGGCAAGTGCGAACTCCACCTCTTCTACAGAAGCATTGTCAAAGTACTCATCGTTATATTGCAAATGCACACCGTCAGACAAAAAAGACTCAATGTTGTCACTCTGTTGTAACTTCAATGCAGCAGCAACCGTCCCGAAGTAAGGATGATCCAACATTAGTCTGGCTTTGGCTTTTTCTATCTTCTCTAAGTAGGTCATGGTTTGATTATATCAGATATTGTCCCGAAATATGTAATGGAAATTACCAAATATTTCACTGATGCTTGTCTTATGGGTGTTTACAAAGAATTTGAGGTTAACCCATAGGTTAATTGATGATTTTTTGTGGATGCCCATGAGACAATGATCTATGGAAGATTGGTAATCTCTATTGTATATTTTGGAATTACGCTATCCCCAAATTACGCATGAAATTCCCGGCAATGATGCTGCTTCGCTCCTTGAACTGCGCTGCAAGATGCGGTTCATAGACTTCATCAAGTGTGGCATAAAAGAGTACCAACCACTGCTCAAAAGTCTCACGCTTCAACTCACCCAAGTACATATGCGGAGCAAAAGGATTCCCCCTGTAAGAGGTGTCACCCAGTGCAATGGAAGCCCAAAAGTCCACAAGAAGCTTCAAGTGCGGCTGCCAGTGTTCATTCTTCATATCATCTCCCAGTTTAGCAATGAAAAAAGGTCCTACGATGTCATCTTTCAAGACACGTCTGTAGAAGTTCATGACCATGGTCTCTATGTTCTCTTTGTTGATTGTATTCGCGGGTATCATTTGCTTCCTTATTGGTTTTTGTAGGTTATAGCAGAAGTAGCTTAAAGGTGTGTTGTCTTTCGATATCGTTCCCATGCTTTGCGTGGGAATGCATACTTCAATACATCATATAGTATAATAAGTTTATTTTTACCCAATAGTAGAATCGTAGTTATAATTTAGACTTTAATATACATTCCCACGTTCAACGAGGAAAGGAACAATAAATCAATGGAAGAAAAAGAATTTTCAAAAAAAATACACAACTATCTTAAATTAAATATTTATTTACTGATTATAATAAGCTCAGTACTTGTGATATATACACATGATTTAGAGACATTAATAGGTTCACTTATAACTACAATAATTAAAGGAATTTTATTTTTTACTTTTATGTATTTAGTTTTTCATCTTGCCTTTAAAGGATTACAAAAACTTGACTATCAAGATGAAAAAGGGATACATAGTAAAATAAATTTAAAAAAATCGTATTTTTGGATTAGTTTTTCTTTGATACTTGTAAGTGTTCTTACTTCAGTTGTATTGGGCTATATTGTTTTATTTAAGATATCACTATATAGTCTTATGGGACTATTTGTTGGGAATATGCTAAAAAAGCATTTTAACAAAAATAGTAAAGAGCAAGAAACTCTTTAAAGTATATTCCTCAAAACAATCGCATAATGCATCACAAAAAGATTTAAAAACAAGATCAACATGGAGGAGCCTCTTGAGAGGATCTGCTCTATACGTGTTCGCTCTTTTCCGTTGGTTCTGTAGGCAATCACAAAATGCACGACCGTTGCGATGGTCAAAATAATGACAAGCGTTAACTTCATATTGAGTGCATGGGAGATGGGGGTTCCGTTATCGTTGAAGAGCAGCGGGAAAAGACTGTATTTCATACCAAGAACGGCTCCGCTTGAAAGCAGTGAGATGAGTGCAACCACTTCAAACCAGCCAAAGATCGGTCCTACGTGGGGGTAGACCTCCTGTTGTGCCTTTTTGTCTCTTAAAGAGACACCGAGGATGAACATAAATACCGATCCGCCTATCCACGAGATCGCCATAATGAGGTGAATGTGGAATGCCCACTCTGTTACAACATCAAACATCTAACTGTCCAACTTCAGAACAGCCATGAATGCTTCTTGCGGTACCTGAACTTTACCGATGGACTTCATACGCTTCTTCCCTGCTTTTTGTTTTTCTAAAAGCTTTCTTTTACGGGTGATGTCTCCACCGTAACACTTAGCCGTCACATTCTTGCCCATAGACTTTACATTGGTACGGGCAATGATGTCATTACCGATACTCGCCTGGATGGCTACTTCAAAAAGCTGTCTTGGGATGAGCTCTTTTAGCTGTGCCACAAACGCAAGTCCACGTGAACGTGCTTTGTCTCTAGGGACAATGATGGAGAGCGAATCGACGATGTCACCTGCTACACGAATGTCAAGTTTTACCAAGTCACCCTCTCTAAAGCCGATAGGCTCATAGTCAAAACTCGCATACCCTTTGGTAATGGACTTCAATTTGTCGTAAAAGTCCATCACGATCTCATTCATAGGAATGTCATACTCCAAAAGTACACGTGTCTCATTGAGGTAATCCATCTTGATCTGAATACCGCGACGGTCATTGAGCAGTTTTATGAGGTTCCCCAGGTACTCTTGCGGTGTCAAAATGGTCGCTTTGACATAGGGTTCAAAGATCTTTGCTATCTTCTGCGGTTCAGGAAGCTCAGAAGGGTTTTGGATCACAAGCTCTTCACCGTTGGTCTGCTCTACTCTGTAGACAACCGTAGGTGCCGTAGCGATGAGTTCTAAGTTAAACTCACGCTCCAGACGCTCTTTGATGACCTCCATGTGAAGCATACCAAGGAAACCGGTTCTAAAACCTGAGCCCAATGCCATGGAACTCTCGGGCTCAAAACTGAGTGAAGAGTCATTGAGTTTTAATCTATTCAGTGCATCACGCAGGTCTTCAAATTTGTCTGTCTCTATCGGGTAGATACCTGCAAAAACAAACGGTTTGGCAGGTTCAAACCCGCCGATCATCTCTGCTGTAGGATTTTTGGCATCAGTGATCGTATCACCCACCTGTAAGCCTTCAACTGTTTTAAGTCCGGTGACTACGATGCCCACTTCACCTGTACGGATCTCATCGGTTTTGATGGGAGCGATAGGGTTCGGGTACATGAGGTCCAGCACTTGATGCTCCTCTTTGGTACCCATGATCTTAATGGTCTGTCTCTTCTTGATACTTCCTTCAAAGACACGCACAAGAGCCAAAGCACCCAGATAGTTGTCAAACCAGCTGTCATAAATAAGGGCTTTTGCAGGGGCATTTTCATCACCCTGCGGTGCAGGTACTCGTTCCACAATGGAGTCTATGAGTTCTGCTACTCCTTCCCCTGTTTTTGCAGAGACAAGGTTGTGTTCTGTCGCATCAATACCTATGGCTTCTTCAAGCTCTGAAAGCACTCTGTCCGGGTCGGCTGCAGGAAGATCTATCTTGTTGACCACAGGAAGCAGTTCCAAGTCATTTTCTATTGCAATGTAGACATTGGCAATGGTCTGGGCCTCTACTCCCTGTGCGGCATCCACAATAAGCAGTGCACCTTCACACGAAGCCAGGGACCTGCTCACTTCATAAGAGAAATCCACATGACCCGGAGTGTCAATGAGGTTAAGGATGTAATGCTCACCGTCCTTGACATAGTCCAAACGGACTGATTGGGCTTTGATGGTAATACCGCGCTCTTTCTCTATATCCATCGTGTCCATCACCTGGGCTGACATCTGTCTGTCACTGACCGCTCCACACTCCTGTATGATACGGTCTGCAAGTGTAGACTTTCCATGGTCGATGTGTGCGATGATGGAGAAGTTACGTATATTTTTTTGTGGTACTACTTTAGCCAATATTTTTCCTTATTAGATATAAACCCGTCTTATTCTTCGAAATGGAGACTTCCGTTTCTTAGTTACCCATCTCAAACAATGAATTAACACTCTCATTGTTATGTACTCTTCTGATCACTTCACCCAACATGGAAGCGGTTGAAAGCATTTTGATCTTTTTGGACTGTTTTGTCATAGGGATGGTATTTGCCACGACAAGTTCATCCAATTCACCCTCTTCTATGCGCTCATAGGCAGGTCCTGAAAGTACCGGGTGCGTACAACATGCCATCACTGAATTGGCACCGAGTTTTTTAAGTGCTGCAGCACCTTTGACCATGGTACCTGCCGTATCTACCATATCATCAATGAGGATGATATCTTTCCCCTCAACATCACCGATGACATTCATTACTTCAGCCACATTTGCTTTTTCACGACGTTTGTCTACAATAACCATATCAAGACCCAGTTTACTTGCGAAATATCTGGCTCTGGCAACACCGCCGATGTCCGGAGAAGCGATCACAGGATTTTTAAAGTTTTTTGCTTTGATGTAATCCATGAATAAGATAGCTCCATAAAGGTTATCGACAGGGATATCGAAGAAACCTTGTATCTGTGAAGCATGAAGGTCAACCGTAACCATACGTGTGATCCCTGATGTCTCCATAAGATTGGCAACGAGCTTGGCGGTAATAGGCACCCTCGGCGCAGCTTTTCTGTCCTGTCTGGCATACCCGTAGTAAGGCACCACTGCTGTAATAGACTTTGCCGAAGAGCGTTTCAGGGCATCTGTCATAATAAGCAGTTCCATCAAGTTTGCATTTGCCGGTGCAGAAGTCGGCTGGATGATAAATACATCTTTACCGCGTACAGACTCGGCGATCTGTACAGAGATCTCACCGTCAGAAAAACGGTTAATGGTCGCTTTGGAAAGTGGCATTTCAAGATAAGTTGCTATCTCTTGGGCAAGTTCAGGGTTCGATGTTCCGGAAAAAAGCATATATCCGCTCATGATTATTGTACCTTTTGGAGTGATTTAGTACGCGTATTTTACACAAAACATCATAAAAAGGGGATTTAAAGCTCCGGGGTATTACACTAATACAAATAATTTATGTAACTATGGAATTAAATGATACGAAAAGTCTTCAAAAAAAAGCCCTCAGGCAAAAGTAAAATAGATGCTTTTTTAGAAAAATACAATCTGCCAAAAGGCTATCTGAGTGTTAACAGACGCATGATAACCAGAGGCGTATGGGTAGGACTCTTTTGGGGTTTCATCCCTATGCCTATGCAAATGCTGGCCGTTATGGCAACGACTCCTTTTATACGCTTTAATGTTCCCATTGCCATCTCTATGGTCTGGTTGAGCAATCCTGTGACTATGCCGCCTATGTATTACATGGAGTACCTTACAGGAAATTTCATTTTGGGTCGTGAAGGCATAGCGAACATAGAGCTTACACTTGACTGGTTCACTACCCATATGGGTGACATCTTTGTACCGCTGTATGTGGGAACTGCTTTTTATTCCATTGTCGTCTCAAGCATTATCTACGTCGTATTGAACCGTTTATGGATCGTTTCCGTAAAAAGTGAAAAGCACCAACGCGAAAAAGAGAGACGTGAGAGAAAAGCAAAAGAGAAAACCGATAAATAAACGCTTTTATTCTACCATATCACCTGCAGAAATAATATCGATGAGAAAACCGCCTTTTTTAATATAACCGAAATTCTCCAGTACACTTTTTTTACTCTTCACATCAATAAAGAACATTCCCGGTGTCAGTTTGGTCTGAAACTCTTTTGGCAGTTTGCCGTTCACATCCGCTACAACAGTGACTATGTCTTTAAGGTTTTCTCGTATCTGTGGATCACGCAGTGTCTCATGCACCATCATTTCACACCAGTGACAACCATCTTTGACTACAACCAAAAGCAGCAATTTTTTCTTTTGGGCTTTTGCTTTTTCATACGCTTTATTCAGGTCGGTCTGAGCATCAAGCAGCCACGCTGCATCTTCGGCTGTGATCGCCATCAAGTTGCAGACTAACAGAAAAATCATAATTACTATTTTCATATCTCATCCTTTCAAAGGGTTACAGTTGACTCCTCTTTTTAGAGATTTTATAAGTATATTATATCATGTTTTATTTTTATAGATTATATATGATTTATTCAGCCTGTAAATTTGGCTTAATGTAGAAAAAAAGGGTGATCCTTAACAGATCACTCCGCCGCCAAGCAGCCTGTCACCCTCATAGAATGCAGCGATCTGCCCATGTGCCAGTCCAAATACAGGCTCATCAAGCGTTACTTTGGCTCTGTCACCTTCTATGACCACATGACACGGTACGGCATAAGTTCTGTAACGTACTTTAACATCACACCTGAAATCACTCAAGTCATCAAAAAGGTTGATCTCTTTGACTTCAAAGGCATTTTCTTCCAATTTTTCTTTCGTACCCACTACGATCTGGTTCTTCTCCGGTTTAATGGCAAGTACAAAATGCGGATCATGCGCACCGTTGACAAAGAAACCTCTGCGTTTCCCTATGGTGTAATGCATGTACCCTTTATGTGTACCTACAACATTCCCCTCGACATCTACCGTCTCCCCCGGGATGTCTATGTCCATATGACGTGCCAGCACTTCATCATAACTGTTCTCTACGAAACAGATTTCGGAACTCTCTTTTTGTGTTGCCAGATCTTTAAGTACTTCAATATCTGCAGCAAATGCTTTCACATCTTCTTTGATCCAGCTTCCTAACGGAAACAGTAGTCTTGGAAGTACCTCTTTTCTGACTTCACACAGGAAGTAACTCTGATCCTTACTTGGATCCTCTGCTGCATAGATATACTCACCGTCACAGTTAAGATAATGCCCTGTAGCTACTTTTTCAATGCCTAAAGAGTCCGCAAACTCTATCATCTTCCCGAACTTGATGGTACGGTTACAGATGACACAGGGGTTGGGTGTAAGCCCCTCTTTATAACTCTCTACGAAATATTGATAGACCTGTGCATCAAACTCTTTACTTAGATCATGAAAATGCACTTTTATACCCAAGTAGTCACCGACTCTTTGTGCTTTTGTGAAATTAGCTTCATGATAGCCCGGTTTATGATGGAGTTTCATATAGACACCTTCTACATCATACCCCTCTTTTTGAAGCAGTATCGCTGTAACCGTAGAGTCAACACCTCCGCTCATACCTACTAAGACTTTACCTTTATTTTCCATTTTTATTCACTTCTGTTATTTCTATTGCGATCTCTTCATCTACGTTGACCAAAGAGCCTTTTGCTATATTTTTTCCTTCTGCATAGAGTAGTACCTCATGTAAATTCAATGATGCAATATCTATTTTATGTTCAACTTCAAGTTTTCTGCTTTGAAGCATACCAAAAGAACATTTCAGTACTTCATATTTTTTACTATCATTCGATATATCCATATCTTTTACTAGATTTGTTAT
>Ga0256828_1001714_pt1 | contig 13488 bp, 11 predicted proteins | sample CV88metaG_FD_185993 | JGI IMG/M metagenome (GOLD analysis project Ga0256828, IMG submission 185993) | Hydrothermal vent microbial communities from East Pacific Rise, Pacific Ocean - CV88 | ecosystem: Environmental > Aquatic > Marine > Hydrothermal vents | place: Pacific Ocean: East Pacific Rise... | reverse complement strand
TTTATTATACAGACAAAAGGATAACGAAAATCTAAGAAATTTCTTTTTTTATGAAAATTTAATACACATAAACATATATTATTCCAAATATATTTTAATTTTATTATGGTTCATATTTTTATTGGTGCGATGGAATACCAGTGGCATTCCATTGGGCATCACCCCCTACAAGGATGTGTATTTCCAGATTTCTTCATTTTCTATTAGCTTGTGTTTGATGGGGTTATTTTTCATATACTCTATACACCTTAAATAATCTTTCTCATCTCTAATGGTATGTTCATAATATCTTTTCTGCCAGATAGGGTTCATCCCTTTTTTATGTCGTGCCATTGATTGCTCAACTTCTTGTGTCATTTTTATAGAAAAATTATATTTTATAGCCCGTATAATCTTAGGGTAATCACCCACATTTTTAGGCGTAATTATCATATGTATATGCTCAGGCAATACCACAATAGCATCTATGTTATACCGATAATATCTCTTACTCTCACGAAAGCTCTCTCGTAGGGCTTCTATATTATCTATAAGAATAGGATTACGCCTATGGGTAACAATGGTAATGTAGTAACTATGTCCATCTAAAAAGAGTCTTTTATAATCTGCCATTTTGAAGTGTAACAAAAAATACACAAGAGGGTTAAAAATCTGTCAAATTGTCATATTTTTATGCGTAGGGGGGGCAATGCCCAATGGAAATGCCCTTGGGGTATGCCATCGCACCATTTACAATGGGAATATGATAAAAATTCAATACGTATAATATAGATTATTACAAAGGTTTCCAACATTTATGTTGATTCATGTTTTTATTGGTGCGATGGCAATCGCCCCCTACGATGCCCATTAATCAAAAGGGCATGAGGTATTATTACATATGCTTCACAGGATATCTTATTTAAGCATATTATATATTTCAGTTTTTATCTCAACAGAAGATTGAAGCCAAATTTGATTTTTTTCACAATGAAAACCAAATAAAAATGCAACTAATTTTGGTTTTTTATTAATCTGATATAGCACATTAGAAAGATATTGAACTTTACCTAATAACATAGATGAAGACATAATATTATGTGTCATTTCAACAAAAAATTCAGAATCATAATGCATATACAATACACAGGAGTCATTATTTTGTTTAAGTAAAATATCCTTTAGATAGCAAATAAACTCTTCTTTTTCTAAAAAATTAATATTACTACTAATTAATTTTCTTCGTCCATATCTATCACATTCTTTAAAAAGTTTATTTATAATTTTCTCATGTTTAAGGGTTCTTCCATTAAAGGAAATATCAAGATATCCATCAGTTATAGAATCTAATAATATTGAAAAAAATTTGTCTTCTGTTCTTTGTTTTATGTAACTTGTCAATAATACTGATTTAACGAGAAATTCTGATAATTCTTTTGAATTCAGTAATGGGAAATCCTTATAAAACTCATCTATATTATTTTGCTTCATCATAAAGCTCCTTTCAAATTTTATTTTTAGCTCGTTCTACAAATGGAGATGATGGAACGAGTAAATTCTTAGAGAATCTACACGTAGGGGGCGATTGCCATCGCACCAATAAAAATGTGAATGAAAATAAATATTTTTATCAATTATTCTTTAATCCAATTAGCATCAAAAAATCTTTATTAGCTAATCCTAATAAATCTTTTAAACATAAATTCTTACTTTTATAATAATAAAGTGTTGAAAACAAAAATATTTTTTCAAACATACCAAAAGTCTCACCTACGTCAAAATGATACGCTTTTTCACCATTAAAAATCATATAATAGTCACCATTCCTTTTTAAATACCTAAATTGAATAGTTTCAATTTTACTATTTATATCATTATTTTCAATTTTATAGAGGTATGTTTTATGAGTATCAAAATTATCATCATAGATAGTAAAAATCTTAAAAAATGTTTGTAATAAACTTGATAAAGGTAGTGATTCTAAACTAAACATAGTTTTATCTTTTAAAATAAATATCATGTCAATTAGAGGATTTTCATCTTCATAATGCATATTTATTGTCACTTTATGTTCATCATCTGTATTTATCAATATTGGAAATGTATAAATATAGCTTGAGTTAAAATCATTATTTTGGATGAGAGGATTTGTTAAAAGTCTTAATGGATTAGATAGTTTTGGATGATAAAAAAACTCTATATGATTTTGCATTATCATCACACTTTTATCTTCCAATTCTTTTAACCAAAAAAAGTCTTTTTGATTTTCTTTTGGTGTTACTTTCTTAATATAATAAAATGCTGATTCTGCAAACCAAATTATATCTAAGCTATTTCTAATATTTTTAACTAAAAAAATGTCTTTTATAACATCTACATAAAACAGTTCATCATTTGTACTAATATTACTACTTAATGCATTTAAAATAGATATTTGCATGTCAATAGACAGTTCTTCATTAAAATACATTTCTTTTAAAAACTCTTTTGCATTTAAAACATCATCAATAGTATTTAAATTTATGAAATCATCAAACATTTTTTCATAATGTTTAGCACCTGCAACAAAAATACTATTTTTGAATTCTCTACGTAACAATAGAGTAATCTTTTTTTCAGATATTTTATAGTTTATATATTTTAAAAGTAAACCCATTTTAAAGATGCTTGCTCCTAAGCTAGATTCTCTACCTTTTACATCTAAAAGTCCTACTTTATCTGTTACATTTTTCATAATTATCCTTATATGACGGGTGTAATAGCAATCACCCTCTACACTTACCTCTTCTGTAAAAACACCCCACTCTCCACATGCTCTGTATGTGGGAACTGGTCGTACATCGCAGCATCTACTACGGTGTGGGTTTTAATGAGTGTTTCCATATCTCTTGCTAATGTTTCTGGGTTACATGAGATGTAGATGATGTTTTCTATGTTAGAGATGAGTGCTATGGTGCCTTCGTCTAGTCCTGCTCTTGGAGGGTCAACGAGTACGGTAGAGAAGTGGTAGGAGTTTAGGTCTATCTCTCTTAGTCGGCTAAATTCACGTACCCCATTAAGAGCTTGGGTCATCTCTTCTGAGGCGAGTCTGGCAAAGGTGATGTTCTCTACATTGTTTAAGGCACAGTTTTCAAGGGCTGCTTTGATGGAGTTTTTGCTTATCTCTGTGGCTAAGACTTTCTCAAAGTAGTGGGAGAGTGGCAGGGTAAAGTTACCTAAACCACAGTAGGCTTCCAAAAAGTCTCCATAGCCCACTTTTTTGGCTTGTTTGATTGCCCACTCTATCATCTTTATATTGACAAGGGGGTTGGGTTGGGTAAAGCCAGACTCATACTGTTTGTAGGTAACCTCTTTACCATCAATGGTCAGTTTTTCGGTGACAAACTCATCGCTTAAAAGCACTTTTTGTTTACGGCTTCTTCCCATCACTTTACAAGAGAGCAGACGCTCAATCTCTTTGGCTTCTTGGCTCCACGCTTCATCTAACTTTCTATGGTAGAGCATCGTGACCAGACACTCATCGGTGGTGGTTGCCAAAAACTCCACAGCAAAGAGTTTGCGTTTGAGTACCTCAGGTGAAGCGTTAATAATGTCTAAAAGTTTCCACATACGATTTTCTATGGGTAAGATGACTTTAGGACACTCCTCTATGGTAATGGCACCATCTTTAGTAGCATTTCCCATAGCGTAGTCACATCGGTCACCATCGTGCCAGATGCGAAACTCACTTCTAGCACGGTAGTGTGCATCAGGAGAGTCAAACACCTCTAATGCTTGCTCATAAAATGGTGCCAAAAGCCCTGAAACTCTCTTTTCTTTCTTGCTTAATTGTTCACTATAACTCAACTCAAACAGCCCACAAGAGCCACACTTTCCAAAATGTTTACACGTCAAAATTTATGCCTTTAATTACAATTGGGTATAATCGCAATATTAATATTTATGTAATTTTAGCTAAAAGGTTCAAAAATGTCACTATCTGTTGTTATTCTCGCTGCTGGTCAAGGTACCAGAATGAAATCTACTACCCCAAAAGTACTTCACGAAATCTCTGGTAAATCGATGCTTTTTCACGCTATTGACGCAGCACAAGCTGTCAGTGATGATGTTACCGTGGTACTCTACCACCAAGCCCAGCGAATACAAGAGCAGATAGAAGCACACTATGAGGGCATACACTTTCATATGCAAGATGCCCAACAGTTCCCAGGAACAGGAGGTGCGATGAAGGGGGTAAAGACCAAAAATGAACGTACCCTCATTCTCAATGGAGATATGCCTCTCATTACCAAAGCTTCGCTTGAAGCCCTCACCTCAGGAGATGGCGACATCAATATGTCTGTCATTAGGCTTGAAGACCCTACGGGGTATGGACGTGTCATCATCGATGAAGAGGAGGTACAAGAGATTGTTGAACAAAAAGATTGTAATGAAGCCCAACTTCAAACTAAAACCGTCAATGCTGGTATCTACGCAGTCAACACCTCTTTACTTGAGAAGTACATTCCAGCCCTTGACAACAACAACGCCCAAGCAGAGTACTACCTAACCGACATTGTCAAAATGGCAGTAGATGAGGGCAAAAAAGTACACCCCGTTTACGTACAAGAGGAGGAGTTTAAAGGGGTAAACTCCAAACTTGACCTAGCCAAAGCTGAAGAGATACACCAAAGACGCATCAAAGAGGCGTGGATGATGGCAGGGGTGAGTATGCGTCTGCCTGAGACCATCTACATTGACTGTCGTGCCACTTTTGAGGGGGAGTGTCGTTTGGAAAATGGTGTAAGCATTCAAGGGGCTTCACATCTTGTAGATGCCCACATTAAAGCCCACTCTGTCATAGAGGACTCCACCATTACAAACTCCGATGTAGGACCTATGGGGCGTGTACGTCCACTCTCTACACTTACCAACACACACATTGGTAACTTTGTGGAGGTGAAAAAATCTACCCTCAATGGCGTCAAAGCTGGACACCTTGCCTACCTTGGTGATGCGACCATTGAAGAGGGTTCAAACATCGGTGCTGGTGTCATTACCTGTAACTATGATGGTAAAAATAAGTTTAAAACCACCATTGGTAAAAATGTTTTTGTAGGTTCAGACACACAACTTGTTGCTCCAGTAGAGATTCCTGATGATGTGATGATTGCCGCAGGCACTACGGTAACAAAAAGTGTACAAAGTGGTGACTTGGTACTCTCACGTACCCCACAAAAGAGTCTCAAAAACTTCTTCTACAAATTTTTTGGTAAGGCGTAAGATGCAGATAGAGTTAACGGGTAAATCGGTACTTTTAGGGGTAACTGGAAGCATCTCAGCCTACAAAGCGTGTGACTTGGCACGTCTTTTTGTCAAAGCTGGTGCCAATGTACACGTGGTGATGAGCCAGAGTGCCGAGCGTTTTGTCTCAGCACTTACCTTTGAAGCCCTTACACGCAACGCCGTACTTACCGAGCAGAGTGAAAGCTGGAGTTCAGAGCTTAACCACATAGAGATGGGTAAAAAGTGTGACATCTTCATTATTGCTCCAGCAACAGCAAACACACTCAACAAACTAAGCAAAGGGATAGCAGACAACATCCTCACCCAAACTGCCCTAGCCTTTAAGGGTGAACTCCTTGTTGCTCCTGCTGCCAATACACAGATGCTAGCCAACCACTACACCGTAGGAAGCCTTAAGATGCTAGGGGTCAATGACGTTACCATTGTAAGCCCACAAAGCAAAACTCTTGCGTGTGGCGATGTAGGCAATGGTGCCTTAGCCGATGTTGAGGAGATCTTCTTTGAGGGAGCAAAAGCCCTACTCAAAGAGCCTTTTTGGGAAGATAGACGTGTGGTAGTTACCGGTGGGGGTACACGAGAGAAGATAGACGAAGTACGCTACATTAGCAACTTCTCTTCAGGCAAAATGGCTAAAGCCATCTGCTTGGAGCTCTTTTGTAAAGGGGCTGATGTCTGTTACCTTACGACTATGGGTAACGAGGGACTTCCTCAAAGCCTCTACACCATAGAAGTAGAGAGTGCCCAAGAGATGTTTGAGTACACCGTAGATGCTGTCAGAGTTGCCAAAAAAGGCAAAATGAGCAAAAGCTCTATGAACCACACCGATGCCCCACATCTCATACAAAAAGAGCCCTACTTGTTTATGGTGGGTGCTGTGGCAGACTACACACCAAAGTTTCCACAAAGTGGCAAACTCAAAAAGTCTATGATAGGCGATGCGTGGAGCATTGAGCTTAAACAGACGACTGACATCTTAAGCAACATCAACAAAGAGGGGCTCAAAACCGTTGCCTTTAAAGCAGAGATGGACAGTCAAACGGGGCTAGAGAATGCCAAAAATCTCCTCACACAAAAAGCTGTTGATGCTGTATGCTACAACCTACTCAAAGATGCTACAAGTTTTGGGGGCGATGAGAATGAGATTTCATTTATCACCCCAACACAAAGCTACCCTCTTGGACGCAAAAGCAAACAAGCACTCGCAGCCAACATTGTAAGCCACGCAAAGGCACTTTTAGATGACTGAAGCACCCCTAAAACACCTAGCCATCATTATGGACGGTAATGGGCGTTGGGCTAAAGAGCGTGGACTAAAACGTACCAAAGGGCATGAGAGAGGCATCGATATTATTAGAGATATCACCACCTATTGTGCCAACCACCCCACCATTGAGACTACGACCTTTTATGCCTTTAGTACAGAGAACTGGAAACGTCCTAAACTAGAGGTAGATTTTCTTATGAAGATTCTCGCTCACTACCTAAAAGAGGAGCTAAAGACCTATCAGGCTCACAATATTCGCTTTCAAGCCATTGGCGATATGAGCCAATTTTCCAAACCTCTTCAAAAACGTATTCAAGAGACACAAGAGGCAACCAAACACAACACCAAACTCACACAAATTTTAGCACTCAATTATGGAGGTAGAGCAGAGATTACCTCTGCTGTAAACCAACTGATTGCCCAAGGGAAAAGAGAGCTTACACAAGAGGATATCTCTTTGGCACTTCAAACCCCCTACACCGATATTGATCTACTCATTCGTACCAGTGGAGAGGAGCGTATCTCAAACTTTCTACTCTGGCAACTAAGTTATAGTGAATTTTACTTTACTCCTACCTACTGGCCAGACTTTACTACGCAAGAGTTAGAGACTATTCTTCACAACTATCAACAACGTATCAGACGCTTTGGAGGCATTTAATGGAACAGATTTTTATAGGCAGCATGGTATTTCTTTTTGGTATTTTAATTGGCTCATTTCTCAATGTGGTTATCTACCGTATTCCCAAAGGAGAGAGCATCGCTTTTCCAGCATCACACTGTCAAAGTTGCCAAACACCCCTGAAGTGGTATCACAATATCCCTATCTTCTCATGGCTCTTTTTAGGTGGAAAGTGTGCCTTTTGTAAAGCACCTATTGCCAAACAGTACCCACTTATTGAACTTCTAAATGGTTTTTTATTTCTCTCTTTGTTTTTTAAACTAGGACTCGTATGGTATCTTCCTTTTGTCGCACTAAGTTTCTCTGCCCTTTTAGCACTCGTGATGATAGACTTCAAATATATGGCTGTACCAGACAACATTAACTTTGCTGCGCTTCTTCTTGCTTTAGTACAACCAAACTTTATAGACGCACTTCTCTACGCTGCCATTGCCGCAGGAGGGCTCTACCTTATTGGACTCCTCTCTTCTCTTATTGCCAGAAGAGAAGCGATGGGAGGTGCCGATGTCATTGTAGCAGGTACCATGGGGGCACTGCTTGGATTTCCAAACTTCTTTGTTGCCATCTTCCTCTCAGCACTCTTAGCACTCATTCCCTCTTTACTACAAAGAGAAAATGGTGTACCCTTTGTACCTTTTCTAGCTATGGCAACCTTTATTGTCTACCTCTACGATACACAAGCAACACAACTACTGGAGTGGATTATCTATGGTTAACATTCGGGGGTATATTTCAAACAACTTTGCAAAAGCATTTTTAACCATCTTTATACCCTTTTTTCTTATTGTATCTTTGGTCTTTTTGGTTAAAATCGCCTCATTAACCTCAAAGATACACATTAGTAGTTTTGAACTTATTACACTCTATAGCTACTCCTTAGCCAATATCCTTTTCTATACTATACCCCTCTCTTTTGTTGCGGCATTAGCCAACCTCTTTACTCGCTTATCGCAAGAGAATGAGCTCATTGCCCTCTACTCCCTAGGCATTAATGCCAAAAAGATTTTAACCTATGTACGTTTTTTAGGACTCCTCTTTTCTGTACTACTACTCACCATCTCTTTTCTTGCTATGCCACTAAGTAAACAGCTCTATAGTGCCTTTAAAGAGAAGAAAAAGTCAGAAGCACAACTCAATATTAGTGCGGGTAAATTAGGACAAAAATTTGGAAACTACTATATCTATATCGATAAGAAGAGTGATAAAACATTTCAAAAACTAGTCATCTACAACCGTAGCAACTTAGCACAAGAGCAATTCTTCTCTTCCCAAGAGGGCTATATTAACCATCAAAACAATAGACTCTCTTTATTGCTCAAAAAAGGGTATGGCTATACCTACGACAAAGAGTCTCTACAACAGGTAAAATACCAGAGCCTAGAGGTATTTGACACTACCCCTAAAAGGGTATTTCACTTTAAAGATATCTTGAGCTATTGGCAAAAAGGCATACACGATAAAAAGGTCATGCACAACATCTTATTTTTTATTTTTATAAGTCTTATCCCCCTACTCTCCATCTATATGATTGCTGCTTTTACCATGATTAACCCTCGCTACCAAACCAACCACACCTATAGTGTTATCTTCTTAACAACCTTTCTCTTCTACCTTCTTGCTTCACTCTTGGAGAAGATGGGAAATGGAGTGATGTTGGGAGGTTTTATTGTAGCCATTGTACTCTTTAACCACTGGATTTTTCAAAAACGTGTCGCACGTTATTTTTAGACAAGGAGTTTTGGTATGTATGTAAAAGCTGTTATCGCTTACGATGGAAGTCACTACTATGGGTTTCAAAAACAGACATCGACCTCTCAAACTATTGTAGGTGTCCTTGAAAAAGCCCTACACGATTTACATATTGAAACAACCATTGTAGGAAGTGGTCGTACCGATGCTGGTGTCCATGCTACAGGACAAGTCATCCATTTTGAAATTCCACCCTTTTGGTCTGACTTAAAGAGACTAAAAAGATATCTAAACCTGAAACTTGAGCATATCTATATCAAACATATCTCTTGTGTCTCACAAGCGTTTCATGCGCGTTTCTCAGCCAAAAGAAGAGTCTATCGTTACATCTTTAAGACTACAGAGCCTTCTATTTTTGAGAAACGCTATATCTCCCATTATGACTCTTTTGATCCTACCCTTCTCAAAGAAGCACTTAGACTTTTTGAAGGAGAACACGACTTCAAATACTTTCATAAAACAGGTTCTGTCACCCATACCACCATACGCACTATCTATAAAACCACCTATAGACAACGAGGAGCTTACCACTACCTCTACTTTACTGCCAATGGATTTTTACGTTCACAAATAAGAATGATGGTGGAGGGAGTTATGCACGTCGCACAAGGGAAGTTAAGTAAAAAGCAACTCCAAGAGCAACTTCTTACTGAAAAAAAATATCTTACCAAACCAGCAAAGCCCGAAGGGCTCTACTTGGCACGCATTTTATACTAAGAGTTTCTCTCTCATCTCTTCAGCTGTTACTTTTTCATCTATTACACTACATGGGTAGTGTTCAGACTCATCTACCTCAGAGACAATCGCAAATGGTTTTGCTCCATTGTCTACAATAATATCGACAACCATAGCTTTCATCTTCATAAATGGTGTCATATCAAAGAGAACAAAAGCGTATGACTTCTCATCAAGTTTATCTAAGAAGAGATCTTCATCACTCACACTCTCTACTTCGTAAGAGAGGTTCTTTAACATATTGACATAGATATTTGCCATAAGAGGAATAGCATGATAGACTAAAACAAGTTTCTCATTTTTAGGCTCTTCTACCTCTACTGGGGCAGGAGTAACCTCCTCTTCTACTATGGCTTCTTCTAGAACTGGACTCACCTCTTCTACAATTGGTGCTTCTTCTACTTCTACTTCAGCCTCTTTCTCCTCTTCAACACTCTCTATACCCATCATCTCATCAATGTCAGAGAGTTCTAACTTTTCAGCAACGTTAGGCTCAGAAGACTCCTCTTGGTTATCGGCTAAAACCCTATCGGAGAAGTAGGAGAGAAGAAGTGCTTTCAGTGCTGGGAGTTCTAACGGTTTAGTAAGATACTCATCCATACCAGCAGCCATATATTTCTCTCTATCTCCAGCTAACGCATTGGCTGTAAGTGCCACAATAGGAATATGTTGTTCAGAACGTGTCTCCTCATACTCCAAGATAGCTTTCGTCGCTTCAATCCCACCCATTACAGGCATTTGAATATCCATGAAGATAATATCGTAACTATTCTCCATACGAAGCTTCAGTGCCTCTTCACCATTGTTAGCGAGTGTCACATTGATGCCTAAACTACTCAATACATTTTGAATCAACTTTTGGTTAATCGCATTGTCTTCAGCAACTAAGATATTGAGGTTTTCAAATCTCTCTTGCTTCTCTTGAGAAAGATGCTCAGTAGTTGCCTTTGGTGTCATCTCTTCATAAACCACTTCAAATGATTTGAAGACTTTAGTTAAGTTGACAGGCTTATAGAACATTCTATCAATTTTATGTTCAATATCTTTAATGCTTCTGTTCATTGATGATGTCGTAATGAGCACTACTTTTGTCGGTAAATCAAAGAGTGCTTCTAACTCATCTTTTTTACGGAATGAACGATGATCTACAAAGAGTACATCTGGTAATTCAGAGGCACTTAAAGCTTGAACAGCTTCACTTTTATAGATCTTATACTCTGCTCCTACCGATTGTGCATAAACCTGAAGGTTCGGATTGATATCTCTTTGAGTATTATGGTTAGGTACCACTTGTGCAAGGGTAAATCCATGCATATTTGGTAACTCTCTTGCCTCAGATTTTTCTGCCTTCTCAAGGGTAATTGTAAAGAAGAAGGTAGCACCTTCGCCCTCTTTACTCTCAATTTCAAGCTCTCCACCCATAAAGGAGACAAGCTTTCCAGAAATAGCCAATCCAAGTCCTGTACCACCATACTTTCTACTTGTACTAACATCAGCTTGAGAGAAGGCATCAAAGATTTTACTTCTTTGCTCTTCACTAATACCAATACCTGTATCTTGTACAGCAAATTTAATCGTAACATCACTCTCTGTCTCATCAAGCTTTTCAACTTTTACATTGACTCTACCACTCTCTGGGGTAAACTTAATAGCATTACTAATAAGGTTTACAATAACCTGAGAAATTTTAGTAGGATCTCCCATCACTTTGGTTGGAAGATGTGTATCCATATAGACACCCAACTCAATATCTTTCTCATCTGCTCTAGCAGCATACGACTCAATAGAAGATTCAAACTTCTCAACTGGATCAAAGGCGATATTTTCAAGTTCAATCTTATTGGCTTTAATCTTAGAGAGGTCAAGAATATCATTTACAATCGTTAAAAGGTTGTCGGAACTGGTCTCAATAACCGTAATAAACTCAGCCTGCTCTTCTGTTAACTCTGTAGACTTAAGCAACTGTGTAAACCCAACAATACCATTGAGTGGTGTTCTAATCTCATGTGACATATTGGCCAAGAAGAGATCTTTTGCTTGATTTGCCTGACGAATAGTCTCTGTTAAGAAACGGTAAATCTGGTTTGTATCTCTATTTTCAATCAGTGCGTTTAACTCTTTTTGTTGTTCAAAACTTAAGACACTCTCAATATCTTTTAGTGTGTCCTCAAAGAGCTGTTTATCTTTGGTAATATTACGATAAATCATAATAAGTACAAGCAATAAGATAAAGGCAGCTACAACCTCAATAAGGTATTGTGTAAGTAGTGATTTTCTTTCAGAGATTCTTGTTTGCATATAGTTTTGCATAGTTGATGCTACTACTTTTTCTGCCTTAGTAATGTACTCTCTTTTTTTAGAAACCACACTACTCCATGCCTCTACTGAAGTATCATATTTACCAGAGAGTGTCCCCTTAAAGATAACCACACGCTGTGCATTTGCCATAGTAGTAAATGCTTTAGGTGCCATCATCTTTTCAAGTTTCTTACGTAATGTACTATCTTGTAGTGTTACCAATTGAGGTATCTCATCATCAATAATAAGTGTATCCCACAACATTAAATCTTGATGAGACATACGTTTAGAACCATTTAAAATAAAGAGGATTCCAGCATTCTCTAACGCTGTATGCTCTTTTGTTTTCATATACTCACCATAGAGTGAAACATACTCTTTTAGTGCCTCTGTTTTTGCGTTAGAAGCAACATGCTTTACATCTTGAATCAATGTTTGAGCTATCTCTTTATGATAGACATTTAAGAAAACATTTTGATAGTCTGAAGTTACAGTATCTACTTTAGTACGTACATACTGTAGATTATCTGCTATAGACTCTAAACTCTTTTTATAGGAGTTAAACTCTTTATTTTTGGCAATAAAATTACCTACGGCTACTAAAGATTGGTCAAGAGATTCTCTCGCTTTTTGTACAGCATCAAAGCCACTTTTTCCCTCTTTACCCATATAAACAGCACTGGTATCTCTCTCTTTAATGGTCGCTTCTAAAAGCGTATCCATCTTTTGAACAAAAGCTCTATCTTGTGTACTATTTTGTGTTGCATTGTAAGCATAGTAAGCATTATAGGTATTCCATGAGAAGTATCCTACCGCACCAGCTGCAAGTAAAATAAGAAGAATCAAGATTGTTTTAATATTAAAAATTTTCATCTATATCTCCTCTTATTGGTTTTTACTATGATAGAGTGCAATATGTGCCACAATATCTTCTGCGTCAGCTACAGACAACATCATCAATTTTGGAATAAAAAGCTCTTTTGTACTCTTAAAATAACTCTTATTAAACTTCCACGATGTGTCAAATGCTGCTCTTGTCTCCTGCATTGAAGAGGGGTATGGGTAGGCATTAATTTGCTTTACATCCTCTTCTAGCATTGCTATAGATTCATTCATCTGTTCATTATTACTAAAGGTATCAAACCCTACATGAATAGCCATATAGTACTTTGTAACTCTCTGAAGAAGATACTCTATCTTCTTAGTAAGCATAAACATCTTCTCCTCTTTAGAGAAATCGTACTTATGTGCTGCTGCAATAGAGTCAGCACCCTCTAGTAAAATCTCACTATAATCAAGCATAAGTGCCGCTTTCTCTTCGTCTGGAGTCTCTTTAAGTGTCTCTTCAATCTGATCTTTACTATATGCCAAGAACTCCAAGATATCTTTTGTATCACTATCTTTTGTTGTTGTAGCAATGACCCTAAAATCACTATTGAGATAACGTAATGTCTCTGATAACTCTTGCTTAAGCGCTACTTTTTCTCTGTGTTTA
>Ga0256828_1001713_pt1 | contig 13491 bp, 14 predicted proteins | sample CV88metaG_FD_185993 | JGI IMG/M metagenome (GOLD analysis project Ga0256828, IMG submission 185993) | Hydrothermal vent microbial communities from East Pacific Rise, Pacific Ocean - CV88 | ecosystem: Environmental > Aquatic > Marine > Hydrothermal vents | place: Pacific Ocean: East Pacific Rise... | reverse complement strand
ATAATTACATCTCTAATTAGACCTGTAACCCTAGATAGGAGTATTCCAAAACTATTTGTAAATATAGATTTTAATCTCATATAGACCCATTTATACTATTTTGGTTGCAATTTTACCACAATCTACACTTATCCTCTATTATATATATCTGGATAAAACCCTTTCCACCTCTTATGGACCCAGAACCACTGATTTGGGTCATTTTCAATAATTTTTTGTGTAACTAAAGCTTGTGCTTGGGTCATCTTTAAGATATCTGCCTCTCTATTCTCTGTTTTTAAAAGCTCTATTGGCTCATAAAATGTAATTTTATAACTCTTATAATTTTCTGTATGTATAAATATAGGGATAATTAGTGCATCTAAACTTCTAGCTAAAATTGAGGCAGAGGGGGAGTGTAGAGCTTTATGGTTAAAAAAAGATACCTCAACTCCACCCTGTCTCTCTCCTAAATGTTGGTCTAAAAGGAGACCTACAACTTTACCCATCTTAAGTGCTTTTAGTAGATTTTTAATTGCTCCCCTTCTATAGACCATCTCCACACCATACTTTTCTCTATTCCTCTTTAAAACTCTATCCATTAGTGGTGAATCCAATTTTCTACCAACAGCAACTAACTCTATATTAAATTTTAATGCCACTGCAATAGATAGAAGCTCCCAATTGCTATAGTGTGCTGTTATTAAAACTACTGCCCTCTTATCCTCTAGTGCCTTTTGAAATATGTGGGAGTTTTTAAACTCTATACCCTTTAAAATCTCCTCCTTAGAGCTAGAGTCTCTTCTCATAAATCCAATAATATTTTGGAGAAGATTATAAAAGACATTTATACCAATCTCATCTCTTCTATTTTGAGATAATTTATCTCCAAATGCCAATTTTAAATTTGCATTTATAATATGGTTATGTTTTCTATCAAATTTATAGGCAAATTTTGAAATAGCCATTAGGAGTCTATCCATAAGCCCCCTTGGAAGAGTCCTAGATAGGAGGGCAAATATCTTATATAAAAATAGATATAGATAATCTATCATCTATTAAAGAACTCCAGATACCAATCTATAAACCTATTAATTCCCTCTTGAATTGGAGTTGCAGGTTTATATCCCAAATCCTCTACCAAATCTGTTACATCTGCATAGGTTGCGGGGACATCTCCAGCTTGAATTGGCATCATATTTTTCTCTATCTCTCTACCCAATCTATTCTCTATCGCCTCAATAAAATCCATAAGCTTTACGGGATTATTATTTCCAATATTATAAATCTTATATGGTGCAGTAGATGTAGATACCCTTTTGGTTTTAATCCAATTTTTATCCGATTTTGCCGGATTATCGATAACCCTTATAACACCCTCTACAATATCATCAATATACGTGAAATCCCTTAACATATTTCCACTATTAAATACATCTATTGCCCTATTCTCCAGTGCAGATTTTACAAATAGAAAAAGTGCCATATCGGGTCTGCCCCAAGGTCCATATACAGTAAAAAATCTAAGCCCCGTTGTAGATATATTATATAGATGGGAGTATGTGTGAGCCATAAGCTCATTACTTCTCTTTGTAGAGGCGTATAGAGATATTGGGTGGTCAACACCATCTTCAGTAGAGAATGGTAACTTACTATTTAATCCATAAACTGAAGAGCTAGATGCGTAAGAGAGATTTTTAATACCAAAATTTCTACACCCCTCTAATATATTTATAAACCCTATAATATTACTATCTATATAGGCGTAGGGATTTTTAAGACTATATCTAACACCAGCTTGTGCAGCTAAATTGCAAACAGCATCAAATCTCTCTCTCTCAAATATCTTAAATAGATTCTCCCTATCCTCCAAATTTAACTTTATAAATTTCAGATTTGGATATTTTGATGAGGTTAAAGTGCTATTATACTCTATATTATCCCCATTATCTAAAGATGAGATAATTCCATCTCTCTTTAACCTTCCATATTTTACCCTTATATCGTAGTAACTATTTATATTATCAATTCCTACAACCTCATCACCTCTCTCTGCCAATCTCGAAGCTAAAGCTGAACCTATAAACCCTGCTGTTCCAGTTACTAAAATCTTCATAAAAATCCACTCTCTATTTTTTTTTGTTAAATAAAATTATATCTAATATTTGTTAAAGGCTCTTTTGAATTTCCATTTTTTAAATAGAGATAGTTTTCTCTCCTGTGGAACTTTATGCTCTTTTAGATATATTTCGGCAGACTTTACAACCCTCTCTGATGATTTTCCATCTCTATATGGGTGATAATTTTTTAGGGTCTGCTCTCTTCTATTTCTAGTGGCAACTCTATTTTCTAAAGTTCTAATTACATTTAAATAGACACCACTAGCAGAGAGATTTGACCAAGTAATATCTTTAAGTTTTGTATCTACCGTTATAACCGGCTTATCTAATAGAGTAAACTCATACACATAAGATGTTGTATCACTAATTAGTAAATTTGCAATATGCATATTTTTACTAATATTTCTATCATCTAATATTTTAATATTTTTTGTTTTAATCTCCCTATACTGCTCTATAATATCCTCTGCCATTCCCTCTTCAAAATGGACTAAAAAGAGAACATCTTTTCTTGAGGAGAGTTTTACTATGGCATCTTTTAAAGCTCTAGCTGAAGTTAAATCCTCATTTGCACTTGGAGCATATAGGACAATATATTTTACACTATATTCAGCTAAAAGTTTATCCCTCTCCCAAGAGATAATATCATCATCTACTATACTAAATAGTGTATCTAATTTTGTCCAACCGGTCTCTATTACACTAAAATCTCCTCTCTTTTGGGATAACTTCTCAAAGAAGTTTGTAAATTTAGAACCGGGGGTTAAATATAGGTCGAAATAGTCTATCATATTTAAAAATTTCTCTTCATCAAAGATAAGAGAGTTAAATATATGTGTCTTAACCCCTCTTAACCAATATGGCACTAATCTATCTGGAGTAAAGATAATATCTGCATTAAATTCACTTAGATACTCCAAAGAGTTTGTGTGCATCATATGTTTATATGGAAACTCCGTAAATAGCTTAGGGTCTATATACCATATATATTTATATTTTCTCTTATCCAACTCATCGGCTAAAGGTTTTAATATATTAAAAGATTCTCTTCGTTTACAAAATAGTATCGCTTTCATAGTTGAAACCTTACCATAAATTAAATATAATCAATATAAAAATGGAGTAAAAGATGCGTTATATAAAAAAGAGTTTTAAAATAGTATTAATGCTATTTATCTTATACATTGGATATGGAGTTATATATGGAAATTTTCATAAAATAGACAGTTCAGCCTACCGTTCAGCACAACTATTCTGGTTTAATATGCCCTACTACTTAGATAGATATGGTATTAAAACTGTTATCAATTTAAGAGGAGAACAGCAAAATAGATGGTGGTATAGAGATGAGGTGAAAATTGTGAAGGAGAGAAATATCACATTAATAGATTATCAATTAAGCTCAAAAAGGTATCTAAATCCAAAAGAGGTTCAGAAGTTGGTAGAGATTTTAAGAGATGTAGAAAAACCAATATTGATACATTGTGAGGGTGGAGCAGATAGAACATCTCTAGTCTCTGCTATATATAAATATTCTATATTGAAGAGGAGCTTAGAGGAGGCAAAAGATGAACTATCTTTTATATATGGACACCTTCCACTACTTCGACCGGAGGTTAAAGCGATGGATAGAAGTTTTAAAGATTTTGTAACATTTAGATTATCAAAGTAATTTTTTTATTTAATTTTCATATTTGCTACTAACTCTTAGATTACAATCATTAATAAATGTCAAAATAAAGGAGTAAAGTATGAGATTTATATCTTCCCTATTAATTTTAATACTATTACAATCATCTTCATCTTTTGCTTGTAAAACAAGAAGATATCTACAGAAAAATTTAATAGATTTCTTCTAAAATCCCTCTAATATATAGACTAGACTACCAGATAGACCTCTATATATATCTTTTCTTTCAACAGAAAAGATATATTTTAGTCCAAAATATAGACAAAAAATTATAAATATGTAAACCCAAACTTATTTTTATAACTTTATAAGCAAAATAGAATATAATTTAATTATGAAAACTGTTCAATTTTTAAGCAATTCTATTCAGATAAAGAATATAATTAAGGGGTTAACACTTAGCAAATCGCTATTTGTCTCTATTTTAATAGTTGGTGAACCTCATACGGGAAAAAAAACTCTGGTAAAGAGCCTATTTAATAAACATAAATTTATTGATGGAAGGGATTTTAAAAAGGTAACTAGGGCTTTAGAGAGTTCCAAAGAGGTTATTATATATAACTTTGAGGCGATAGATAATATTGAAAATCTGAATTTTGAGAATAAAAGGGTAGTTGCAATCGCAAATAGGATTCAAAATAACTCTATTATCGATAGAAAATTTGCATTTATATATAAAATGCCACCTTTAAGAGAGAGGGAGGAGGATATTCCTCTACTAATTGAGTTTTTTACAAATGAGATAAGAGATGAATTAATGTTAAAAGGGGAGATAGAGCCATTAATATTAGCCGATAATATAGACCTAACCTACAATATAAAATCCCTTAGAGCCTATATATATAAACGGTTAATATTAAGCACAATATCAAAAGATGATATAGAGGAGATTCTATATGAGTATCTATATAAAAATTTAAAAGGGAATAATGGTTATAGGGAAAATATATCTCTCTTTGAAAAGCCACTTATAGAGGCAGGATTAAAAAAATATAAGTCTCAACTTCGACTCTCTTCAGTGCTTGGTCTAAATAGAAATACTTTAAGGAAAAAGATAAATGAGCTTGGTATTAACTGATTTTAAATTCTTTATAGAGTATGATGCAAATCCATTTGTTCTATTTAACTCTAAAGGTCAAATTGTATATTTAAACTCTAGTGCAGAGATATTAATGGGGTCATGTTCTAAAAAAGAGCTATTTGATATTACACTATCCTATGCACCAAAAAATTTTGGATATAAAAAGACACTAATTGACCTCTCATTTGGATATTTTGAATTTTATGCAATAAATGTATTGTATGATAATGAAGAGGAGATTGGAATACATCTATATAATAAACCTATGATAAAATTAAATAGTGTCTTAAATTTAGAGGGGTATTCCCAAACCGATATTAATCTACTATTTGAGGTAAATATTGAGCTTTTTAAGATGCAATATGGTGGAAAGCTTGAGCTTTTAACCGATTATGAAATCCCTAAACTCTATATTCACCAAAACAACTTCTCATTTTTAATTAGAAAAATATTGGAGCAGATGAAAGAGTCTCCGAAAATTACAATAAAGATTAAGATTAAAATTGGAGAGATGATAATAGTTAATGGGAAAAAGTATCCAATTATTCTATTTACATTTGAGAGTCAAACGAGAGATAGGAGTCAAGATGAGGAGATTTTATCAATCGCAACGAAAAACTATATAAATATACATTTTGCAAAAAACTCAATTACATTAGAGATTCCTGCTATAAATTGATGCTATGGATAATTTAACAGATTTTGAAAAATTTTTTGAAGATAGAAACTACTCAACAATATTGGACTTTGTATTAACCCTACCAATAGATTATCAAGATAATAGAATATCCCATAAGATTACTCTAAATCAGACAAATACACTAAAGGCTATTATAGTTAAAAAGAGTGTAAAAAATGGAATATTAAGAGTATATTTTCGCATATCTATAACTAAAATGGTAACTGGTATCTTTTTTAATGCAGTAAACTATTACAATAGACTACTAGAGCCAGAAGATGTAGTATATATTCAGGGTGTAATAAAAAACTATAAGGGGTTCTATCAGATAGTTCAACCTAAAATTCTACAGGAGAACCAAGTAAGAAAAATAGTTCCAATCTACTCAAAGGATAGAAGATACAATAGGTTAATCTCAAATATATTTAAGGAGGCAAGAGATTTTTTAAAGGAGAGACTTCCTGAGAGCAAACTAAACCAAGATGAGATGAAAAATCTCTACTTCCTCCACTATCCAAGAGATATAGAGGATACAAAAATAGATACTAAAACTCTAAAATTGGCTGAGGCTCTAAATCACCTAGAGAAACTATCTAAAAAGAGAAGAGATTTTAAGGCGATAGAGAGTTTAAATGGAGATGAGAGTAAATTTATAAAAAATCTCCCATTTGAGTTGACAGGTGACCAAAAAAGGGCAATAGCAGATATAAAGAGAGATTTAGGCTCAAAAAAGGCTACAAGACGCTTAATTATTGGAGATGTTGGCTCCGGCAAAACTATGGTAATATTGGCAAGTGCTATGGTTGCCTATCCAAAAAAATCAATCTTAATGGCTCCAACCTCAATTTTAGCAGTTCAACTATACCAAGAGGCACAGAAATTTCTACCAAAAGAGGTAAAAGTATCACTTGTAAAACAGGGGAGTAGTAATAAAAATTTAGATGCAGATTTTATTATTGGCACACACGCCCTACTATTTAAAGAAAATCTACCAGAAGCCCCCCTAATAATGATAGATGAACAGCATAGATTTGGAACAAAACAGAGAGCCTTATTAGAGAGACTTGTATCTACGGGGGAGAAGAGACCCCACTTTTTACAGTTCTCAGCAACTCCAATTCCAAGAACACAAGCTATGATGTTGAGTAAACTTATAGATGTAACCCTAATAGAGGAGATTCCATTTAAAAAAAAGGTAGAGACTAAAGTTATAGGAAGAGCAGATTTTCCAAAACTCCTAGAGAAGATAAAAGAGGAGATTTCAAAAAATCACCAAATTTTAATTATATACCCTCTAGTAGAGGAGAGTCAAGCTGTGCCATACCAATCAATAGATGAGGGGAGAGCCTTTTGGGAGAGTAGATTTGAAAAGGTCTATGTAACACATGGAAAGGATAGAGATAAAGAGGATATTCTCTTAAAATTTAGAGAAGATGGAAATATCCTACTCGCCACTACTGTTGTAGAGGTTGGAATATCACTTCCAAGATTGACTCTAATTGTAATTGTAGGGGCAGAGAGGTTGGGATTAGCTACACTACATCAGCTAAGGGGAAGAGTTGGAAGAGTTGGGTTAGATAGCTTCTGTTACCTATTTACAAATGATACGGAAAATAGACGACTAAAGGCATTTTGTAAAACTACAAGTGGGTTTGATATTGCAAAACTAGACCTAAAATTTAGAAATGCAGGAGATATATTAGATGGAACAATTCAGAGTGGAGTAAAATTTAAGTGGCTAAATTTGGCAGAAGATGAAGATATTATAGAGGAGGCAAAGAGGAGAATTAACTCAAAGGTCACCTATAAATTACTCTTCGAAGATTATGATATCGTAAGTTGTAGCCTTTACCATAGATTTATTTAAGGGGACTGAGCCATTACGATTTACTTTACTAAGCTCCTCTCTTAACTCCTCTATCTCTTTACTCATCTGGTCAATCTGCTCTTTCAATTTTAATATTACATCAACTCCGGCTAGATTTATTCCCATTTTTCTTGTAAGTTGTAATACAAGTTTAATTCTATCTATATCCCTCTGAGAGTAGAGACGCATTCTCCCTTTTGTTCTTGAGGGTTCAATTAAACCCTCCTTCTCATACTGTCTTAAGGTTTGAGGGTGAATATTTAAAATTGAGGCGACAACAGATATTAGATAGACCGGTTCATCATAACTATGCATTATGCTCCTCCTATATCATCTGGAAGTTTCTCTTTCATTATCTCAACTAAATCACTATCTAAATCTTCAACTTTTGGAAGAACAACATTGGCAATTAGATATAGGTTTCCAGCAATTCCCGTTTTTCTATTTGGCACTCCTGCACCTTTTACCCTAAATTTCTGTCCATTTTTAGTATTTTGTGGAACTTTTAAAGTTAATGATTCATGAATTAGAGTATTTATCTTAACCCTTCCTCCAAATAGAGCACTCTTTAGAGGAATATCTATTGTTAGATATAAATCATCACCCTTTCTAGTATATTCAGTTGATTCAGCAACATTTACCTTTATTAATAGGTCTCCTCTATGAGAGCCGACTAAATTTCCCTTTCCTCTAACCCTTAGAGTCTCCCCATCTTTAATTCCAGCTGGAATTTTTATATCAAAACTCTCACTCTCTAAATTTATATTGTGCTTTCCACCCTTAACAGCCACATAGAATGGGATAGTAATTGTTATTCTCTTATCTATATCTTGAGGCTTTGAACTCTCAAATCCGGAGTTAAAACCACTGCTACCAAATCCTCCAAATCCTCCACGAGATGAGAAACCTCCACCAAAAGCAGAAGAGGAGCCTCCACCTCCAAATATATTTCTTAAAATCTCATCTAAGTCAACATTTACACCACCCTGCTGTTTTGCAAAGTCATGGAAATTTTGACCACCAAACATCTGGTCTCCATAGAGGTCATACTCATCTTTTTTCTTCTTATCAGATAGAACCTCATAGGCTGCGTTTATCTCTTTAAACTTCTCGACAGCATCTTTATCTTTATTTACATCTGGGTGATATTTTCTAGCTAGTTTTCTATATGCCCTTTTTATCTCCTCTTGAGTTGCATTTTCACTAACACCTAGAATATCATATAAGCTTTTTGACATCTCTTTTCCCTACACTTTTTTATAAATTTAATCTAATATGATTATATCAAAAACTTTTAGTCTATGTCAATCAACCTATATAAAATATTTATCTTTCTATACCACCATTTATTTTCTGTTCAAAATAATTTAGGTAGTCTATTATTCTATTTTTTGCTTCATCACCCTCTATTAGAGTAATCCAATCTTCTAAATTTCCAAAATCCCAATTATCAAATTTTACAGATTTATATCTCTTATCCCATTTTCTAATTGTCTCATCTTGGTTTGAATATTGAGCTTTTTGCAGAATCTGCAACATCTCATACTCTGCTATTGTCTCCTCTCTATTTTCCGGTTTTATATAGGTCTCTAGTAGATTTTTATATTTACTATCATCAATATCCAATATTATAGAGAGTTCTATCGCATTTATAACTGCAAATTCAAAATTTTGAGATTTTGTATCCCCATTTGTTAACTCTCGTGTTATTAGCTCATCTAATACATCTAAAGCTTTTATCTTATCCTTTGTAGATAGAAAAAAGCTCTTCTCCAACATAGCTTTGGATACCTCATTATAGAATCTATTATCATTTTTAGAGTTCTCTATAATCTCATTATAGGCATCTATTGCCTCTTCCAGTTTATCACTGACTATTAGATATTTAATTCTGCTATTTTCTGCCTCAATCATAGCCCTTTTTAACTCTAAATTATTGCTATATTTAGTCTTCTCAATAATATCATTATATATATCGAGAGAATTTTTTGTATCCTCATCTTCCAATATCTGTGCAATATTCTGTTGAGCATATATATACATCTTTATAAACTCATCTTCTGTGCTACTGCTAAATCTATCCACTATATCCCTATACACCTCCAATTTCTGCACATCATCAGTCAGTAACAGCACCTTACTCTTTTGAGCCTTAAAATATAGCTTTAGCAACTCACTATTGGAGCTATTTCTAAATTTTTGGATAACACTATTATAGACCTCAATTGCACTATCGGTATCATTTTTATAGTAGTAGTATAGATACGCCTTTAAAAAGCTAACACCTGCAAATATTTTTAAGAACTTTATATCCTTTGATTTTTTTGTAATTTGAATAATCTCATTATATTTGGATATGGCTTGAGAGTATTTTGCCTTATCGGTAAAATCTTCTGCTTCTCTGCTCAACTGCCTTATATACCCCTCTATATTAGAGCTATTTTTTTCGCCATTAGAGACCATCTGAGTATCTATATTATCCTCTATATATAGGTTATACTCAGATTCTCCCTCCCTTTTATTCTCTTCTCTATTATGAGATATATTCTCTTTTATACTATTTACTTTTAAATCATTGTCTATAAAAATTAAGTTCATTCCAAAAATTGAAGCTAATGAAAAGGTTATTAGTATAATATTTTTTAACATTTCTTCTCTCCTAAAGATTCTGTTTCATTATAACATTTAGTTTCTAACAAATAAAAATAAAAATACACTTTAAGTAATTTTTTTTTGTAAATATGTTATTATATATATAATATGTAACATTTTAACCCAAAAAAAGGCACTAATTATGAAAAATATACTATATGATAGCAATTTTTATAGAGAGAGGGAGCAGAAATTGGACAATTTACAGTATGAAGTTGATGAAATTAAGAGAAGAGTCAATAGAATAGAGGAGAAGATAATAAAGATGAAAAGGGTAGATAGGCTCTTTACATTTCAGACAAAGATAGATGGATTAAATAAGAGGACAATATATAAAGTAGATAATATTCTCTTTATAGGCTCTCTTATGTATCAGAGATTTCCAACAAAAAAGCTCTTTAGTTGGGAGGAGGCGAAAGAGTATGCAAAGGGGCTTAAAATCTCAGGTTATGGTGATTGGAGAGTTCCATCAATAGAGGAGTTGGAGCAACTATTTACAAAAAAAGCACAAAAAAACTCTGCCGGAGATAGCTATTTTATTATTAAGGAGTTTATAAACTCTATGCCAAAAGATGCTAAATTTTGGAGTTCATCTGAAGAGAATGAGTTATATGCTTGGGTAGCAGATTTTAACATGGGATATGACTATTGGAGACACAAAAACAGCAGATATTACGCACTTTTTGTAAGAGATATAAAGGTTTAAATTGGATAAAATTGCACAATTTTAAATTAAAGGTTTTATCATGTCCACTAGTTGTGCTTTTTTATTTCCGGGTCAAGGGTCTCAAGCTATAGGAATGGGTAGAGACTTTTTTAAAAATAGTCAGTTAGCAAGGGATATATTTGCAGAGGCTAAAGAGAAGAGTGGTATAGATTTTGAAGATTTACTATTTAATGAGGAGAATAAAGATAAATTATCTCAGACAGAGTTTACACAACCGGCAATTTTGCTTATAAGCTCTATTGCCCATAGACTATTTATTGGTGAAGTTGGTATTATACCGACTTTAACTCTAGGACACTCACTAGGAGAGTTTTCAGCACTTGTAGCCTCAAATGCACTAGATTTAATTGATGCCGTCTCTCTTGTAAATCTAAGAGGAAAACTAATGGCTGATGCGTGTAGAGATAAAGAGGTTGGAATGTTGGTAGTCTTAGGTCTTAGTGATGAGGTTGTAGAGAGCATCTGTAGAAATCAGAGAGCAGATGGAAAAGAGGTCTGGGCAGTAAATTATAATACAGATGGTCAAATAGTAATTGCAGGGGTAAAGCGAGATTTAGAGGAGTTAATCCCAATATTAAAAGGGGCAAAGGCAAAGAGAACAATGCTTTTAAATATGTCTGTGGCATCTCACTGTCCACTATTACAGAGTGCAGTAGAGCCACTAAGGGAGAGATTGGAGGAGGTTATAAGGGATAGTTTTATCTCCCCAGTCATCTCAAATGTTACAGCATCAAGATACTCAACTAAAGAGGAGGCACTAGAGCTACTTCCAAAACAGCTTGTAATGCCGGTAAAGTATAAACAGTCAATTAAGAATATAGATAATGAGATAGATTTCTATATAGAGTTTGGTCATGGAAATATATTAAAGGGGCTAAATAGAAAGATAACCAAAAAGCCACACTTTAATATAAGTGATATAAGGTCTCTCCAAGTTACAATAGATGCACTAAGAGAGATATAATATTATGAAAATTGCAATAATGGGGGCTATGGCTGAGGAGATTGAGCCAATTTTAGAGAGAATGGATAGTTATGAGACTATAGAGTATGCAAAAAATATCTACTATAAAGGGCAGTATAGGGGGATAGATATAGTTGTTGCATACTCCAAGATTGGAAAGGTCTTTGCAACTCTTACAGCCACTATCTTAATAGAGAAATTTAAATGTAATACTCTACTATTTAGTGGAGTAGCAGGGGGGTTAAATCCCAACTTTAAAATTGGAGATTTAGTTATAGCCTCTGGACTATGTCAATTTGATTTAGATATTACAGTGTTTGGACACCCTCACGGATATGTTCCGGAGGGGCAAATCTGTATTAATACAAGTAGCACCCTTAGAGAGTTGGCAAAAGATATTGCCAATAGGAGAGGTATCAATTTGGCAGAGGGGGTAATCGCTACGGGTGACCAGTTTATATCTTGTGAAGATAGAAAGGGGTTTATATGTGAAACCTTTAAGGCTGATGCCGTAGAGATGGAGGGGGCTAGTGTAGCTGTGGTGTGTGACTCTCTAAATATCCCATTTTTTGTCCTAAGGGCAATTAGTGATACTGCAAACCATGAGGCAGATATTGACTTTGATAAGTTTTTAGAGGAGTCAGCCAAAATTAGTGCAGATTTTATTTTAGATATGGTAGAAGAGCTTGGGAAAGATAGTTCTAAATAGAAAATTAACCAAAATAGTTGGAAAATTTAATGTAGAGCATAAGTTAATCCAAGAGGGGGATAGAGTTTTAGTTGGACTTAGTGGAGGTAAGGACTCTTTAGCTCTAGTCCATATATTAAAATATATGCAACAACACGCCCCATTTAAATTTGAGTTTGAGGCCTATACGATAAATTATGGTATGCCAAATGAGAATTATAACTACCTAGAGAAGCATTGTAGAGAGCATAATATTAAACACACTATCTATAAGAGTAATATATATAGAGTGGCAAATAGCACCATTAGAGAAAACTCCTCTTTCTGCTCCTACTTTTCGAGAATGAGAAGAGGGGCTTTATATAGCTTTGCAGTAGAGAATGGATTTAATAAGGTGGCACTTGGTCACCACTTTGATGATATGGTAGAGAGCTTTTTTATGAATATGTTTTATAATGGGACAATAAGGGCTATGGCTCCAATATATAAGACATCAAAAGGGTTATATCTAATTCGTCCAATGATTTTGGTAAGAGAGAGACAGTTAATCTCATTTGCAAAAGAAAATAACCTAGAGACTATTGGAGATGAGGCGTGTCCTGCAATGTTAAAGAAGATAAAAATTCCTTACGCTAGAGCAGAGATAAAGAGCTGGTTAAGTGGTTTAGAGAGGGAGAGAAGAGGGGTATTTAAGATGATACAGGCCTCATTTAGACATATTCATGATGATACTCTACTAGATAGTAAAAGGTGGATAAGAGATGAGATATAGAGCATTAGAGACGGGCTATATCTATATAGATGGAGAGTTTAAGAGCAATTTAGCAGTTATTTTTGATACAGAGATTATAGATATAGATAGAGCCGATATAATAGAGTCTAAATATGGTGTAGAGGTATTTAGATATCCAAAAACCTCCATATTATATCCCGGATTTATAAATACCCATACCCATTTGGAGTTTTCAGCAAATAGGACAACTCTAAAATATGGCTCATTTTTAGATTGGTTATACTCTGTAATAGAGAATAGAGAAGATTTAG
>Ga0256828_1001712_pt1 | contig 13498 bp, 15 predicted proteins | sample CV88metaG_FD_185993 | JGI IMG/M metagenome (GOLD analysis project Ga0256828, IMG submission 185993) | Hydrothermal vent microbial communities from East Pacific Rise, Pacific Ocean - CV88 | ecosystem: Environmental > Aquatic > Marine > Hydrothermal vents | place: Pacific Ocean: East Pacific Rise... | reverse complement strand
GTTTGACATATAACATAGATACTTCTGAGAGCAAACAGTGGCTTTTCGGTGGAACCTACAAGCAGGATTGCTGGGGTATTAAAGCGGCATTAAGGCAAGATATTACACCGAGGCCGGAAGGTGAATCAACAGTAGAGAACAGTTTTTATATACAGCTTGACTTCACACCGTTTGTCAGTCTTGGTTCAGCGAGTTTCAACCGATGATATCACCGATAGAAGAGATTGAAAAGGCACTGGAAATACTTGAGCTTCCCAAACTGGTTACCAAGGCAGATATCAAACGGCAGTATCGATATATTGCAAAGAAGCATCATCCTGATCTTGGTGGTGACCCCCAGGAAATGGAACGGATCAATCATGCGTACAGACTGTTGATGAAATATATAGAAGAGTTTCGTTATACTTTTGATGAGAATGAAATAAGCAAACAATTCCCCGGAGCACAACATGCAGAACAGTTCAAACCCTGAGATCTATTTTGAAAATAGAAAAGATGCCGCAGGCAAATTGATCGAGACGCTACCGCTTGATCTGCTCCGAAGCAATGAGACGGTTGTCATAGGTGTCAGTGAAGGCGGTGTTTATTTTGCTGACCAGATTGCCAAAGCGACCGGAGCAAAAATGGATCTGTTGCTGACCGAACCCATTATGGCCCCAAACAATAACGAGTTGGCCATAGCGATGGTTTCGGAGACAGAAGACCTTGTTATGCATAAAGCACTGATCGACTCTTTTGGTATAAGTGATGACTATGTGTATGCCGAAGCGGAAAGAAAATATGAAGAAGAGGTCCTCTCCTATGTATATCGGTACAGAAAAGGAAAGGAGTTAGCTTCCCTGAAGGGAAAGTATGTGGTGCTTACCGATGAGTGTATCGAGACAGGCTTGACCATGATGGTAGCACTTAAATCGGTGATCGGGGAAGAGGCAAAGAATATCTATATTGCCACACCCATACTTGATACAGCCGTGTATCAGAATTTGCTTTCAGTTTGTGACGGTGTCTTCTGCCCTTATAAGATTCAAGACTATATTTCGATAGAATACTATTATAAAGAGTTTGGACCCCTGGCATATGAAGATGTTATGGAGATCGTTGAACAGCAGAATATCAAAGCACATGAAGTGTGAACAACTAAAAAGGAACCTATAGAATGAGTGAACAGATAATCGAGATCAATTTGAACAATCTTGACGAAAAATATGAATTTGACAAAATAGCCAAACAGGCAAGCGGTGCAGTAATGTACAGACAGGGCAAAGCGGTACTTATTGCTGCTGTTGCGGTAGATGAAAAAGCGGTGGAGGAAGATTTTCTTCCTTTGACCGTTCAGTATATGGAACGCTCTTATGCTGCGGCAAAGATCCCGGGAGGATTTATCAAAAGAGAGACAAAGCCGGGTGATTTCGAAACATTGACTTCCCGTATCGTGGACCGCTCTCTTCGTCCGCTTTTCCCCAAAGGCTTCCATTATCCTGTAACGATCTCAGTCATGGTCGTCAGTGCAGACAGTGAGGTCGATATGCAGGTGGCCGCACTCCATGCAGCCAATGCAGCGCTTTATGTTTCGGATATTTCGGTACAGAGAAGTATTGCCGCGGTGAGAGTAGGAAAGATCGATGATGCATTGGTGATCAATCCGACATTGGGTCAGCAGGCTGAGAGTGTGCTTGACCTGCTTGTGGTAGGTTCTGAGCAAGATATTATCATGATAGAGATGCGTACGATGGCATCAGAGAAGATCGATGATATCGAGGTTGATATGATCGATCCGATGATGGGTGGAATGCCATTGATACTTGAGCATCAGGAGTGTAATGAACTAGATAACGATGCTCTTGTAGAAGCGATTGCCCTGGCGGGGAAAGCCATTGAAGAAGCAAGTATGACATTTGAAAAAGAGTTTACCCCCTTAATGAGAGAAGGACTTGGTCTTCCATTGGCACAGGAAAACGTGGATGAAACGCTTTATGCCTATATAGAAAACAACTACAGAGAAGCTGTGGAAAAAGCGGTTGCACATATGGCTAAGAGTGAACGTTCTACAGAACTTAAAAAGATCCGTACGAGTATTATGGAAGCACTGGAAGCAGAAGGAAAAGAAGCAGAAAAAGCACTGGTTTCCAGAGTCCTTGAAAAATACAAAGCTACGATCGTTCGTTCTATGATCCTTGAAAAAGGTATGCGTGCAGACGGCAGGGAACTCGATGAGGTCAGGCCGATCAGCATAGAGACGAACATCCTTCCTTCTGTGCACGGCTCCTGTCTCTTTACCCGTGGACAGACACAGGCACTTGTAACGGCTACATTGGGAGATAAAAAAGATGCCCAGATGTTTGAATTGATCACTGACAAGAATACACAGTCAGAGAATTTTATGGTGCATTACAACTTTCCGGGCTATTCCGTAGGAGATGCCAAATTCATCGGTGCACCGGGGCGTAGAGAACTGGGACATGGTAATTTGGCAAAAAGAGCGCTTGAACCGGTATTGCCACTTGGGTATGATGGTACGATCCGTCTTGTCTCGGAAGTGCTTGAGAGTAACGGTTCTTCTTCTATGGCGACCATCTGTGGAGGTGCTTTGGCGCTCCGGGCGGCAGAGGTAGAGATGGTAGAGCTTGTAGCCGGTATTGCGATGGGACTTGTGACAGACGGTCAGAAATATGCGGTACTTACAGATATTATGGGACTGGAAGATCATGATGGAGATATGGATTTCAAGGTGGCAGGAACGAGAAAAGGGATCACCGCACTTCAGATGGATATCAAACTGGGAGGGATCGACCTTTCTATCCTGAAAGATGCACTTGAAAAAGCTGCAAAAGGAAAAGAACATATTCTTGATCTGATGGAAGAAGCCGAGAAGAGTATGACCGCCAGTCAGGCACTGCCAAGTACGGAGTTCTTCTCTGTTCATCCTGGAAAGATCGCAGATATCATCGGTAAAGCCGGTGCAACGATCCGTGATATCATAGAGAAATTTGAAGTAAGCATTGACCTTGACCGTGATAAAGGCGGCGTGAAACTTTCAGGACACGATAAAGAGAAGGTTGCTGCTGCCAAAGAACATATTGAGAAGATTGCCAGTGCCCCAGTAAAAAAACAGATGAGCTATGAAGTAGGGAAGAGTTATCAAGGTAAGGTAAAGCGCATTGTGGATTTTGGTGTATTTGTAGAGATGCCTGATGGTTTTGATGCTTTGCTGCATATTTCAAAAGTAGCTAAAGAACGTGTGAATGATCTGAACGAGCGCTACCATGAAGGTGATGATATTACCGTAGTAGTAATGGAGCAGAAGGGTAAAAAAGTAGAGTTGGCGACACCAGAGTATCTGGCATAAAAAAATAAGCGTAATATTTTACGCTTATTTGATGTTTTACTATTCCATATTTGGTTTAACAGGCTTCATTGTTTTAAGATAAGCTTTAATATGTGCAGGTGTCTGAGAATGCTCTTTGTATCCGGCTTTTCTCAGGTCATAGTAGACAAACGGAAGATAATGCTCACGGGTAACTACGACTTTTGTTTTACCTTTTTTTGCCCAATTGAACATTGTTTTGGCACCTTTTTTCCCTACATGGATACAACCATGTGACATGGCATCATCATTTCCCATGTGGATAGCATGTCCTTGTTGTGTGAACCAGAGTGAAAAGTCCATATTGTTGATTCCCTTTGGATCCGGATGTGCTTTCGACATATAAAAACGTTCTTTTCTAAAAATTGTGAAAATACCTGAAGGTGTCTCATGGCCTTTGGCCCCTGAAGAGATCACAGCAGCCCACCACACTGTACCATCTTTGTCTATGGCATAGGCAGCACCGTCTGCCCCTTTTTCCCTGAGTGAAACCACGATATAGTCCTGACCTTTGAGGTCTACGATCTTTTCTGTCCCATGATCGACCACGGCAAATCTACTTTTACTAAGTGGAAATACTTTGCTACTAGGATCTCCAGCAAATATAAATTGTGTTGAAAGTATTAATGCAATACCCGTTATCAAGAATTTTCTCATCTTTACTCCTATAGTGATTATCAGTTATTATAATCACTTTATTTGCTGCTTATCATTAAATAACATTTACTCTGATATAATTTTCCATATCACAATTACAAAAAGGAAAAAAATGAAACGAATTATTATAATCACAGTAGCAACAGCAAGTGTACTGTTTTTCTCAGCATGTACAGGTGCTGCTTCTACACCTATGCCGTCACAAACACCGGATTTCAAGGCTGGTATGAATGATGGATGTAGCACAGCAACGGGCGAATATACGAAGAATAGTGATATGTTCCGCAGTAATAATGAATATCATGAGGGATGGTTCTATGGACGAAAGAAGTGTAATCCCTCTGATTCAAAAAAGTAGATTTGGTATATATACATAAGATAAAAGAGAGAGCCCCTTCTTATGGATGCTCTCTATCTTTATCAATAAGGTGAAGAAACTCTCTTGTAAACCAGTGTATCACCTTCATAGAAAGGCTGGTAATATTCATTATTACATCTTCTGTAAGCTACCCCGCCCACAGAAACAGTCGTACAGCTTGACGGCATACTGGATGAAGCGATGATCGATCCTATAGCCATACCTGCGGTAAAGGTCAGGATGGGGTGTCCATGGTAATATCCATGATGGTGATGCCCATGATAATGTCCTCCTCCATAATAACGATTGTTTACATTTACGTTACGATTCACGTTTACATTTCTATTGACGTTACGATTAATATTCTTATTACGATTTATGTTTTTGTTACGAGAGATATTTTTATTTCGTTTTATATTTTTGTTGGCTGGTCTTCTGGCTGCAGAGCGAGGTTTTGCCCGCCGGGTGCCGCCTCTTCTCGCTGCAGGTCGCGCACTGCCTCTTCTCGCACCACCACCTCTTCTTGCTTCAGCACGCTGCAGAAGTGTAAATGTGATTTCTTTTTCAGTATGGGTGACTCCATTGTTCATGTTTTGAGGTGTTAGTGTCTGTATCGTAAGGGAAGGAGAGAAAAATCCTATCATCATCGTTACGACAGCAAATTTTACCAGCATTTTATTCTGTTTTTTCATGGCAGGATCCTTTTAGTTTGCACTTTCAACTGAAATTTTTGAAGCCCCTTTGGGCGCTGTGAAAATAAAATCTTTTTCAGATAATTTTGGGTCTGTATCCCAGTTGATCGATGCTGTCGTTCTTGGGTTTCCCTTTACTGTTGTATCGATAATAGTGAAATATTTCACAAGAGGCTTCTCTCCATGGGTTATCCATGCATGTATCACACCTCCTTTATTTCGGAAAGCAATATAATCGTATTCTGCACCTTTGATGGTGCGCTTTCCAAAATAGGTAATTTTGGTGAATTTGGTACGTTTGTTCATATCACTGTAGATCAGTGCAGCCAGCGGTGCTTTGATGCCGTATTTGTTAAAAATATAATCCAGTGCTGCATTGATACTCTTCTTGGGAAGTTTTATCTGACCATAGTAGTTGAATCTATGGTCTATCATCGTAAAAATCCCATCATGTAGATAGGTTGACCGATCCTTGGTCTCTCCTTTTATATCCACACGAAGATCATCGGGTCTGTCCACTTTCACTGAAACATGTTTTTTATATTGCTTAAGTAGCTTTCCATCTTTCATGTCGTCATTGATGACCACAGCACTGAATGCATATTTGTCCAGACTACCTATATATTGATAAGCATGTTTCAAAATAGATGTTGCCGATTGTTCTGCGGCTATAAGCAGAGTACTGTTTAAAACCAGTCCCATACCGGCAATACAGAGTATTTTTTTCTGAAATGTCATTTGAGCTCCTCTTTTTGAATGTTTATTTTGAATAGTATAGCATACTTTAAACCGTATTTGCGGAGAAAAACTTTTTAGCATAAATTAAAATGATTTTAGTTATAATCCCGACGTTTATACGAAGTGACAAGTAGGGAAATCTATGCATTTATGTATAGGTTGGCAGTGTATGATTATACTGTTTACGCTATCCGAACGGACTTTGGAAAACAGTCGAAGAGACTTTAACTCCACTAATTTAAAGGATATTAAATGAAAAAGTTTTTCTTACTTTTCTTGGCACTTGGTGCTGTTGCTTTCGCCGGTGAAGGTGAATCTATGATCAAAGCATACTCAGTAGTTGCTGCTGGTGTTGGTCTTGGTCTTGCTGCGCTTGGTGGTGCTGTAGGTATGGGTCATACTGCTGCTGCAACTATCGCTGGTACTGCTAGAAACCCAGGTCTTGGCGGTAAGCTGATGACTACAATGTTCATCGCACTTGCAATGATCGAAGCACAGGTTATCTATACATTGGTAATTGCACTTATCGCTCTTTACGCTAACCCTTTCATTGGATAAGCTGTAAAGTTTTTTTAAGGTTGTGGCGGTATACTTCCGCTACAACTTTTTGTCAACCCTCAGTTTTAAAGTTTGATAGTCTTAAACTATTGAGTCTATAGTGCGTCAGTGGTGGAACGGTAGACACGCTACCTTGAGGGGGTAGTGCCCTAGTGGTGTGGAGGTTCAAATCCTCTCTGACGCACCATCTTTCTAACATAATTATAAGTCTTCAAAAAATCTTCTAAAAACAACAAAACTTTAAATACATATTAATTTTTATATCAAAAAAGATAAAAAAAGTTTTAAATGCCCTGTTTCAGGGGCTTTTCATCTTGATTTAAGAATGATTTATGCTATAATATTCGCATCTCAACATTAAAAGGAAGAAGAATGACAAAAGCAGAGTTTGTAGAATTGGTACAGAAGAACGGAGAATTCGAAAGTAAAGCAGCAGCAGAAAGAGCGGTAAAAGCATTTATTGATTCAGTAACTGAAGCACTTGTAAAAAAAGAAACTGTATCATTGGTTGGTTTCGGAACATTCTCAACAGTTGATGTACCTGAAAAATCAGGTAAAGTTCCAGGTACAGATAAAACGTATACAAAAGCAGCACATACAGCACCAAAATTTAAAATCGGTAAGACACTTAAAGACGCAGTTGCTGGCAACTAAGTTTCTACATTAACAGGCTGCGTTGCAGCCTGTTTACTTTCATTGAAATAACTACTTCATTTTTTTACTTTCTTACTAATTTTATATTTATCCCCATTACTCTAGTTAAGATAATCTGAGTATTTAACATCAAATCTTGTTTATAATTTAACATCATTGAAGAGTTTCACCTGGATGATCAGTTTCTATAGTGTCAACAATTTGCTTTAAAATGTTCTTTTCTATAAGAAAATGATAATCTTTTTCCTCTCTTGCTGAACCAATGATTTTCTTATAAGCATTAAGTAAAATATATGTATAATCATTTATATTTCCTTAATGATTACATTGGGGGAAACACTATAAAATAACTTGTTAAGGGTGATAACCTGATAATCAATAATGGATACCCTGTTTTGTAAAGTGGTATAGTATTTTTTTGGGAAACTATCAAAAATGGAAAAAGAGAATGAAAGCTATACAGTTTTAATTGCAGATGACCATGATATTGTATGTGCAGGTGTGAAATCTATTTTACGACAATATACAAAAATTGGAAGTATAGATCAGGTTATGAGCTATAGTCATTTAATGGAGCATATCAATGATGGGCATTATGATATTTTGATACTTGATTTAAATTTGGGTGATCACAACGGTATCCATATTATTCGGGAGCTTACTGATGAATACCCTTCGATGAAAATACTTGTATTGAGTATGTATCCGGAAGATCCCTATGCAATACAGTGTATTCATGAAGGTGCAGGTGGGTACGTCAATAAAACAAAAGTTTTAACCGAATTGATCCCCGCTTTGGAAAAGATCGAAAAGGGAAAAATCTATCTGTCTGCACAGTATGAGGATAATCTGCTTTACGGTACAGAACTTTCAAAGAAAAAAAGAAGTTCCCTTACCCAACTCACACAGCGTGAGTTTGAGATCTACAATCTGATCGTTTCGGGAATCAGTTTCAGAGAGATCGCAGACCAGCTGAATATCTCGCCTAAAACTGTCTCTGCCCATCATACAAATATATTACAAAAACTTTCTCTTTCTAATCTTAATCAACTTATTCACTTTTCATTACAACATTAAAATAATCGTATTATAGGACAAGTCCTATAGATTTTATATAAAAATATTCTGTACTATCACGCTATAGAAGGAGATATAGCATGAAGAAGCAGAATGATATACAAGTATTACATGTGGTACATCATGATACTTTTTCTTTTCCTATAGACTATAAAACTTTTCTAAGCTCTTTGGAAAACAGATTTTTATCAGTACCAGCACCTTTTGCCTCCAATGTTATATTTTATATTGAATTTTATGGATTTTCCCATTTTTATGGATCTGAATTCAACATGTATGAGAGAGACCAGATGCTGATCGATAAGATAGGCAGAAAATTACTCTCATTACTGGACAAAAAGGATATATTGGCAAGAGTGGGGGATTACCGCTATGTTATTATTCGTCAAAGTATTTCCTACGATACTGTGGATGGTCTTGCAGAACAAATTGTACATGCTTTTTCTGAACCCTGCACGATCAATGGGCAGATGTTTTATATCTATACTTCAATAGGAATTGCTCTGTATCCGTTTGAAGGAGAGAACATTTACGAAGTTATCCGAATTGCTGAAGTGAAAATGAAGCAGGCAAAACAAAATGGAAGAAATCATATCAGTACAATATTGGATACGCAAAGTTTTGTCAGTAATAGGCAGACAGATTTAAAAAAAGCATTGCCTGCAGCAATGGAAAATGGTGAAATAACATTTGTATATCAGGCGCAATATTCACAAAAATATGAACGTTTTACCGGTGCAGAAATATTGGCAAGATGGGAACATCCCACGTATGGTGAGATCCCACCGTGTGTTTTTATACCGCTGGCAGAACAAAGTGGTATGATCGTTTCGCTGAGTATACATACTATTGTGGCAGCTTCAAAAGCATTTATTGCACTAGAAAATGAAAATATTGATGATTTTTCGCTTTCGGTCAACATTTCGCCGCTATTTCTTACTACAAATCATTTTTACCAAACATTGGAGTTTCTGATAGAAGAGTATACATTAGATAAATATGACCTCCATTTTGAGATCACTGAAGAGATATTTTTTGAACATACAGATTATCTGATGGATATACTTAATAAAATAAAAAAGCTGGGGATAAAGATTGAACTGGATGATTTTGGTACAGGATACACATCTGTCAAGCAACTTGCAGATCTTCCGCTTGATATTGTGAAAGTTGACCGTTCTTTTATTCAGGGTATTGATAAAGATATTAAAAAGAAGGATCTTTTGAAAGCGATCATAGAAATGACGAGAGCATTAGGTATTGAAATAATAGCAGAAGGAGTAGAAAATATTGAGGAAGATAAACTCATCAAAGCACTTTCCCCTCTGACCGTTCAAGGATATCTGTACGGGAAGCCTGAACCTCTTCATGATTTGATTGCCAAAATAAGAAGAAGATGAATGTTAGACAAATAGAAGTGCTATAGGAAAAATCTTATTTTATTTTTTTCGATATTCGTCTATGATAAAAAGATGTAAATTTTTAGAAAAGGAGTAACAAATGCAAAGAAGAGTTCTTATTGTGGATGATTTTGAATACAATCTTGAATTTGAAGAGAAGGTAATCAAATCTCTGATGAAAGAGACTAAAGTATTCATCACGGTAGATGTGGCCTTGAATGTGGATGAAGCATTGCAGAAAATTACTAAAAATGGTATTTACGATGCAATGGTTATTGATATGAATCTTCCTGACGGTACAGGCGCAGATATCGCAGAAGCGGCTCTGGCAAAAAGCAAAAAAACAAAAATAGCAGCTTTAACGCTCTACCCGAGTGAATATGAGGAGTATTATACACTTTTTGATCAGTTTTTAAGAAAACCGATTATGCCGTTGGATTACAAAAAGAACTTCAGGGAACTTTTGGATTTAGATAATTGACTGATATGCATACAGTATCATTCTAAAAGAAGAGGGAAAAGAAGATGAGACAAATCATTGTTACATGTAAAGAGATGACTGAGATTGATTTTATACCGACAGTCATCATCGGTTTTTATCAAAGCAGTATGCAATTATCTTTTTCTAGGGATTGTACTGTTTTAAAAGATCGTTTTCCAGATGTTGACATTATAGGCTGTAGCAGTGAAAGCAACATCTATGATTCTATACCACATGTTTTTCTGAAAGATAATGATTTATGTGTTTTTGTATGTCTTGATATAAAAAAAGAATCATATCGTATAGAGCTGCATACGCCTAAAAGTATTGTGAAAAAAAGAGAAACACAAGATGCAGCATACAGTGCATTGATATTCTGCAGCCACTATTTTACAAATTTGGAAGAAGTGATCAGAGATATTCAGCAAGAAAAAAATATCCAACCGATTTTTGGTGCGATTGCCGGTGTTACCGCTTCTTCAAAAATACAAAAGGGGATGATATTTTGGAATGGGAAGTATTATAACGAGCACATGCTACTCTGGTTAGTTGATCAGAAAAATTATTTACTTGAAGGTAAAAGTATACATCATTTTCAGCCGGTGGGTTTTGATATGGAGGTAACAAAAGCCAGAGAAAATATATTGTATGAGATTGAAAACCGTCCGGCATTGGAGATAATGGAAGAGTTAGTGGGACATATTACGAAAGATACTATTGAGTCGTTTGAACATCCTTTTTTTCTTAGAGAAAATAGTAAACTTCCATTTTCCGATTCTCCATTGTGTTCTATCCGTTCTATCGATAAAAAGAAGGGAAGTATTTCTCTCTATCGCAGTGTTAATGAACATACAAAGCTGAAAACAGGTGTTTCTTTAGGACGTGAAGAACAGGAGAAGCAGCTACAGGAATTTTCGGTATTTAAAAATAAAAAAAATGCAGTTGCTTTTCTTTTTAATTGTGTCGGAATCAAAGCAAATCTAGGACTTATGGAATTTGTCTATCTTATGGATTTGAAAAAGAAACTTCACCTACCTTTCATCGGATTTCACTCTTTTGGAGAGATCGGTCCCGTTAATGCAGATGATTATTCCGTACTCCATAATCAAACTATGTCTATTGCAGTATTGAGTGAACGGGAGGATAAGGAATGCAACTAAATACATACCGAAGGACACAGGTTCGTCAAATTATAGGTAAAGGCTTCAAGATACCCCAAAGGGTGTTTGATACATTGTTGGATGAGTTTAATGCATTTTTAGTAGAAGATGATCGAACGTTTCTTTATAATGTACATTATATTCTGTATCAGAAAAAAAATATGGAGATGACACGAAAAACGTTACAGTCCATTGTGGATACTTTTGTTTTTTTGTATGAAGATGCTTCAAAAGAAGAAGAACGCCAGAAGGTTAAAAAACAGTTTGACCTTCTTTTTGACATGCTTTTCATTCAGCGTTGTTTTTACTCCAAAAAGATTGAAGAACGGGCAAAGACAGCACAGAAAATCCTTTTACATACTACAGAGCGTTTGAGTGAGACTATTGAAACACAGGAGTTGATGATTGCCAATATCTCCCATGAAATGCGTACGTCACTCAATGCAATCTATGGGTATCTTCGTATTATAGATGAAAATAATACCCTTAGTGGAGAGGAACATCAGTTTCTGCAAAAAGCCAACAGTGCAACACTTGCACTGAAATCATTGGTGAACGATATTTTGAACGTAACCAAACTCAATTCGGGGCAGCTTGAAATCCAGAAAGAGTATTTCTGGATCGATGAAATGTTGATGCAGTGTATAGACCATATTGCACTGGAAATGAAAAAGAAAAAGAAGATTACACTATTGACAGATATCCCGTTTCTGCCAGTACAGGTGTATGGTGATAAAGCACATATTATGGAGATACTGGTCAACCTTTTAAGCAATGCAGTGAAATATACTGATGAAGGAACCATACGGCTGGAAGTAATTTTTAAAAAACAGGGGAAGGGATATGATGTTGGTTTCAGCGTAGAAGATACTGGAATCGGTATGACTCCAGAACAGATAAAAACAGTTTTTTCTCCCTATAGCCGGTTTAGGACGGAAAGACAGGGGCTTGGTTTGGGGCTTCATATTGCCAATGAGCTGGCAAAGAAGCTTGCTGGTAAATTGTGTGTGGAAAGTACATTTGGCAAAGGAAGCCGTTTTGAATTAGATATAGCTTTTAATGAAATAAAAAGTTCAATTGTTCAGGTAAAAGATAAGCATTTTTGTTTTTTTATTGATAAATTAATACATCTTAGTTACAGGTCAAGACTTGAATTCCTAGAAAAAAATGGTGCAAAAGTGTATGTATTTGAGAAGGAGACAGAATTTATCAATTTTTTACTGACAAGTGGAAAAACTATTCCCGATATGGTGTTTGTGACAACAGGAGAGGAGGGATATGCCAAATTTGATGCACTGATCTATTATCTGAGAACATTGCCTATTTACAAAAAAACAGTTTTTATTGCCGAAAATATACAACAGCATCTTTCTTTGAACTTTTTTGATGAAGTATATGAATATTATGCCCCTGTGACGGTATATAACAAACTGCTGACAGTTGTTAATGATGAAAATAAAAATGAAGAGCAAAATATTTCTTTACTGGTGATAGATGATACGGAAATGAATCTCGAAATCTTTAAACTCTTTGCACTAAAACGCTTTCCAAATATTAGGATTGATCTTGCTGGGGGTGGATATGAGGGAATTGGTATGTTTAAAATCAAGAAATACGATTTGGTTTTTCTTGACCTCAAAATGCCGGGATTGAATGGATTTGATGTATTGATGAAATTAAAGAAGCTTGATGATATTCCTCCCGTGTATGCATTTTCAGCGGATATTTACAAGTCGAATATAGAAAAAATTGAAGAGTATGGTTTTGCCGGGATGATTGAAAAACCGTTACAGCCAGAAAAATTGTTTAAAATTATTGAGGAGGTAATCAATGCAAAAAATACTTGATGAAACGGAAAAGTTGGCATATACCTATTTAAAGGCATTCGGGTTTGAAGAGAATGAAATTGCTCCTGTTGTTGCAAAAGGTTTGGTTGATCTGGAAACAATATTAAACAAATTGAAAACAGTATTTTCCTTTCCTCATGAAGCAAAAAAGGAAGAAGTAGATAATGTTTTGCATGCATTGAAAGGTCTTCTTTTTCATCTCGGAAATCATGACCTTGCAGAAAAGATAGAAACATTAAGAAGTTATGATGATATGGAAAAACTGTATGAAGTGCTGAATGATCTATTGTTTTAAAGTATATAGGAAAAGTCTTATGGATTTCAGCTCAATAAGAGTGTAAACTTTAACAATCCTGTGAACGACAGTTTACCGGATAGAATGAGGAAAAAGGTATGTAAGAAATGTATAAATATATAAAACAGGGGTTTGGTATTGTTCTGATCTTGTCACTGTTCGCAACTACTCTTTTTGCAATCGAAATCAAGACTCTGTCACAGGCAGTGGATGTAGC
>Ga0256828_1001711_pt1 | contig 13500 bp, 13 predicted proteins | sample CV88metaG_FD_185993 | JGI IMG/M metagenome (GOLD analysis project Ga0256828, IMG submission 185993) | Hydrothermal vent microbial communities from East Pacific Rise, Pacific Ocean - CV88 | ecosystem: Environmental > Aquatic > Marine > Hydrothermal vents | place: Pacific Ocean: East Pacific Rise... | reverse complement strand
AAGAAATATCCCATAGGACCTTGAAGTAATAAAATATTTGCTTTTGATATGTTACCTATTTTATTCACCTATATACCTTATCACTTATCAACTAACTAAACCTAATAAAATTTTTATCAACCCCTGATATAGCTTGTTATTATATCGTTTTTTTATTAGTTTCAAGTTAGCAAATTACAATATAATTACCTTAGAATAAAACCTATCAAGAGCTGTGTTTTTCTAGATATATAGTTTCTACTGTCTATAAAATATCGATATAAGCTATCACTATTATATCGACTTTTTAATCTATCTAACTCAAAAACAAGTACCTCAACTTCACAAAACTTACCAGTAATAGGACTTATATATCTAGGATATAAGATATAAGTAGCTGCTATTAGCTCTAAAAGTGTTATACTCCTATCTCTTCTAGCACACTCTTTATCATCGATAGTCAAACCCCAACTCGCATAAAATGGCATACCATAGGTATAGACTCTCTTTTCTCTTAAAAGTGCTTCAAATCCACTAAGAGATGTGATAGTATGTACCTCATCACACACATCAAGTAAAGAAGGAAGTGAGACATCATCTACAATCTCATCTACATACCCTAAAACGATATCTCTATCTATCTTACCCTTACGATTTCCAGCCTCTACATCAGGGTGTGGTTTATAGATGATGTATTCATCGGATTTTTTCTCATATACCTTTTGAATTAACTCTAAGTTACTCATACCATCTCCACCATACTTGATAGAGGCATCATCTTCAACTTGACCAATGACTAGAACTATCTTCTTATGAGTATCAAAGCTCAAATCTTTATCTTGATGTATATTATACTTTGATAACTTATTCTCTATCAAATAGTTCTTCAAATTTCTAGCTCTTTGAAGTAACTCTTCATCAAACTCATAAGTTTGAAGTATATACTCCAAATCACTCTGTGTTGTTGGGTCAAAATAGATACCACGACTATCCACAACTAAAGAGTAAGCCTTTGTCAAATCACTCCCTAAACTAACAGAACGGATAAAGCCATCTTCAACTCTATAAATTTGAGCACCATTATCTCTTGCCCAAACTTCTAAATCAGTAAACTCTTTTTTACCCCATATATATATCTTAGAGTTTTTATCTAATCCTTTTTCTTTAGCATCTTCTAAATTTTTACAAAAAATTATCTTGTTTGCTTTACAAGATAAAAAAAACTTTTTTGTCTGCTTCTGTTTCCAGTAACTAAACCCAAAAAAATACAAATCACCACTGTTTTGAAAAAAAATATCTCTATATCTAGCTATTGTATTTATCGTATCTAATATATTTGATTGTTGCTTTTTGTATGGATTATAGTACTTGGTATATAAGATATAAGCTCCAGCAAAAACTTCCAATAGAGATAAGCTTCTTTCTCTTCTATCACATATAAGTTTATCATTTGTTAAGCCCCAGTTAGAGTAGAAAGGTACACCATAAGTGATAACCTCTTTATCAAGAAGTAGTGCTTCAAACCCCATTTGTGATGTTTGAGTATATACTTTATCAAAAGGCTCAAGTAAAACTATCGGATTTATATTTTCAGATATAACTATACAATGTTTTTTAGCAAACTCTATATCAATAGAAGACTCTTTTTTACCAGCTAATACATCTGGATGGATTTTTAAATATATCTTTGAATTTGGATTCTCTTTTATAGCACCTTCTATCATCTGCTTCTCATCAAACTCGTAAGCACGACCATACTTTAGTGACATATCACCTTTTGTTTGAGCAACGATAAGCACCTTTTTATTATCATCTACTTTTAGATAATAAGGTAGAGATAAATCTCCTGTATTGTATTTGGATATCTTTTTATCAATAATCAATCCAATAGCCTGTTTTGCTAAAGATATCTCATCTTCACTAAAGCTATGATAGTTCAGTATATTTTCTAATCTTGATGGCATAGTAGCATCATAATATATCCCAACATCATCTTCAACAATACTAAAACTATCATCTTCCCCAAGCCCAACAGAACGAATAAAACCATCTTCTAACAATATATAATCGCTCTTAAATCGTTTAGATAACCATAAAGCCAAAAGTCCTGTTTTTTTTCTTCCCCAACCTCTAAAAGAGTTATCACCCCATACTGTAAAAAAATTATATATATAATAGTTCATTTAAATACCTAAAATAAAAATTATCAAAAAGAAGAAAATAGAATAGATAGAAGATAATCAAGAAATAATAGAGTTCAATATACTCGGACACAAAAATGTCACGAGTATATATAAATATAAGAAAATAAAAGATTAATCTCTATTACTTTCAACTGTTAAGTTTCTAGTACCATTAGATGTACCATTATAGTTTTGCCATGCTTGACAATCAGCTTTAGAAGTAGGTATATTTGTTGTAATTCTCAAAGTATATCCAGAAGATAAATCAGCATCTACTTTGTCTTCCAATGCTTTTGCTGTAATAACATTTCTAACACCAACTTTCAAATCGTCAAGTTTAACATTAGCAATCTTCTCACCAGTAGAGTTAAGAGTCAAATCAACAACACACTCTGAATCTTTATCATTTTCATTAAATACTGTTGCTACCGAACTATATACTGTACTATTGATAAAGTTTCTAATAGTAGCTTGATATCCATTGATACCCCACTCCATAGACTCTTTTTTAGCTCCTAAATCATGATTATCATCTCCACTTACATTAGGGTTATTATCATCTTTATTTACTTTATTTACTACAAGAGAAACATCAAATTTACGAGGATCTAAAATAGTCTCTCCATCTACTGTAATTACAATATCTTGAGAGTTATCAGCAATATCTAATTCCTCTTCTGTCGCAGTCAATGTTGCTGTATCTCCATCAATTGTAAACTCTTTGTCCTGTATTTTAATTTTAGAAATAGCTGTCATATCACCTTTAATTGTGATTGCATATTCTGTATCTGCATCATGAGTATCTAAATCATAAGCTCTATCTGCCTTCAGATCACCGTTATCATCTCTCTCATTAGTAACAACTTCTATTTTAGATTTAGCCTCTAATGTACCATCTTCCCCAGAAACAAATTTTAATCTATCATGATTTACATCAATAGTATTACCATCTGTATCATCTATTTTAAAAGCCAAAATACTTTTTACAACACCCAAAGTAGTAATCGCTGACGCTTTTGGTGCTTCTTTTTCACTTCCTGTATCTGATTTTACTTTTGTAACAGCAATAGTCAATGGATTTGTATTTCCTTTTGGAGATACAACAGCATAAGAAGAATCACAAGCATCTCCTAATACTAAAGTTAGGTTTGAATCAGCATTTACATCTGAGCTTAATTCAATAATAATATCAGTATAATCACCATTATCATCTTCTGTATAATCAGTCAATGAACCAACTTCATCTCCATTATCATCTAACAACTTCCACTTATTATCTCCTTGCTCAGCTAAAGCACCATTAGTAATTGTGAAAGTAATCTCTGTATTTTCTTTCAAATCTACAGCAGGATTATATACAACATGATATTGATCTTTTAATTCAACATTAAACTTAGCATTTAAATCTAATGCACTATCTAGTTTAAATACTTTAGCACTCTCATCTGCTACACTACAATCATTATTTGGACTTAATACCAAGCTACCTCCAGCAAATAGGTTACTGCTCAACATAGCAATTACTGCCGACGACAAAAGAATTCTCTTATTCATCCTTTTTCTCCTTATGTTTGTTAAAATATGTACGAAACTCTATCTTTACAAGGGCTTAATTTGTAAATAGAATATTCTGGTTCGTATTATATGATAATAAATATTAATTTTTTCTTAATAGTTAAGTGTAGTAATAGTTAGATATATTTGGTTATAATACTCAAATATTTTATAATTGAAATTGGAGCTTGATATTTTGAACATAGGGATAAAGATATATGACTTATTAAGATTTTTTAACTATATAAGTATATTGAGAGTAGGTAGTGTTGGATTTATATCTAAAGAGTTAGATATCGGGGAGTTTAGTATCAACAGAGATATGATCATACTAAACTATCCTTCTATACTAAATAATGGTAATGATATTTTTTTTGACAAATCTGGTAATCTACTCTCTATTTGGAGCTTTAACAATGCCAAACATCACATAGTATTTCCAGAGAGCTATTTGGTATCTAAAGTTTTAAATGATGGTATATATCTCATTGATGATGAGAAAGAACAAAAGCTTATGATAATCAAAAATAGTTTTGTACTAGAGGAGTTGAGTAAAAACAGATTTTCTTCAGTAGAACTCAATATATTGTCCTATCAGTACAATCTTAATATTATCAGATTTAGTTTAAAAGAGTATAATAGTGTATATCAACAAGCTTTAGCTAATATAGGTATTAAAGATATATTGTTGAACCTTACAAAAGATAGCAATATCTCTACAAAACTAATAAAAATATTAAAAAAAATCATTATGATTTTCTTCATAGTTTCTATAGGATTATCCATATATACTTTTACAAAATCTTATTTTATCAAACAAAAGTACCTAGAGATAGAAACTTTATATAAAAAAACTTCTAAAAAAACTATCGATATCCATAAACTATATAAAAAGTTAGATAGTATCGAGAAAAAGTCTCATCTTTTATCTAACTATTTAACTAAAAAAGATACTATATATATCTATTTATTGATAGTAAGTAGTATTGATATAGATAAATACAAATTAGAATCACTCAAAATTGATAACAACCATTTTTATATAAAAATTTATACGAAAGATGCTATCAATCTAATTGATAGATTAGATAAGTCCAATATGCTATATAAAGTTAAAATCACAGAAAATCATAATGATATGATAGTAATAGAAGGTAGTATCAGATGAATGATAAGTTAAAATATTTACTACTATTAAGTATAAGTTTAACTCTTATTGTAAACTACATTATACCTCAAGATGGACAAAATAAAAAACTTATAAGACAGCAAAAGGTTTTAGAACATAAGATAATTCAATTAAAAAAGTTAGACAAAAATAGAAAAAGTATTGAAGAGTTACTTCAATATAATCAAAAGGTATATAAAAATGAACTCAAATACTTTTATCGAGTAGATGATACAAAATCAAAATCTATGTCTCAAATACAGTTATATTTAAAATCATTATTTAGAAAGTACAAAATCCAAAAATATAAAATAGACTGGATAGATAGTGAAGATAGTAAAAACTATATCATTACAATGATAATAAAAGCAAATTTTATAACTGATAGTACATCTTTTCGTAAATTAGTAGTTGATATAAACCACTATTCAAAACTCTTGATAGTAGATAGATTAAAAATTCATAAAATAGCAGGAAAATATAAACATAAAAAAATTTCTATTAGTTTATATATAAAAGCATTTGGAGTACAAAATGATAAACAATAAAGAGATTATTATAAGTTTCTTTATCATTATAATGTATATATTACTAGACTTTCAAAATCAGCAAAGTCAGATATATTATGGATACAATAGTGACAATAATCATACTCAACTTATAATACCAAACCGATATACTCTAAAGAATAATGAAATTATAACTTTAGATAAAAATGTATGGGGATTAAGTGTAGATAATTCTATGATATCTTTGAGAAAAACAGAAGACTCTCGATATGAATTAAAAGATAATAACAAAACAATCTGTTTCAATCAGAAGTGTTTAGAATTTATAGCTATCATAGATAATAATCAAACAGTTTTTTTTAATACTAATAGCAATAAATTTAAAACCATAAAAATAAATGATATAATTTTTAAAAATTTAAAACTTATTTCTATCAATAAATACATAGTATTAAAAAATACAAATAAAACATATAAACTCAACAGAGGATTTATAGATATAGATAAATATAGGAGAAAAAATGTACAAAACTAAGTATATATCATGGGCTAGTATAGCTTTATTTATAATAAATGGTTGTACTCCAGAGCCTACAATTAGTGATTTTAATCAATATAACATTTCAGTAGATAAAGAGTTATTAAATATAAGTACTTCAAATGCTTTTAGTAGTGATTTTATAGATAAAAAACATAAAAAAAAGAGATATAAACATAACAGCAATACCCCTCCGATAATTAATGCCAATATAGATATCTTTGATGGTAATCAAAAAGTATCTTCTTTAACCAATTCTAAACAGACTATAAAATTAAGTGTTGATGATATAACTATACCAAAATTTACAAAACTTGTCTTTGGTCAAATATTGAAATATAATTTCATAATCGATGATAAAGTAGAAAATAGCAAAAAAACTATTAGCTTAAATATAACAAATCCTATATCAAAAAAAGAGTTTATTTTAATCATAAAAAAACTATACCAAGCAAATGGTTTTTATATAGAGAAATCTAATGGTGTATATCATATAAAATATGGTAGAAATAAAAATACAATAGATGAAAATCTATATAAAAAAGTTATCTATGGTACAAATATACCCCAAAATATAAAACAGGGAGAAGTTATATCTATATTTATTCCTTACCATTATGTTAGATTATCAAGAATGAAAACACTCTTTAAACACTTTTTATCAAAAAATAGTTATCAACATGATTTTAAATCTAAAAATGTCTATTTTGTCAGAGATAGTGTTGAGAATATTAAAAAACTCTTAAGATTTGTAAAAGTTATAGATATTCCTACGATGAAAAATAGATATACTACACTTATTCATTTAGAACATATAAGCAGTGAAGAGTTTTTAAATAACTTAAAAGATATATTACCTTCATCAGGGATTAAAATTGCTAAAAGTATTGAAGATTTAGGTATTGTAATCAAAAATATCAAGACTCTGAATAGTCTATTTGTTGTATCTGAAAATAAAAAATGGATTAAAATTCTTAAGTATTGGAAAGAACAACTTGATATCATTGATATAAATAGCGACGAGAGAAAATTTTTTGTCTATAAACCTAAAAATAGAATAGCTAAGGACTTAAAAGTATTAATAGATGGTTTACTACAAAAACAAGATAAAAAAATAATACCATTAGATAAAAAGAATATTCAAAAAACTGATAATTTAGAGTTGTTAGAAAATGCCAATATACAAGTTATAGAAGATACAAATAGAAATATGTTAATAATTCACTCTACTCCATCTGAATATAAAGCACTCTTAGAAATGTTAAACCAACTAGATATTCTTCCTAAACAAGTACTTATAGAAGTAACAATTGCTGAACTTACACTCAAAGATTCTCTTGAGTATGGATTTGAATGGTATCTACAAAATAATGCTAAAACAGGAATACTATCAACTCTCGGTGGCTTAGGATTGGGAGGGGCTGGACTATCTGGTTCTATCATAAAAAGCTCTCAGTCTTTACAACTATATATGAATCTATTTGCTCAAAAAAACTTAATCAATATTTTAAGTTCTCCAAAACTTGTTGTTGCTAATAATCAACCAGCTTCACTAAATGTAGGAACAGAAGTACCAATACTAAACTCTTCATCAAGTACTGTAAATCCTAGTGGAGACCAAACACTATCACAAAGTGTTGAATATAGAAAAACAGGTATTATTTTAAATGTAACACCAACTATTCACTCAAATAACTCATTAGTGCTTAAAATCTCTCAAGTTGTAAGTGAAGCTCAAGCCAATAGTGTCTCAGATATATCATCTCCTATTTTACTAAATAGAAATATCACGACAAATGTTGTACTAAAATCAGGCCAAACACTGCTATTGGGTGGACTAATAAGAGAAAATAAAAGTACTACTGAATCAAAAGTACCATTTTTTAGTGATATACCTGTTGTTGGTGAACTATTTCAAACAAAACAACACTCTGGAGATAAAACAGAACTAATTGTTATGATTAAACCTATTGTATTAAATAATACAGCTGAAGCTAATCTTATAACCAATACTTTCCAAAATATGTTACATCACTAATAGATATACAATATAACTGGCTTTTTATGTAAATCAATAATAACAGTTTTCTCTTTAGAAGCCTGTTTTATTGATGTCTTTATATTAATTCTTAATATATAACTATACGCATCTAGTATAATATTTTCATCATACATAACTTCTTTATCTATAATATTAAAAAGTTTATAAAACTCTTTGATATCTTTTTCTCTTTTTTTTACTAAAAGTTTAGCATCACTTTTTGAAATATTAAAATTAATACTTAAAGCTATCTCACTCATTGTATATATATTGAGATAGTAATATTTTATAAATTCAAAGTCTATCATTTTAGATATATTAGAAAAGCCTCTAATATCATTTAACTCATCTTTATAGTATATAAAACCATTATTTCGTGGTGTATAATTACAGTTTTTATCTATATAATATTGAGACTCAGCACCATTAATTCTATAAAAATCATTTTTATCTAACCAATCCGCTAAACTATCTTTAGCTACAAGATAATCCTTAGTTCCATATAAATATTTAATTGCTTCTGCTCCCATATAGTTAGCATTTACAATCCCTCCTATATCTTGAACCTTAATTATAGAATTCTTATATCTAAATGGGGTATTATCCAGTGGTATATATTTTACAAACGCATTATTTGGTAGTTTAAGACGATTAAATTCAAAAGAAGATAACATACTATAATATTTGATAAGTTCCAAAGTATTATCTTGCTCTATCTGTACAGATAATTTATCAGATAAAGTACTTGTTATAGATAAATTCTCTTTATTTATCTTAATAAAATATATAGCACCAGCCAATAATGCTGCACTAATCCATAAAGTAATAGCTAAAGAAAAAGCATTTCTCACTTAAAACTCCTCTTCTTCTACTTCATATATAAATTTTTTATGGTTAGATAAGATTTTAAATACCCACTCTTCTTCTTTATCTTTATTTCTAAAAATCAAAGATATACTTTTAGGTATATTTACATCTTGATAAAAAATAAAATTTATTTTACATTCATCTATTTTTATTTTAAATCTAAAATTTATATGAAAACTATCCTTTAAAATCATTGGCTTTTTATAATCTTGTTCTTTTGTATATAATTTAGTTTCATAATATATCAAATAGTTATCTTTATATTCAACTTTTGCTATTGATATACCATCTTCATAGATTGGTGTTGTTGTTATATATGAGAAGTAATTTGTACCTTTTTTAAAAAAATATTTTTTCAAACTACCTTGATTTTTATTATCTATCGGATAAAAATAGATACCTGATATAGAGTGATTTAAATATTCATAATATATAGCTTTTTTAGGTATTGATAATTTTATCCTATCTAAGTTACCAATAAAAAACTTAAAAGAAAACATAGCCGTGGCTATAAGCATAGTTAATAATAAAATTGTTATCAATACTTCAACTAAAGTGAATGCTACTCTACCCCTCATTTGTATCTACCACTCTTGTAAGATATATATAATAATCTTTATGTACATGTTTTTTATCCAATTCTATTTTAAATTTAAGGAGATATAGTATCAAACTACTATCTATCATACCTACACCTTCTACTGTTGGAGGTTTTCTTTGTTCAATTATCTTAGCACTAATATTGATAATAAATCCATTATAATTACTATTATTATATATATTATTATAAGTAGTCGATAAATTATTTATATCTATATCTTTACTATATATCATATTTTTGATAGAATTTACTGTTATATATATTGTTTCATATACTTTAGTTTTTTGATAAAACACACCTACTGCTTTCATTGCTGATGATATAGTTACAATAGCAGAAAATATAATAATCATAGAAATCAATACTTCAACTGTAAGAAATGCTTTCCTATTGTTTATCATTACAAATTAATCCAAATTTATTAATGCTTAAATTATCTTCTAATGTAAAATTTTGTTCTAAAGAAAACGCTTTATACTTTATAAGTAAAATATTATTTTTTTTACTGACTTTATCTATTTTATTAGAGATTGAATTTAACAATTTATATCCTTTTGGAGCTACCATAGATACCAATAACGAAATCAACATTAAAACAACCAAAAGCTCAATTAATGTAAAAGCTTTTGTTAATTTTTTATGAAACATCTGTAATACTCATAACAGCTAACATTATAGCAACAACAATAAAAGCTATAACCCCACCCATAAATACAATTACAACTGGTTCTAAGATAGATATATATTTCTTTACATCATCTTGAAATTTTCCAATAAATCTTTCAGATAAAGATGAAAAAACTTGATTTAATGATGCTGAATTTTCTCCTGATGAAATCAAAGAAATCGTACTCGGTGGAATAAGAGATGAACCATAAAATATATCACTAATCTTTGCTCCCCTTTTTAACCCTTCTATCGTTTTATCTATTAAATTTTTCAATGGTTCATAACTAATAATTTCTCTACTCTTAACTAATGCCGTCTTCAAATCAATCCCACCATCTAACATTAAATTTAAAGATGAAAAAAAATATGATAGCTGTAAATTTAACTGTAATTTTCTAAACATTGGTAACTTAAAAAATATATATTTAATAAAATCTAAAAAACTCTGTTTAAAAATAAAAAACAATATAATCACTATACCTAGTAGAAAAAAAATCTCCTGAATATGTGTATTAACATACATACCTATCTCCAAAATATTTTTGGATAAAAATGGTAATTTTTGAAATTCACTAGGAGTAAAAATTGTAGAGAACTTAGGAACAATAAAAAAGAAAACAAAAAATATCATTGTAATACTCATAATAATTAAAAAAATAGGATACCCCATAGCTTGTTTAATACTTTTTGAAATTTTTTCATTAAATTCTAAATGTTCCTTTGCTTGTATTAAACCAACTTCAATCTTTCCAATTGATTCATTGGTTCTAATCAATAAAATAGTTAAATTATCTATATATACTTTATGTTTATTAGAAGAAAGCTCCATAGCATTTGATAGTTGATTTCCTTCTTTTAAATATTTCAAAGTATCTAAAATAAATTTTTTTTCTATCTCCTTTTCACTATTGTTAGAAATTAATTTTAATGCTTTATCTAAATTCATACCAGATGAAACAAGATAAGATAATTCTTCTATAAAAAATATCAAATCCTTTAAATTAAATTTTCCACTTTTTAATTTTTTCTCTTTCTCTTTTACCGACAATAAAAAAAGTTTTTGCTCTTGTATAAAACTATAAAACTCTTCTTTAGTTCCAGTAAAATATGATACAATTTTCTCTCCATGAGTATCAATCGCATAATATTCAAAACTATTATTCAAGATTTAACCTTTAATATCTCTTCAATTGTTGTCTTCCCACTTAAAAATTTTAAAGTAGCATCTTCAAAAATTGTTCTATACCCTAAACTCTCTAAATCATTAAAATTCTTATTATTTTCCATAATTTTTTGTAAATTATCATCAAATGGTACAATTTCAGCAACAGACAATCTTCCTTTATATCCTGTAAAATTACACTCTTTACAACCAACCTTCTTATAAGTATTTAAATCACTAAATGGATATTTTTTGAGTAATTTATCTACATTTAACAATTTACTTTCATATTCACTTAAAGTATAAGGCTCTTTACATTTAGAACACAAACTTCTAACTAACCGTTGAGCCATTAATCCATTAATTGATGATTTTAATAAAAAATACTCTATTCCCATATCTATAAGTCTTGTAATTGCTCCTAAAGCAGAATTTGTATGTAACGTAGAAAGTACTAAATGCCCTGTTAAAGCAGATTGTATTGAAATCTTTGCTGTCTCTTCATCTCTAATTTCACCTACCATAATAATATCAGGATCTTGTCTCAATATTGAGCGTAAAGCTTTAGCAAAGGTAAAATCAATCTGATTTTTTACTTGAATTTGACTAATGCCATCTAATTGATACTCCACAGGATCCTCAACACTAATTATCTTAACACTATCATTATTTAAATAATTCAACAATGAATATAAAGTTGTTGTTTTCCCACTACCTGTTGGTCCCGTAGTTAAAAATACCCCATGTGGATTTGCTATAATTGTTTTTAACATTTCAATATGGTCATCAAAAAAATTCAATTGATTTAAATCATAGCTGATAGCTTGTTTACCTAACAACCTAAGAACAAAACTCTCCCCAAATGCTGTCGGTACAGATGATACTCTAATATCCACATCTTCTTTATAAGCCTTAATAGAAATTCTACCATCTTGAGGTAACCTATTTTCTGAAATATTCATTTTAGCTAAAAGCTTTAATCTTGCGATAGTTGCCTGTTTCATACTTAAAGGTATCGTATCAACTGTTTGTAAAACACCATCTATTCTAAACCTTACCTTCATCATTGACTTATCACTTTCATAATGAATATCCGAACTTTTTCTTCTTATAGCGTCATTAAAATGATTATTAATCATTTTAATGACGGGTGCTTCTGAAGCTAATTCCTTTAATTTCTCAATATCTTCATCATTATGATAGCTTATACTATCCTCACTATCATAATTCATATATAACTGTTTTAATTCATTAATGATTTCTGATGTTGTTAAATATACTTTTATCTCTTTATCTGTATATTTTTGTAAATAAAACACCATATCATAATTTAAATTACTACTAATAAAAACATCCATTCTTGTACTTGTTTCATTAAATGGATATATATCATAAGTTTTAAAAAAATCCCGTTCAATACCATCTATCTCAATTAAAGATACATCTATCTTATCAAGAGACATACATATATCTATTGAAAAAACTTTTGATAAAACAAATAGATAGTCATCTTCACTTAAAATACCAGAATTCATTAGAATTGTACATATTTTTCCATCTAATTTTGATTGAACATCTTTGGCACGCTCAATTTCTTCTTTAGAACATAAATTATTATCAAGTAATACTTGTATTAATTCTTGTTCTATTCCCAGCATGAAATATCCTCATTTTGTCCATCACCACCTAATTCTCCATCAGCACCAAATGATAACAAATCATACTCTTCCCCATTACTTCCAGGTAATTTATAAAAATATTTATTTCCCCATGGATCATTTTTAAGTGGTTTAGGTAAATATTTACCATTCCAATTTTTAACTCCATTATCTTTCCATAATACTTCTAAACCCTCTTCCGTTGTAGGATAACGACCAACATCTAAATGAAAAGTATCTAAGGCTGTTGAGATTAATTCAATCTGTGCCTTTGCCGTTTTAACTTTAGCATTATCTAACTTTCCAAAAAACTTTGGAGCAACAATAGATGCTAAAAGTCCTATAATTATAATAACAACTAATAACTCAACCAAAGTAAAACCTAATTTCTTATTTCTCATAGTATACTAACCTTTTAATTTTTATTAATCACTTCGTAATTATAACAAATATTGATATAAATACTCAAGTTAAACCCCCTGTGTAGTGTCAAATACTCTGATGTGGAGTCTATCGCTGTATCTGAAATTGTGTTTCATACAGAACTCAAATATTGCTTTATCGTTGTGCC
>Ga0256828_1001709_pt1 | contig 13501 bp, 11 predicted proteins | sample CV88metaG_FD_185993 | JGI IMG/M metagenome (GOLD analysis project Ga0256828, IMG submission 185993) | Hydrothermal vent microbial communities from East Pacific Rise, Pacific Ocean - CV88 | ecosystem: Environmental > Aquatic > Marine > Hydrothermal vents | place: Pacific Ocean: East Pacific Rise... | reverse complement strand
AAAGAATAGAAGTTTTATTTAATAAAACGCTGAAAGAAATATTACAAGATATTAAAAAAAGTAGTTTCGATAATGAAGAGAAAAAAATATTAGAAATACGAGTTATATTAGATATGCACGGACGATTTGCTGAAAAATTTAATTTGGATCCTATGATGGTACCTCAATATTTGGGTCAGTATAATATTGATATTTTTAATAAAGCAGTAGAAGATTTTAAACAGTTATCTTTTTAAAATCTTCTATATTTTTTTATATTTCTTTTAATTTAAGCAAACTTTAATGTTTTTATGTTATAATAATATATAAGAAAAATAATTCTTAGGAAACCTACTCGCTTTTCCAATTCAAATTCAAAAATCAAATTCAAAAATATAATATCAAAATACAGTATAGTATTATATACAAAAAACAAAAGGATTAACAATGTTAAAAAATTTTATTCTTGGTACTGAAGTTGCCAAAATTGGGAATATTCATATTGCAAATATTTCTATTTTATTAAAAGAAAATAATCTAATAGAAGGTGTAGATTATCTTAAATTTGGTGGTATAACACTATTAGCGAAACAGTCTTTACAGTATCCAAAATATATAACTGAACTTATAAACAACAATATCAATAAATTTACAGATTTAAGTGAATTGGTACCTGCAAAATATTTTATAGACGTATTAGAGAATAATACAAAACTCATAGCAAAAAAATATCAGACAATCACGGTAGATAGCAAAAAATTTATAAAGATTTTGGATAAAGATTTATTTAAAATTATGACAAACGAATTAATTACAAAATCAGTGGTAACTAATGATGAAATACCTGAACTAATTTCAGAAAATTATATAGTAGGGTATATAAAATTGACAGAAAAAAAATCACTTTGTTGGTATTAAATATATAGTATATAAAAATTAAGTTGAACTATGATATAATTATAGTATTAAAAGGTTAATTATTTAAAAATATAAATAATTATACGATTGATAAAATAGAATAACGATGAAGCGATTAAAATATGTTAAATATGTTGATTAAATAATCTACAGTAACTTAATATGTTACACTTACTCAAACCATCAAAAATCTATTTTATTGTTTTAAAAATTAAGTAACATTATTGTATAATATTGTTATATTTGGAGCAATAACATTTAACCTCCTAAAAAGATATGAAATTAAAAAACGATAAATTACGTTATAAACGTTAAAAATAGGAGAAAAACATGGCAGAATTAGATTTTAGTGCAGGAGCAATGGACTGGGGTTCATTAGAGAAAAACTTAGGTGCAAATATTACAAAAGAGAAAAAAAGTTACGAAGATAATAGATTTTGGAAACTTTCAAGAGATGAAAATGATAATGGTGGAGCAATAATTAGATTACTTCCAGATCCAACAGGAACACCGTTTATTCAAAGATACAATCACGCGTTTCAGTCATTTGATAATGTAAATAAGAAAAAAAGATGGTATATTAATAATTCACCAGAAACAATTGGTGAAGCGTGTCCAGCATCAGAATTATGGGCTGCATTATATAACATTGGTACTGAAGAAGGTAAAAAAGAAGCAAAGAAATTTAGTAGAAAAATTAAATTTATGTGTAATATCAAGGTTGTTAAAGACCCTGCAAATCCACAAAATGAAGGTAAAATTTTCTTATGGGAATTTGGAACAAAACTTAAAGATAAATTTATGGCTGCATTACAACCATCTGAGTCAGAAATTGCAATGGGTGAGGAACCAAAACAATTATTTAACCCATTAGCGGGAAATAACATTAAGTTAAAAATTAAAAAAGCTGCAGGTTTTTTAAATTATGATGATACAGAAATTATGGCTGCAAGCTCAATTTATGCAGATGGTGAAGAAGCAAAAGCAGATATTATTGAAAATGCTTATAAATTAGATGAGTTTATGCAAGCAGACGCATTTGAAACTTATGAAGAACTTAAGAAAAAAATGAAATTTGTTCTTGAAGCATATAATCCAGAATTTGTTGATCCAATTCAATTCAAAAATGTTGTTGCTGGAATAATTGGAACAGCTAATACAAGTAATACAGCTACACCAGCTAATACACCAGCTCAAGAAGCTACACCAGTTGAACAGCCAGCTCAAGCTGCATCAGTTCAAGAGACTGCTCCAGCTCAAAATACAACTACTACAAGTAATACTGGTAGTGATGATTTAGGTTTCTTAGACGACCTATAATATAAGAGCCACCTGGCTCTTATAATTTTATAAAGGAGAAAAATGAAAAAGTCAATAACGATTGTTGATTTTTCTCACCTGAACATGAGAAATCTTTTTATTGCTTTAATGCAAGCAAAACCACGAAAAAAAGATGGTCTTTTTGTAACTGAAGATTTTATCCAATTTCATAAATCGCTATTATTTAATTCATTACAATTCATTAAGAATAAATTTAAAAATGAAATTATACTTGCTACTGATGGACAACATAATTGGCGTAAAGATTTTTATGCTGAATATAAAGCAAACAGAAGTAAAGCAAAAGAAGATAATGAAGTAAATTTCGAAGAATTTTTTGAAGAAACAGATAAAATATTAGAAGCAATAAAAAAGAACTTTCCTTTTAAAGTCCTAAGTGTAAGAGAAGCAGAAGCAGATGATATTGCGGGTGTAATATCTATCAATCATGGTGAAGAATACGATATTACTTTGGTAACATCAGATCACGATTGGTTACAAGTTCAAGCACATAATGATATTAGAATATGGGATCCAATAAAAAAAGAAGATAGGAATCTTAATGATTTTGAAAAAGAAATGATTCAAACAGATTTTGGCCTAATATCAAGATTTACAATTATTCATAGTTTAATTGGTGATAAAGGAGATAATGTTCCAACTATTACAGGATTTTCACATTTTACAGATAATTTTATAACTTATTTAAAACAAAATGGAATTAATACAGATTGTGTTAAAACTGTTACAGCAATGGAAATATATCCCGAATTGGTTGAAAATTATGATATATATCAGAAGATAACTGCAGGAAAATTAAAAGGACAATTTAGAGATATTAAAGATATTTTTAAAACAAAACCTTATGGTGAGAAAAAAGCACAAAAACATTGTGAAAATTCAGATGAACTACATTCATTTTTAGATTCGCATAATATGTATAGGAGTAACTTCAGAAGAAATAAAACTTTAGTAGATTTTAAAGAAATTCCAGAAGAAGTACACGATAAAATAATGAAAGAATTTAATGAGACTGAAATAAATTATGATTCAAATGGTATGTTAGAATACTTTATGAATGAAAAGCTGGCATTACACGTTTCAAATATTAACAAATTCTATTCAGGAAAGTATGAAAACAAAAAAGAAAATAAATTAGATGATTTTTTGGATTTTTAACTTAATGCTAATTTAGCAAAAGATAAATCTTTCCAATTTTCAGATTTTTTATTAGTTATATTGATAAATGAAGCAAGACGTTCAGGATATTTGTATCTATTTATTCTGTCTATTGCTTTTTTATCAAATTCTTCTACATGCTCAACGATAATTTTTTTATCACCCAATATAGCCAAAGAATTCAGTAAAATATAGTTGGATTCAGTTATACTATGGTTGATTAATAAGTTATTAAAAGCTTCTTGAACTAATTCATTTTTTATCATATTTTTGTCTCCTTTAAGTATATTTTAGATATAATTATTTATAAAATTTAAAAAGGATTAAAATGGCTCAATTAGATGAAATTGATAAACGATATTGGCTTATGGTTCACCCATACGATACTGTTGGTAATGTTGGTATTGCAGATATTTCTGTTAGTTGTCCAATTTGTCATGAAGGTAAATCATGGAAAAGAAAACATAGACTTCATTTATATATAAAAGATTCTTATGACGCAGCATCAGTAGCGTGCTTTAACTGTGGGTATAGAACTAATTTATATAATTACTTAAAAGAAAATCACCCTTCAGAATATTCGTTATATAAAAATGAAAAAAGAGGTAGTTCATTTAAAGAATTAAAAATGTCATTTGATTCTGTAGATGAATCAAATGATCAAGATAAAATTATAGACTCTGATAAAATAAATGCTATAAATTCTGGCTTAGATTTTACGTCTGGTGTAAAAGAAGTAAAAGAAGTAAAAGAAGTAAAAGAGACATTAGATATAAATGAAGGTCACGAAGAAAAAGCACTTTCACAAAATGAAATAAATTCTTTTAGTTCAGGTTTGGATTTTGGATTTTCGAAAGATGTGAAAGATGTGAAAGATACGAAAGTAACAAAAACTGTTACTAATTCTCCAATAGTAACAAAAACAACTACTATTGATAAGCATCCAATAAATGATGGCGAATTATTTTTGGTTAAAGAACCAGATGGACTAATAGAAGTGCCCAAAGAAGCACAAGAATATATTGAAAATAGAGGTATAGAAGTTCAAAAAGATTGGAGATATAGTCCTAAAAATAATAAGATTATATTTAATAAAACAACTCAACATTTATCTGAATATATAATTATACCTCTCAAAAAAGGAGATTTTTGGTATGGCTTCCAAGCATTAGCTTGGAAACAAAAGAAATTCTTTGTATATATGGTTACTGGAAACACAGGGTATAAAGAATGGAATTTATATAATGTTAATTTAGATGAACCTGTTTATATTTTTGAGTCAATATATGATGCTTTAAGTTCAGGTTTACCAAATTCAATAGCTCAACTTGGAGCGAACCTTGGTGAAGAAAGTCTTAAAAAAATTAAACAGCCAATATTTTGTTTAGATAATCAAAGAATCGATGAAAAAGCACGAGAAGAAACATTAAAATATCTTGAGAAAGGATACAAATGTTTTATTTGGCCAGAAGGTTCAGAAAGATTTAAAGATACAAATGACTTAAGAAAAATAAAAGTGCCTTATGAAAAAATTGCAAATATGATAACCAAAAATATAAATCAAGGTATGAAAGGCATTTTAAAAATGAAACTTATGCGATAAGTTCAATAAGTTCAATAAGTCCCATTGTTTCTAATATCTATAAATAGTTATAAAGATAATTAGGAGCAAAAGAATGGCTAAAAAAATAAAATTTTCTCAATTATTTAATGAACAATTTATTAAATCTATAAGAAAAGATCTTAAAGCAGAATTTGAAGATGTTGATCTTAACACACCGTATGTTAAAAAAATTATAGTTAGAGAAGCAAAAGTAAGAAATAAATCAGTTCAAGAAATTACTGATGAACTACAAGCTAGATTAGATCAAGGAATGCTTAATTTTCAAAATGCTAATCAGAGACAAAATGCTGTAAATATGAAAAATATGATTGAAGGAATATTATTCGATTATATTTCTCCTTCAGAAAAAGTACCAAAAGTAACATTAAAACAACTTAAAGAAATGATAAAATGGGTTAGAGTTTCTAACCCTGCATTTTTTAAATTAAAAGATCCTATAACTGGAAAAAAAGTAAAAGTTTCTATTCATATTACACCTGCACCAAAAATGATAAAACAACCAGCATGGATGCAACAAGTTACAACTGCTGCAGCAACTGCAAATGGTGAATTGATTTTTAATGTTGAATTCTGTAAACAACTTATTCAATATGCTTACACAAAAGGTGTAAAACCTGCTGGTGGAATGTATGAAAGTAACGGTGGAACTATACCAGACGCTTATGCTTATATTGAGTTTTTAATACTTCATGAAATTTATCATATTGTTCACGCGGACCATTTTTATGGTGCGGTTGATTTATATAATTTAATGGTAAAAGAAGGGCCTACTAGATGGCCTAAATTACTACAAAGTGCAGGTTGGACTGGTACAACAACTGATAAAAGAGGCCGAAGAAGTCTTAGAAGAGCTGCAAGAGCTGCTAATGGACAAATTCAAAATTATGTTGGAGATTATATTACTAATTATGAACTTGTTAAAAAAGGTTATGCTCAACTTCCAATAGGATTATTTGCAACAGATTATAATTATGATAATTTTGATAGTATGGAAGACATTCAAATTGCTGTTCTTGATGATATGGAAGAAGGAACACCTGATCCTAAAGATTCAATGTTAGATAAAATGAATGCTAAACAAGCACAAATGGACGAACATCTTGATGCTAATAATCAACAAAATGGTTCTCAAGAGCAACAAGATGGTGGTGGAGCGCCTTCACCAGGTGGCGCTCCTGAAATGTCACCAGAACCGGATGAAGAAGAAATTGCAAATATGTCAGCAGAAGAATTAGCAGATATGCTTGATAAATCTAATGGTGGCGGAGGTGGTGGAGGGCCTGAACTAACACCTGAAGAAATTCAAGACCAAAAAGATATTGAAGATGCAATAAAAGACGCTATTGATAAAAAATTAAATGACCCTGACGTTTCAGAAGAAGAAAAACAAAAAATAAGAGACGCATTAGATAAGAAAAACCAAGATGGTGACTCATCTCAAGGTGATTCTGGAGACGGTGAAGACAGCGATGGTGATAGTGGAGATTCAGGTGATTCAGGAGATGGCGGAGAACCAAGTGATTCTGATGATAATCAAGGTGGACAAGGAAATTCAGCAAAAGCTGGAAGTGATGAAGTTTCGAGTGATGCACCAGATGAGCAAAATGGCGGAGGAAAATCTACTCAAGATAAAATAGATGATGCGATGAAAGAAACCAATGAAGATGGCGATATGTTATCAGCAGATGAAAGAGACGAATTAACACCAGAAGAAGTTGATAGAAGAATAAAAGAAATGGAGGAAGAAGCCGAAGCCGAGGAAGAAGACAGACAAAAAAGTATAGAAGCTGCCAAAGAAGCAAGAAAACAACAACGAGCTGCTGCAAAAGCCGCTGAAGGTGAAAGAAAACCAACCAATCCAATAAATTGGAAACAATTATTGAAAAAAATGATTCCAAAACCTATTGAAACTGAAGAAGAAAGTATTACAAAAATGCACAATAGAACAAAATCTTCTCTTGCTGCAGCAATGGATTCAAAAGATAACGATGGTGTTGCTATAAAAGCAGGTATTATTAAAGATGAAAAAAATATTCAAAAATTATTATTTGTTCTTGACAATTCTGGTTCAATGTCTGAAACAATATCTGGTGTAAATCCAGATATTATGAGAGTAATTGAAAAGTCAAAAAAGAATGGAATTGAAGATATGTATATTATAAAATTTGACAGTAATTGGGATGTTTATAAAATTGATTTAGATAAAACAGGTAAAAAACATAAATTTAGACAATTTAAAAATAATAGAGATATTGTTAAAAAAGCAAAAGACCTTAATGATGAAAAGAAAGTCACTAAACTTTTAGATAAAAATTCTCATCCTATAGAACAACTATTCCAAGAACAATGGGGTGGTGGAACAACATTTCCTGTTGAAATGTCAAAAGTTATTTTACAATTGATAGCTGGAAAAGATGGAGCATTTAATGGTGTTATGTTTACAGATACCGATATTTTAGGTGATGGAAATATGGAAGTTCTTAAAAAAATTGCATTAACAGCAGCCAAAAGACCATTTAGTTTTAATATTATTTTAGATAGTAGACAGTCTTATAATGCAGTTAAACCAAAATTGAGTGGATACAAATATTTATCTTATATAGGCAATAAAGAATTACAAGATAATTCAAATCAATAAATATAAATAAATAAAAAGGAGAATTGATATGGGAACATTTGCAGAGTCAAAATATGGTGATTTAAGTGGACAAGACATAACGTTAGCTAGTCTTAACTTAAATGGCAAAGGTATAGATTCATTAGAAGGTTCACCAGAGATTTTTAGAGGGACTTTTAATTTGAATCTTAATGATTTGGTTGATTTAAAAGGTTCACCTAGAGAAATATATGGTGATGCAATTTTTAGTGATAATATGTTGACATCATTAAAAGGGAATTTAAAAACAGTAATAGGAAATCTTAATATTTCTGATAATGTATTTAAAGATTTTAATGGTGATTTAAGAAAAGTAACAGGAAATTTATTTGCTGAAAATTTGAGAGAATTTAGCACAATGGAAGATATTGAAAATGCTTTAATGCAAGCAAATATTGTTGTTGGTGGAGATATTATTACAGATTTTGGCTCATTTAAACAAAATGCACAAAAAATCGCAGATTTTAGTAAAAACCAAAGAATTGGTATTTTACAAAGATTTATATAGGAGATTAAAAATGAAAAAAATGAAAGAAGATAATAAATTATTTAATACAGTAAATCCACAAACAGGTAAAAGATATGAAATTCCTATGTTAGATAAAAATGATCATAAATACAGAGAATTATATATAGAAGCAATGAGATTAAAAAAAGAAGATCCTGATTCATTCGAGCGAATGATGGACTGGAAATAGGAGGCAAATATGAAATTTGAATTTAAAGGGTTCACTGAATTTATGAATGAAAAAGAAGTTCTTAAGCTTAAATCAGGACAAAAATTTAGTAAAGAAGATTTGGAACAAGGATTAATTTCACTACAAGGGCAAGTCCTAGGTAGAAAAGCAATTTATGCAGAAATTGAAAAGCTGATGGATATAGAAAAATTAAATGACGGGGCATTCCAGAAGATAGTTGATGCAGGTGTATTAGTTAAATCTTCAACAAAAGGAAAATATGAATTTGCAGGACACGTAGCAGCAAATTCAAAAGAAGCAAATGATCCGAAACCTGTAGAAGATGTTAATCTTGATGATGAAGAAGTTGGTTCTGGTAAAGCAAAAAGTTTTGCTAAAGTTTCTGCTAAAAAATCAAAAAAATACAAAATACCTGTTTCATCAAAAGATGGTAAATTTGGTAAATTTGTAAAAACTGTGCTTCTTAATATGATTAATACATCAAAAGGTCAAGAAAAAGGTTCATTATTATTAAAAGGTGATCCAGGAACAGGTAAAACTTCAAGTATTGAACAATTTGCAGATATTGTTGGTATGAAAATAATTACTATTGAAGCTCCTCACGTTTCTGAAGATGCTATTATTTCTGTTCCTTATTTAGTTAAAACTGGTATGAATACTGAAAAGAAAACTATGGATATGAAAGAAGATAAAAATGCTGCTATGGGATTTGAAGTTATTTCAGCAGAAAGTTCTTTAATTTCTGATTTAAAAAATAAAAGACCAATGAAACAAGCAGAATGGGATAAAGCGGTTAACAGATTTGCACATATTGCAAAAATTAGAGATGAATACAAAAGACCTATTGATAAAATTAGAGGCACATATAATACAATATTATTCCTTGATGAATTTTACAGAACTGGATCTAAAAGAATTCAAAATTTATTTAGAACAATATTAAATGGTTATTTAGGTGATACACCAATTCCTAAAAATATTTACATTATTTTTGCTTCTAATATGGATAATACTGATGGTTCATTAGATGAAATTCCATTAAATCACCAATTCAGTGCTGTTAACTTTGATACACCAAGCAAAGAAGATTTTATGGCATACATTGGAAGTAAATTTGCAGGTGCAGAAGGTGAAGAAGATAAAGCAATTGTTAAACCAGAAGTTTTTAATAAATTTCTTGAAATCCTTGAAAATGACGATATGGGTGGAAAAGATGAAGAAACTGGTATTAGAGTTTCACCAAGAAGATGGGAAGAAATAATTAAATATGTTAGCAATGGTATTCCTCCAAAAAGTCAGAAAGATGCTGAAGCATTAGTTCATTTTGTATATACTAATACTAGAAATTATAAAGAGGGTGTTCAAAGTAATAGAACGGAAAAATATGCTCAAATGGTTAGAGATTTAATAAATGAAAATACAGATTTTAATGTTGATGGTGTTCATGCGCCAGTTCCATCAGACTGGGAAAACCTTTTTGAACAACAAATTAGAAGTAAAATGGAATTAGGTTCAAATAGAAAATATGTTGCTTCACTTGCGGGTAAACCAGGTGTTGGTAAAACATCTACAATGAGAAGACTTGCGAAAGATATGGGTGCCAAACTTATTGAAATTGATTGTTCAACTTTAAATTCTGAAGATGTTGTTGGTTTAACAACACCTAGTAAGAATGGTGATGGTGTTCTTCAAACTAAATTTACAGCACCTCCTTTATGGTCAAAAATTATGAATCAATATGATCCAAGTATTACTATTCCAGGTAGTGCATATACACATATTTTATTTTTAGATGAAATCACAAGAGCATCTAAAAGAGTAATGAACTCAATTAGAAGTCTTATGTTAGAGAAAAAAGTAAATGCAAATTTTGCTATCCCTGAAGATATGTTTATTGTTACTGCGCTTAATCCAACTGATACTGGAGCTGAAGAACTTTCTGATCACCTTGCAGATGTTATGGATATTATTGATGTTGAAGTAAAAGATAATGCTTTATATAAGTATCTTAAATCAAAAGATGAAAATAAACAAGCAAATGAAGAAATTGGTTTTGATATTACTTCTAAAATAATAAATATTTTTAGAGAGCTTGTAAATAAATTAGAGTCTACTGAAGATACAGATGGAGAACCAATTAAAGGTAATACTAGAAAATGGTATTGGCAATGGGAAGGGAATATAATTTATGTTTCACCAAGAGAATTAGATGATATGATTAGTGGCTCAATAGGACAAATAATTTCTGCACTTATAGATTTTGAAGGTTTCGATAAGCACGAATCTTATACAGATGAAGAATATTTAGACTTTATTGATATTATTAGAGAAAATATTGTTGAAAAAACATGTGAATTACTTTCTTTTATAGGAGAAGACAAACATAATATTGATAAAGATGGTATGAATATGCTTTATGATTTTATTAAATTTGAAATCGAAGGAGAAAACTTCGATGAAATTATGGATGTTAAATCAGATAATATAGTAAGTGTTAAAGCAATGGTTGAAGAGTCTGACTTTAATTTTGAAGAGATGTTAGAATATGATGAGTTAGGTGATGTAATAGGAAACTATGTTGAATCTGTTGAACCTGAAGAGGTTGTTGGAAATGTTTCTGATATTATCGATACAATAGTAAATGATTATGCTGATACGCCAACACAATTTATTGATAATATTATTGGATTTTATAAAGTTCTTGCTACTTGTGATTGGAACGAATACAGTGGTAAAATTTCCGCAAATTTAACACAGGCAATTTTACAAAGAGGATTAAAAAGTTATTCTAAATCATTATTAAAAAATGCTATAGATAGTAATAGAAATTTTACAAATGAAATAGATGGACATAAATACTATTCAATTTTAGAAGACCTTTCAAATAGAAAAAATTATTTTAAATAGAATTTTAAATAAAAAGCTTAAACTAGTGACTTTAATATTAGTTTAAGCTTTCTTGTGTTATAATTATATTAACAAAAGAAGAAAGGTTATCAAATGAGAGAAGCAACACAAGAAGAATTACAAAAAATGGTTATTCAATTAAATGAAGAAAATAAAAGATTAAAAGTTGATATTAACTTAGCAACTCAAAAAATTGAATACTGGGAAGATATAGCTACTCAACAAAATGACTGTATTGTATCTCAAGCTAAAAGATATGATAATCTAATGGAAGAAAACACCGAATTAAAATCTCAAAATAAACCAGATAACAATGTTAGAGTAACTGAACTAGAAGCTTTATTGCTAGCAGAGAAAACAAGAAATAAAGAAATTGATAAAATGCTTGAAAGCTATGAAGATAGTTTTAGAAGTATGTCATATAAAATTAAATCATTAGAAAAAGATATTAAAGATTTAACAAATGCTTATACACTACAAACAAAAGATTTAAAAATTGCACAAGCAAATGAACGTTTATTTTTAAAAGAATTAACAAAATATTCTCAAGCTAGAAAAGAATTTAAAGAAATGGCTAGAGATTATAGTAGAGAAAATAGCAGAGAAAATAGAACTTGTAGCCCAAGACCACAAAAAACAAAATCTTTAAGAGATGTTAAACCAAATCCAAGAGGTATATGTCTTGATGAAATGATAACAAAAGAGCAACAAGATAGAGAAATTTATCAAGAGGAAGAAGGTTTTAGACCTATTAAATCAATTAAAGTAACATTTGATAAAATAGGTAATTATATGCCAAGAAGAGGATAAAAATAAAATGAAAACATTTAAAGAACATATAACGGAAAAAGAAAAAACATTAATACAAAAACTAGAAGATCACGAGTCAGAAGGAAGAGTATTATTTTATGACTCTGAAAGATTTGAAGTTGATGTGCAGGATAATAGTATATATACTGAAAATGCACAAACAATAAAAGCTGAAGATATTGACTTAGATTATTTATGGATATATGAAGCAGATGAATTAGAACTTGAAGATGATATAAATGATTATATAAAATCACTTAAAAAAGTTATGAAAGGTATTGATAAAATTGGCTCAGTAAAAAAATTATGGGTAATGTCATTAGGTGAAGAATATAATTTAGCTTATGAATATTATAAAGAAGATTGGATGAATATATCTTTTATTGCTGATAATTGGCACAGTATTAAATTATTTCAATTTACGCAGATAAAATTATAAAAATTAAGTACAATTTTGATAAAATATAAATAGTAGTAAGAAGATGTATATTATATATTTTTTATTTATTTCATAACATCTAAGGCATTTTTCGCCAAGCATCTTCTGACTATATAATTTATTCTCTAAGAATGTAAAATGCTTAATAAGGCGCTCTACAGGTTGGTAATCTTTACCACAACATTTTAAAATATAGCTACAGTATAGCTATGCACGGAGGAAAATTATGAAACTCATATTCAAAGATACAGATGGTAGTATAACAACTTCAGACGCCGTTTCTGATACATTAAATATTCAACCAGGCCAGCAAATATTTTTTACAGGTGTTAAAGATTCTCATTTATCTGTTTCAGAAGATGGAACTGTAACTTTAGTTGTTATAGATAGAGAAACTGGTGAAAGCATTAAAATTACATTACCTGATTTTAAAAATATTATAGATATGAATGATTTTAACGATCCATTTAGTCTTGATACAGCAATGGGATTTTCTACAACAGATGAAGGGGATAAAGAAATCGAAGATATAGTAAATGATGATTCATTGGAACCAGGAGAAATTATAGAAAAACTTAAAGAAGCACTTGCCGAAAGTCAAGAAGCAGATAGTGATGGAACTATTATTGATGATTTTGCATCTTTATTAGATAATATGGAGACCGCAGCAGGAGAAGAAGAATTACCACAATCACAATATTATCAACCAGAATTTCTTGAACGTAAAGAATTCGAAAGAGAAGAAAGAGAAGAAAGAGAAGAAAGAGACTCTACTGGTGGTTTAGACAATAGATCTGAAGATGAATTAAGAGAAATTGAAATGGATAGAGAAGCGGACGCTTTAGGTTATAATGATGCAAGGAAAAAAGAATCTGTTTCAGAAAATGGTGGAATACCTGAAGAAAGAAATAATAAAGGGGATAGTTCTTCAGAAGACGAAGAGGGTGAATATAAACCTTTAGAAAATAATA
>Ga0256828_1001708_pt1 | contig 13503 bp, 14 predicted proteins | sample CV88metaG_FD_185993 | JGI IMG/M metagenome (GOLD analysis project Ga0256828, IMG submission 185993) | Hydrothermal vent microbial communities from East Pacific Rise, Pacific Ocean - CV88 | ecosystem: Environmental > Aquatic > Marine > Hydrothermal vents | place: Pacific Ocean: East Pacific Rise... | reverse complement strand
ATGCAAAAAGTTTATTAATAGTTCAAAGCAAACTTGGATGTATAAATGATTTAGAATTAAATTTAGAGTTTTTTACTCCAAATGTTTGGGCTATCAATCTATTTGATGATAGTTTTTATGAAATAAGTTACCCTTATTTAAAGGAAAAATATAAAGATGTTTTAATAATACAAAAAGATTTAGATAAAATAGCAAAAAAATTATTAAAAGGATAAATTTATGAAATTAAATACACATCTTAAAATAGATCCTAAATTTTCTGGAGAATTGATAGATTTAAAAGAACATTATGCAAAAGTAAAACTAATAACAACTTCTGAAATGGTTGCAGATGAAGAAGGTTTAATTCATGGAGGATTTACATTTTCAGCTGCAGATTTTTGTGCTATGGCTACAGTAAATCACCCAAATGTTGTTTTAACTGGAGCTGATACTAAATTTTTAGCACCTATAAAATTAGGTGATGAAGTTATATTTGAAAGTGAAGTATTATCATATAATGAAAAAAAACAAGAAATTTTAATTACAGCAAAAATAAAAGAGAAAAAAGTATTTGAAGGGATATTTAAAACAGCTATTTTAAAAACACATGTTTTAAAATTATAAATAATATAAAGGTAAAATTACCGAATCTCTATTTTTAAAATGGGGATGAGGTAAATTTAATTTTTTATCATTTATTTTTACATTATCATATATAATAATATCTAAATCCAAAGTCCTTGGAGCATTTTTAAAACTTCTTTTTCTTTTGAATTTTTTTTCTGTTCTTAATAAAAAATATAAAAGCTCTTTAGGAGATAAAGATGTTCTAATTACAATCAATGAATTGATAAAATCATCTTGGTCTAAATACCCAAAAGGGGGGTTTTTATATAAAATTGATGTATCTGTTATTTCTATTTTTGGATGATTTCTTAAATATAAAAATAATTTTTTAAATCTTCTTACACAATTTCCTACATTACACCCTATTCCAATTAAAGCTTTATGTTTAAATTTATTACTTTTTTTATGATAAGGAAAAAAGGTGTCTCTAAAAATCATTTAGGCATACCTCTACTTGTAAATTTACCATACAATCTTCTTTTAATTCTATCAAAAATAGGTTTTATATTACCTGTTTTAATAGCTCTTTTTATAGCATTTATATCACCTAAATATTTTGCAATAGTATATAAAATTGTTCTAATCTTAGATATACTCATTCATCACCTCCACACTTCCATCTAAATTTATACATACCATATCTTCTATTCTTACACCAAATCTATCTGGAAGATATATTCCTGGTTCAATAGTAAATACCATCCCTTCAGTAATAATAGTCTCATTTCTACTATTTACATAAGGCCATTCATGTATATCAAGCCCTACTCCATGCCCTAAAGAATGAACAAAAAACTCCCCATATCCCTCTTTAGTAATCACTTCTCTTGCTATCTTATCAAGCTCATTAATTTTCATTCCGACTTTAATAGCTTTTAATGCTGCTTCTTGAGCTTTTAATACAATATCATATATTTTTTGATACTCTCTATTTTTGAATTTTTGAATTTTACTCATAGAACTATTTTCTGGATTGATAGTTCTTGTTCTATCACTGCAGTATCTCTTGTATTTTAAACCTGCATCTAAAAGTAATATATCCCCTTTTTTAAGCTTTTTTTGTGATACAATAGCATGTGGTTTAGCACTATTTTCATTTATTGCAACAATAGGTTCAAAACTTAATTCTCTTTTACCTCTTGCTGTTAATTTTTCTTTAAATCTATAACTAAGCTCAAATTCATCTACCCCAAACTCTATCATTTTATTAAATTCATCAAAAGCTTGAGCCCCTAATTTCACAGCTTTTTTAATAATTTCAAGTTCATCTTGAGATTTAATCATTCTTTTTTTATGAGAGTAGTTTGGAATATTTTGTAAAGTAACAATTTTAGATAATGACACATAACTATCATAATCCCAATTTTTAACATCAATTTTTAATTTTTTAATTCTTTTTTTTAAAATAATCTCTTTTGTAGTTTTTAACAAATCTCTTGTAGTAATAACTTCTGCTTTTGCATTTTCTTTAGCATCAATAGTATATCTTCCATCGGTGATAAAATATTTTTCATCACCGATATTTAGATATATTACATTATCACATGAATATCCACATTCATAATAAATCTCATTTTCACCATTTAAAATAAAATTATCCATTATTCGCTTTTGCTTCTTTCATCATTTTAACTTCATTTAATATTTGAATCATAGCAATCATTCCTAAGTGGTAACTAAATGGTCCAAATCCACTAATTGTTCCTGCACATACATCAGAAATAAAAGATTTTTTTCTAAACTCTTCTCTTCTTGCAATATTTGAAATATGAACTTCAATTGTTGGAATTTGAACAGCACTAATTGCATCTCTAATAGCAATTGATGTATGAGTATATGCTGCTGGATTTATAATAATTCCATCAGCATCTCCTAAACATTCTTGAATTTTATCTACAATTTCACCCTCTAAATTTGACTGAAAAAACTCTATTTCAAACCCATTTTGATCAGCTACTGCTTTCATTTGAGTATGAATATCTTCAAGTTTCATTGGTCCATAAATATTAGTTTCTCTAACTCCAAGCATATTTAAATTTGGTCCTTGAATTACTACTATTTTCATTTAATATCCTTTTTTTATGAAATTATAACAAAAAAATTTTTATACTACCCATAAAATAGATATTTTATCTTATAATAATTTTGATAAAATTGTAAATAAAAAAAGGATTAAAATTGATAAAAATTAAAGCAAATTATATTTTAACTATGAACAATAATTTTGAAATTATAGAAAATGGAGAAGTTATATTTGATAAAACTATTATAAAAGTTGGTAAAAATTTAGAAGAAGATATTACAACTATTGATTTAGGTAAAAATTCTGTTTTAATGCCTGGTCTAATAAATACACATACTCATCTTGAATTTAGTGCTAATGATACAAATTTAAGATATGGAGATTTTTTAAATTGGTTAAATAGTGTAATCTTAAAAAGAGAAAACCTTTTAAATGAGTGTAAAAATGAATGTTATAATAAAGCTATTACTCAAATGAAAAAAAGTGGTGTAGTTGCATTTGGAGAAATATCATCAACTGGTCTTGATTTAGAGTATTTAAAAAACTCAGAATTAAAAGTTGTATATTTTAACGAAATTATAGGAAGTAATCCTGCAGCAGTAGATGCTCTATATCAAGATTTTTTAGGTAGATTAGATAATAGTCAAAAATATAAAACTGAAAAATTTACTCCTGCTATCTCTATCCATTCTCCATATTCTGTCCATCCAATAGTAATCAAAAAAGTGTTGCAAATTGCAAAACAACAAAATATGATAGTATCTGCTCATTTTATGGAAAGTAAAGCAGAAAGAGAATGGCTTGATAATAATGAAGGGGATTTTAAAGAGTTTTTTCAAAAAAACCTAAATCAATCAAAAGCTGTAACAACTCCTATAGAGTTTTTATCTCAGTTTGAAGGTATTAAAACACATTTTATACATGCTGTATGGGCAAACAAAGAGGAATTAGAAAAAATCGCTTCTTTAAAAGCATCAATAGCGCACTGCCCTATCTCAAATAGATTATTAAATACTGGTTTATTAAATTTAGAAAATATAGAAAAATTAAATATCCCTTATAGTGTAGCTACAGATGGATTAAGTAGCAATTATTCATTAAATTTATTTAAAGAGCTTCGTGCAGCTTTATTAATGCATACAAATATTGAACCTAAAAAATTAGCTAAAGAACTTTTAAAATCTGTAACAAATAGTGCTGGAGAAATTTTAAATTTAAATAATGGGATTATTAAAGAGGGTAAATTTGCTGATTTAATTAGTTTTAAATTACCAAATGATATAGAAATTGATGATATATATTTACAAACTATTTTACATATCAATGAAGTAGATAAAATGTGGATAAATGGGGAAAAGATAGACTTTTAATAAAGTCCAAATTTTCCATCTTTTCTTCTATATAATACTCTTGTATCACCTGCAGTATCTTTAAATACCATAAATGCTTCATTTGTTTGTTTAAATTCAGCTAAAGCTTCATCAACACTCATAGGTTTTTCAGCTGCTAAATCAACTGGAACAATTTCATCTTCCATCTCATCTACAATTACAGCTGGAATCTCTTCTTTTACTCTATGAGAAGTGATTTTATCATGATATCTTCTTAAAACTTTTTCTAATCTATCTTTTGCTTTATCACATGCTTTATAAAAGTCTTTCTCTTTTTGAGTGATAATTACTGCACCTTTATTTGCAATTTGAACATTAAATTCAACTTTAAATTCACCTTTTTTATTCTCATCTACAATAACTTTTACTGAAATGATATCTAAATTATATTTTTGAATATCTTCAATTACTGATTGAATAGCACTTTTCATACCATCTGTTAAGTCTATATGTCTTCCTACGATACTAACATTCATAACATACCTCCATTTTTTTAGTTTTATAAATTATATCAAAAAATATGGAGTTTTTATGGTTTTTGTAAAGTTTGTCTAAAATATCTAATATTTTCTGTTTTACTTTTTACATAAGTGTTAATTAAAACAGTCCCATTTGATTCTTTTGTTTCTACTACACTACAATTACAATCTGTTGGACAATTTGTTAAAAAATAATGAAATGTCATATTAATTTCATATAATGATGTATTTATATCTATTCTATTTATACATCCATCATTTCTAAAATCTCTACTCTCAAGTGCTTGAATAGCAAATTCAGTAGCACTTTTTGCATACAATTCACCTTGTAATGAAATATAATTATCTGATGTTTGTTTTAATGTATTACTTGAAAAATACATCATAAACATTCCAATAGTCCCTAATACAACTATAAAAGCAATAGCAAATAACATAGCAAATGATTTTTTCAAAATATAGCCTTTTCTTTACAGATATTTAATGTTCTATTTGTTTCTCTATCAATAATAACATTTGGAGCTTGTATACAAATATATAACCTAATAATAGGTGTATCTAAATCCTTTTTAAATCTTATTTCAGTTACATGATTTACTAAAAGAGTTTTATTACCATCTTTATACCATTTTTTATTCCATGGTTGATAATTATATACAAATGTTAAATTATAATCATTAACAGGAGAACCATCAGCTAATGTTTCATTATTTTCTATAGGTACTAAAGCATAAGCACTTCTTACTAAGAAATATCTTGAATATAAAGTTGTATCATTATTTTCTGTAATTGATGTAATATTTAAATCAACTTTAGGAGTATTATTGGGACCTCTATAATTGTGATATCCTTGGATAGCAAATACAGCTTTTGCATATCTTCCTCTTGATTCATCAAGATACCAACCATAACTGCTATTTAAATCTTCTACAATATCCCCACCTAAATCATTTCCACTAAAAATAAGTGTTGTAATATTTGATTCAAATACATCTTGATATACTCCATTATCTGCTAATGTAATATTTTCATCTATCATTTTTACTATAGTAAAATTACTATCTAATGTAGTTACATTAAACTCTTTAGGGTCATCAGCTGTTTTATGAGAATTATATCCTAAATCGATAAATCCACTCCATCCAGTTTGAATATGACCATATTCTTGAAACCAGATTCCATTTTTGGCTTCATAATCTTTATTTACCCACTCTAAAATTTTATAGTCTGTATCATTATCTTCTAAATCTGCAATAGCTTTAAAATCTACTAAACTTGGATCAGTATCACTAAATTTTGCTGGATATTTAGTAACTATTACACTATTTCTAACCCTATCTCTCAACCTTGCTGATATCATCTCAATAGCAGCATCAACTTTAGCATTTAATTTATTCATCTCTCTTGTATAAATATAATTTTGATATACACGAGATAAAATATCAAATGTAATAGTTGATAAAATACCTAATACAACAATTACTACAATTAATTCTATTAAAGTAAAACTCTTCTTCATTCGTTCCTACTTTCTATTTTAGTCATACCTATATTAGAAGCTGTATATTTTAATACAGATATTAACTTATTATTTTGTGTTACATTTAATTCTAAAAATTTTAAATTAGTCCCAGATGCTGGAGCATCACTTTCTGTAAAATATATATTTTTTCTACTATAATCTGTAGAATCATTCATATATCTTACACTAATACTTAAATTGATATCATCAATATCTGGACCATAACTAATAATTGTAGAATATCCATTAAAATCATCCATATCATCAAATGTTGATACATTATTTTCATCTTCACCACTATCAATACCAATATGAGAAGTAGTATTTCCATCAGCACATGTAGCACCACTATAGTTATCTAATTGAATAACACCTGTTCTTTGACATAATAATTCACTATCTCCACCATTTGCTTTTAATACTTTATAATAGTTATCCCCTATTGTATTATTTTCATCCCATTCAGTAGTTTGCACTAAATTTAATAAAGCAAATGCACTAAAAAATGTTTTTTCTTCTAAATTTGTTTTATTTACATTAGAAGTTGTTGTCAAAAGAGCAGGAATAGCTGTAATAACTATCCCTACTACAACAATTGAAATAACAAGTTCTATTAAGGTAAAACTATATTTTTTGAGATTTGTTGTATGCACTTTTTATAGCCTTTATAAATCCATTTCTAACATTATTTTCTTCTAAAGCTTCATATCCACTTGCTGTAGTCCCAGCTGGACTCATTACACTATCTTTAATATCACTCGGTTTTTTATCAATACTTGCAAAACTTTTAAAAAGTCCATTTGTTAGTTCATAACTAAGCTCTCTACTTAATCCACATAAAACACCACCATCAGCAATAGCTTCTGCTACAAGTGCTAAAAATGCTGGTCCACTACCAGCAATAGCAGTAGCTATATCAAGCTCTTTTTCTGAGTTTACAACTATAGTTTTTCCTATTTTATCAAAAATCTCTTTTGCTCTATTACTACCATAAATAGCAGTTGTTGAAGCTAAATACTCAGCTGCGACATTTGGCATAGCTCTACTATATAGTTCAGAATCAATATATTTTTTAATTTCATCTATTTTTTTACCTGCCATAATAGAGATAACTTCTTTAGCTTTTCCTTTTAATTCTAAAAGTTCTAAAGTATATGGCTTTGTAGCTAAAATAATAGTTTTATTTGTAATATCAAAATTATTTAATAAATAATATTTTTTAACTCCACTTTCTTGGCAAAATTTTTGAAGTTTTGCTTCATCTCTTCCCACTACTTCACATTCACCATTTAAACCTTTAGCTATCGCTAAAGCCATTTTCCCATTACCAATGATAGTTATCATCTTTTACCTTTTTTAATATATGCTTCTCGTATTATAACAAAAAAAATTTTAGTTTAAAAACTCTATCGGCTGTGTTAATATTTTCATAAATCTATATAAATTTTGTATTTTGGTATAATTATAAAAAAATTTAATAAAAGGACTTAAATAAAATGGAAAAAGTTTATAATCCTAAAGAAATTGAAAAAAATTATTATAAAACTTGGGAAAAGAGAGATTATTTTGAAGTAGATTATTCTAAAGATAAAAATTTCTGTATTATGATGCCACCACCAAATGTAACAGGAAGTCTTCATATAGGTCATGCTCTTACTTTTACTCTTCAAGATATCATGGTTAGATATAAAAGAATGGATGGTTATGCTACTTTGTGGCAACCAGGAACTGACCATGCAGGAATTGCTACACAAAATGTAGTAGAAAAACAAATACTTGCAACTGGAAGCACAAAAGAAGAGCTTGGAAGAGAAAAATTTCTTGAAAAAGTATGGGAATGGAAAGAGGCTTGTGGAAATACAATCACATCTCAACTTAGAAGTCTTGGAGTAAGCCCAGCATGGAAAAGAGAAAGATTTACTATGGATGAAGGGCTTCAAAGAGCAGTAAAAAAAGCATTCAAAAGATTATATGATGAAGGTTTAATTGTAAGAGGTAACTATATGGTAAACTGGTGTCCAAAAGATGGTGCTTTAAGTGATATTGAAGTAGAATATGAAGAGCACAAAGGGAATTTATACCATATCAAGTATCCTATTGTAGATAGTAATGAAGTTATTGTAGTTGCAACAACAAGACCTGAAACTTATTTTGGGGATACTGCTGTAATGGTAAATCCAGAAGATGAAAGATACAAACATTTAATAGGTAAAAAAGTAAAATTACCACTAATTAATAGAGAAATTCCTATTATTGCAGATGAGCATGTAGATATGGAATTTGGTACAGGACTTGTAAAAGTTACACCAGCACACGATGTAAATGACTACGAAGTTGGACTAAGACATAATCTTGAAATTATTAAAGTATTTGATGAAAAAGGAATTTTACTTGACATTGCTGGAGAGTTTGCTGGAAGAGATAGAATAGAAGCAAGAGAAGATATTGTTAAGAAACTACAAAATGAAGGGTTTATCGAAAAAATAGAAGAACATATTCATCAAGTAGGTCATTGTTATAGATGTAAATCTGTAATTGAGCCTTATGTATCTACTCAATGGTTTTTAAAGAAAGAAACTGCAATTCCTGCTATCGAAGCTGCAAACAAAGGGGAAATAAAATTCCACCCACAAACTTGGAAAAATAATTATGATGCATGGATGAGAGAGCTTAGAGATTGGTGTATTTCAAGACAACTTTGGTGGGGACATCAAATTCCTGTATTTTATTGTGATGAATGTAATCATGAATGGGCTGATGATAATGATGAAAAACCTACAGCTTGTCCAAAATGTGGTAGTACAAAAATTCATCAAGATAAAGATGTATTAGATACTTGGTTTAGTAGTGCTTTATGGCCATTTTCAACTCTTGGATGGGGAAATGGTGATTTTGGAAAAGGGATTTTATGGAATGAAGAAGATTTAAAAAGATTTTATCCAAATAACCTACTAATCACTGGATTTGATATTTTATTCTTCTGGGTTGCAAGAATGATGATGATGGGAACTCACTTTGAAGGGCAAGTTCCATTTAAAGATGTATATCTTCATGCACTTGTAAGAGATAAAAATGGGCAAAAAATGTCTAAAAGTAAAGGGAATGTAATAGACCCACTTGAGATGATAGAAAAATATTCTGCAGATGCTCTAAGATTTACATTAGCAATCCTTGCAGTTCAAGGAAGAGATATTAAACTTAGTGATGAAAAACTTGAATTATCGAGAAACTTTACAAACAAACTTTATAATGCAGCAAGATATCTACTAATGAGTAGTGATAAATTTGAAGATTTAGACAAAATCGAAATTAAAACAAATCTTGGAAAATATATGCTTTATAAATTTAATGAAGCAGTAGCTAAAACAAGAAAAGAGCTTGATGAATATAGATTTAATGATGCAAGTATGACTCTTTATAGATTCTTATGGCAAGATTTTTGTGACTGGGGAATTGAATTTTCTAAAGTTGATAAAGATTCAATAGCTGAACTTGGTGCAATATATAAAGAAAGTATGAAATTACTTCATCCATTTATGCCATTTATTACTGAATATATTTACCAAAATCTAAATGGAACATCTTTAGATGAAAATGAATCAATTATGATTAAAGAATATCCAACAATTAAAAATGTAGAAAAAATTGATGAGCTTGATTTAGCAATTGAAGCTATCACTTCTATTAGAAGAGCAAAAGCCTTAGTTGAATTACCAAATCAAAAAATTGCAAAAGCTTATGTTATGGCAAAGCTTCCTGAATGGACAAAACCATATATTCAAAAATTAGCAAAAGTTGAAAATGTAGAATTTACTGATAAAAAAGTTGATAATGCAATAGCTGATATTAGTGATAATTTAGAAACATTTATTCCATTAAGTGATATTGATTTAACACCTATTATCAATAGACTTACAAAACAACAAACAAAACTTAATAAAGAAATTGAAAAACTTGAGAAAAAACTATCAAACGAAAACTTTGTAGCTAAAGCACCTGCTGAAGTTATCGAAAAAAATAGAAATGAACTTGCTGAATTAAAAGAAAAACTTCAAAAAGTTACAGAAGAATTAAATAGTTTAAAAGGATAATAATGAAATTTAATATCAAATCAAACTTAAGCATTTTAGCTTTAAGTTTGTTCCTTTTAGGATGTGCTAATAATAAACAACCTATCAATGAAACTGCACTATTTTGGCATAATAGTATTTATAAAAATATTATGTTATTAGATGTAGATACAGCTGATGATAGATTTACCTCTTTAGAAGTAGAACATCCTAATTCTATCTATATCCCTACCGATTTACTTATTTTAGCTAAAGCTCATTTATATAATCAAGAGTATCAATTAGCTTTATTTTATATCAACGAATATGAAAAAAGGTATGCAAATAGATATGAAAAAGAGTGGTGTGAATACCAAAAAGCAAAAATTAGATTTTTTTCTATCACAAATCCATACACAAATCAAAAAAACATTATGGATACACTAAACTTTATCAATCAAGTTATAAGCATCTATCCAAATAGTGTATATAAATATGAACTAAATACTATGAAGAAAAAATTAGAAGTTACTTTATTAATATTTGATAATAAAATCGCTTCTTTATATAAGAAATTAGATAAACCAAAAGCAGCAGAAATTTACAAAAAAAATATAAACACACCAGTAATACCTCCACATATCCCTTGGTATAAAAAAATATTCTATTGGTAAGGAGAAAAGAATGAAATTAGAAAATTATGAATCATTTCCAAATGATTTGTTTGTATTAGTCCAGCCTAATATAATATATCCTTTTATGATTGTTCCTATTTTTATTAGTGATCCCAAAGAAATCAAATCTATCAAAGAAGCTAATAATGATGGTAAACTTATATTCATTACTACAAAATTTGAAAAAGATATAATAGGAACTATAGGTTCTATATTAAGAGAAGTTACTCTACCTGATGGAAAAGTAAAAATATTATTTCAAGGTATGGCTAAAGGTAAGATTAGTGATATAAAATCAACAAATCCAAATATAGCAACAATTGAATTAATCCAACAACCAGAATATAATAAATTAGAAGTAAATGCTTTATTAGATACTCTAAAAGATTATACAAATGATTTAAGTAATCTAAATCCCCTATTTCCTAAAGACATCATAAAAGTTATTGATGAAAATAATGAACCAGAAAGAATTATTGATTTAATTAGCTCTACTTTAAAATTAGATAATGAAAAAAGTTATAAACTATTTGCATTATTAGATATTCAAGAAAAACTAATGCTTCTTATCAAATACCTTACAGAAGAGATAGAGAGTGCAAAAATCAAAAATGAATTAGCTAAAAAAGTAACAAAAACTATAAATGATACAAATAGGGAATATTTTTTAAAACAACAACTAAAAATGATTCAAGAAGAACTTGGATTATCAAATAATAAAAATGAAGAGATTGAAGAATATTATAAAAAACTTGAAAAATTAAAACCTAAAATGCCTGAAATGGCTTATAAAGAGATAAAAAAACAGATAGATAGATTATCTAAAATGCATCCAGAAAGTGGGGAGTATTCTACTACAGAAAATTATATAGATTGGGCTCTTGAAATACCTTTTGGAAAATATCATAAATCAAATTTAAAAATTGAAGAGTTAGAAAAAAGATTAAATTCAGACCATTATGGACTTAAAAAACCAAAAGAGAGAATAATTGACTATTTTGCAGCAAAAGAATTAGTAGAATTAAGAGGAAAAGAGTACAAAGGTGCAATTATTTGTTTTGTAGGACCTCCAGGTGTAGGTAAGACAAGCTTAGCAAACTCTATAGCAAAATCTCTAAAAAGAGAATTAGTTAGAATTGCTTTAGGTGGAATAGATGATGTAAGTGAACTTAGAGGTCATAGAAGAACTTATATAGGAAGTATGCCAGGTCGTATAGTCCAAGGACTAATTAATGCCAAAAGCATGAATCCAGTAATGGTATTAGATGAGATTGATAAAATTGCTCGCCATAGAGGTGATCCAACATCTGTATTACTTGAAGTTTTAGACCCAGAACAAAATACACATTTTAGAGATCTTTATTTAAATTTTGATATAGATTTATCTCAAATTATTTTTATTGCTACTGCTAATGATATAGCTCTTGTCCCAGCTCCACTAAGAGATAGACTTGAGCTTATTTTCGTAGATAGTTATACACCAAATGAGAAATTTGAAATAGCAAAAAAATATCTAATTCCACAAGAGATGAAAAAACACTCTCTTAAAAAAACAGAAGCTTCTATTAGTGATGGTGCAATTAAAAAACTAATTGATGAATATACTAAAGAAGCTGGTGTTAGAAACTTAAGAAAAATAGTAGCTAAACTTATGAGAAAAATAGCTAAAGAGTTATTAGAAGGTAAAAAGAAAGTTTCTATCACTGTTAAAAACTTAGAAAAATATCTGGATAAAGGGTATGGTGGTATAGAAACTGTAGATAAAGATGACAAAGTTGGTGTAGTTAATGGACTTGCATGGACTGCTGTTGGTGGTGATATACTTAAAATTGAAGCTATCAAAATCAAAGGAAAAGGTGGTCTAACACTTACAGGAAGCTTAGGTGATGTAATGAAAGAGAGTGCAAGAATCGCTCTTAGTGTAACAAGGGTTCTTATTGATGAAGAAAAACTAAAAGTTCCTGAAATTGAAACTAAAGAGCCTTATTATAAAAATTTTGATATTCATATCCACTTCCCAGCAGGTGCTACACCAAAAGATGGACCAAGTGCTGGAATTGCTATGGTTACAGTATTAAGCTCTATTTTTAGTGGTAAAAAAATTCGTCATGATATAGCAATGACTGGAGAAGTAAGTTTAATAGGTGATGTTTTACCTATTGGAGGACTTAAAGAAAAACTAATTGCTGCATACAAAGCAAAAGTAAAAAAAGTTTTAATTCCTATTAAAAATTACGAAAAAGATTTAGATGATATTCCAGAAGAAGTAAAAAATGGACTTGAAATCATTCCTGTCAAAAGAGTTGAAGAAGTTTTAAAGGAAAGTTTAATTTAAATGTTAAAATCAGCCCTTAAAACTTCTTTATTTATTTTAAAGTTAGTTATCCCTTTTTATATAATAGCTGATACTTTAATATATTTTGAGATTTTACAAAAAATCTCTTTTCTTTTTACTCCTATTACAAATCTTTTAGGACTATCACCTGAAACATCTCTTGCTATTACTGCTGGTATTTTACTTAATATTTATGGTGCTTTAGCTTTTGCAGTGCCTCTACATCTAACTCCATATGAATGGACTATTTTAGGACTTTTTATAGGTATAGCTCATGCATTACCTTTAGAAAATGCTATTATGAAAAAGATAGGATTATCTCATTTATATTCTACTATACTAAGACTTGGAAGTGCATTTTTAGCTGTATTTATTTTCAAACTTTTACCAATAGAGATAGATGGGAAATCACAAAATAAAA
>Ga0256828_1001707_pt1 | contig 13506 bp, 10 predicted proteins | sample CV88metaG_FD_185993 | JGI IMG/M metagenome (GOLD analysis project Ga0256828, IMG submission 185993) | Hydrothermal vent microbial communities from East Pacific Rise, Pacific Ocean - CV88 | ecosystem: Environmental > Aquatic > Marine > Hydrothermal vents | place: Pacific Ocean: East Pacific Rise... | reverse complement strand
CAATCTTTTTTTCAATGGTTAGATGGTGTTTTATAGGGATTACAAGTTTTTGATTTATACTTAAAATGTTTGATTTTAGTCTATTAAAATCTTTTATTATTTTATAATTTAATCCAAATTTATGTCCTATACTAGATAATGTATCCCCTTTTTGAACTTTATATACTATTTTTTTAGATATATTTAAATTATTAAAATTAAGCCTAAAATCAGCAAGTTTATCATAAGGGATATAGATATAACTATTGCTATTTGGTGAGGTAAAACCATATTTTAAGTGTCGGTTATTGTTTAGTAATGTTTTATAATCAATCCCCAAAAGTTTTGAAATAAAACCAAGACTAGTTCCTGGTGGAACATCTACTTTTGTTAGGTTTGCTACATTTCCACGATTTAATAGATAATGGTTTTGATAAGCTACAAAATTGCTTGAATTAAGCAAAAAACTCATTGCTACTATTTTTCGGATATATCTTCTTGTTTCTTTTGGTAGGTATTGTCTTTGTAGTTTTGGTTGAACCCTTAAAAGCTCTGTTATAGATAACTCTTTTGGATATAATTTATTTACCTTTTCATATACTCTATATAAAGAAGCAAATGTTCCGTTGTTGTATTGATAATTTTTTATAATTTTTCTATATTTTCTAATAGTTTTATCTTTTCTACATTGTTTGTTTTTGCAGTATTTATCGAGTTTTGCTCTTGTAATAGCTTCTATAATTCTTGCTTCACCACAATTATAAGCCATAATTGCTAAATACCATTTTCCTGTTTTTCGTTTTAAATAACTAAGATATTTAACAGCTGCGATAGTAGATTTTATAGGGTCTTTTCTTTCATCTACATAATCATCTATTTTTAGTCCAAAGTGTCTAGCGGTTGCGGGGATAAATTGCCATAAACCTATCGCTTGTTTGTTACTTTTTGCTTTTGACGAAAAATAACTCTCTGCCATTGCTACAAAAACTAAATTTGATGGGATATTTGCCTTTTTTATCTCTTGTTTGATAAGGGGGATATATGTATAACCATTTTCTAATACATTTAAAAAATAAGTTTTTCTTTTTTGAGAATAATTTTTAAAAAGTTGATTAGTTATTTTATCGTTTATAAAATCTGTATCGATATTTAGAGAATTTAAAATCTCTAAATTTTTACTAGATAGTGTTTGGGTTGTGATACTAAATAAAGATGATATAAAGATAAAAATAACTAACAGATGTTTCATATATTAAAAAGCTCCCTTGCATTTTTGGTGGTAATGTTTTCTACTTCCTCTTTTGTTGTATTCCATAAATCTGCAATTTTATCTCTTATTAAAGTTGTATAACTTGGTTCGTTTCTTTGACCTCTGTGTGGATGAGGTGTAAGATAAGGGGAATCAGTTTCAATAATAACTCTATTTTTTGGGATTTTAGGAAAAACTTCAATAAGCTTTCTAGCATTTTTAAAAGTGATAACTCCACCTATACCATAATAAAAATTATCTTGTAGTCTTAAAAGTTGTTCATCAGCATTATAACAATGTAATACCCCTTTTAAATTTGGATTAGCTTTTACAAATCTTTGTAAAATTTCAAGACTATCATTACTCGCTTCTCTTATATGGATAATTACAGGTTTATTATATTCAACAGCGATATCAAGTTGTTCTTGAAATAGTTCTATTTGATAATCTTTTGTATCTTTTGAATGGTAATAATCAAGTCCAATCTCTCCAACAGCTACACATTTAGGGTGGTTTATGTGGTCTGTTAAGTATTTATATTCAAAATGAACTATATCGATAGGATGAACCCCAACCGCAAAATATATTTCATCATATTTTTCTGATAGTTCAACCGCTCTTGGTAAATCTTTTGGAGAAGCAGCTGGGATTATAAATTTTTCAACTCCGTTTTCTTTGGCTCTTTTTATAACTTCATCTATGTCTTCGTAGTATTTTTGGTTATCTAAATGTGTATGAGTATCTATTATCATTTTTTATCCTTTACAATTTGTAACACTTTTGTTTTAAACAATACTAAATTTGTTTAATTTAGTAACTTTTCTAAAAAATTTTATATAATTGTATCAAAAAATTAAGGAGAATAGATGAAACCTATTACAAAAGAGGAATGTTTAGAATATCATAGTAAACCAATACCAGGTAAAATTAGTGTAGAAGTTACAAAACCAGTAAATGATGCGAGAGATTTATCAATCGCTTATTCACCAGGGGTAGCTGAGCCTTGTTTGGAAATTGAAAAAAATCCTGAATTAGCCTATGATTATACAGCAAAAGGGAATTTAGTTTCTGTTATCTCAAATGGAACAGCTGTTCTTGGACTTGGAGATATCGGTGCATTAGCAGGAAAACCTGTAATGGAAGGGAAAGGTGTATTATTTAAAACTTTTGCTCATGTAAATTCTTTTGACTTAGAAGTAGATATTACAGATGTTGATGAATTTGTTAAATTTGTTAAACAAGTATCTCCAACTTTTGGTGGGATTAACTTAGAAGATATTAAAGCTCCACAATGTTTCGATATCGAAAAAAAAGCACAAGAAATTTGTGATATTCCAATTTTTCACGATGACCAACACGGAACAGCAATTATCTCAGCAGCAGCAATTTTAAATGGTTGTGAAATTGGAAATAAAAAAATTGAAGATTTAAAAATAGTTGTAATTGGAGCAGGAGCAGCTGGTTTAGCCGCTTGTGAAATGTATGTGGCACTTGGGGCAAAAAACATTATTGTTACAGATAGTAAAGGACCAATCACAACAAAAAGAACAGATTTAAATAAATATAAACAACCTTGGGCAGTTGATATGGATATTACAACTCTTGCAGAGGCTATGGAAGGTGCTGATGTAATCGTAGGTAATTCAGTAGCTAATTGTATTACACAAGATATGGTTAAAACACTTGCACCAGATGCAATGCTTTTTGTAATGGCTAATCCAGACCCAGAAATTAAACCAGAACTTGCTTGGGAAGTAAGACCAGATTTAATGATTGGAACAGGAAGAAGTGATTATCCAAACCAAATCAATAATGTTTTAGGTTTCCCTTATATTTTTAGAGGAGCACTTGATGTAAGAGCAAAAGCGGTGAATATGGAAATGAAACTAGCAGCTTGTCATGCTTTAGCTGAACTTGCTAAAAAACCGGTTCCTCAATATGTAAAAGATGCTTATAATGGAGCTGATTTAAAATTTGGTAAAGAGTATATTTTACCAAAACCTTTTGATAGAAGAGTATTTGTTGATGTTTCAACTGCTGTTGCTAAAGCTGCTATGGAAAGTGGTGTAGCAAGACTTACTATTGACATAGAAGAATATAAAAAATCTCTTATTGCTACTCTTAAAGAAAAAGAAGGAATTGATTACGAAGGGTAATCTTTTTCTCTTTTTTTCTTTTTTTCCTCCAAATTTTTTCCCAAAATAGATAAAATTTTAGTAAAATACTCAGTGTTAATTTTTTTAAAAAGGGTATTTAGTGAATTTAGAAATAGATAATAAAAATATAACTATTTTAATAGCAGATGATGAACCAACTAATCGACTTGTTGCAAAGCTTGCTTTGAGTAAAGAAGGGTATAATTTAATAGAAGCTACAAATGGTGAAGAAGCTGTAAAATTGGCAAATGAACATCACCCAGATGTTATTTTAATGGATGCGGTTATGCCAAAGATGGACGGGTTTAAAGCTATCAAAAAAATCAAAGAAAATCTAGAACTTGAAAACATTCCTATTTTAATGATTACAGCACTTGATAGTAAAGAAGACAAAGTCAAAGCTTTTAATAGTGGTGCTAATGATTATCTAAATAAACCTTTTGATATGCAAGAACTAATTTTAAGAGTAAGAAGTTTTGTTCAAATGAGAGAACTTTATATTAAAAATCTAAAAGCAAGAATAGACCCTACTTATAAACTTCCAAACATTCAATCATTTAGAGAAAGACTTGAAAAATCTTTTTATCCCACAGGATTATTTTTTCAAATAAGGGATTTTGAAAATATCTCTTATTTATATGGAATAGAAGGAAGTAAAATTATTGTAAAAAATTTATTAGATAGATTGATGAATAATTGTGAAATAAATAAAAAAGAGATTTTTGTGCTTGCTGAGGATAGATTTTTGGTTTATTGGGAAAGAGAAGATGAATGTCCTTTGGAAGAATTGGAGTATTTTACTAAAAAGCTTTATAAAAGTGTAAATAAACAAACTTTTGGAGGTGGATTATTTCAAAGTGATTTAAAAATAAATGTTGCTGCTAATAGAATAAAAGAGAATTTTATTCAAGTGGGGATATTGGCTTTAAAAGATATAGTTAAAAAAAACATTCCTTATGTTATTGCTGATAATATCTATCAAGAGATGACAAAAAATATAGAAACAACTATGAAAATGATATCTTATATAGACAAAGCGATAGATGAAGATAGAATAATTCCTGTTTATCAAGCGATAATGGATTCTAAAACTCAACAAGTTAAAAAATATGAATGTTTGGTTAGAATAAAAAAAGAAGATGGTAGTTTGATGAGTCCGTTTTTCTTTTTGGATATAGCAAAACAATCAGACCAATACCCAGAAATAACAAAAATAATGATAGAAAAAACTTTTAAATTTATGAAAGATAAAGATTGTGATTTTTCTATAAATTTAAGTAGTTTAGATATGGAAGATAGTGATACTTTAAACTTTTTGTTTGAAAAACTTGAAGAATATAAAGTTAATGATAGATTAGTTATTGAGTTATTAGAAGATGAAGCTATTCATAACTTTGATTTAGTTGTAAATTTTATTAAAAATATCAAAAAAACAGGGGTAAGAATAGCGATAGATGATTATGGAAGTGGTTATTCTAATTTAGAAAGAATTTTTCAGTTTGAACCAGATTTTTTAAAAATTGATGGAAGTATTATTAAAGGGATAACAACAGATGAAACAAAACTTGCTATTGCAAAGAGTGCCGTGTTTTTATCAAAAGAGTTGGGAATTAAAACAATAGGGGAGTTTATTGCTGATAAAGATTTATTTGATAAAGCGATGGAGATAGAGATAGATTTTTTACAAGGGTATCATATCTCTGAACCATTAGAAGATATAGATTGTAAATTAGATTAAAATTTAATCTTTTTTTTATGCCAAATCCCTGCGATTTTGGTATTACATTTAGGACAAGTGTTATCTTTTGTGATAATGTTTTTTAATACTTTAAATCTATCTCTTATCACCAGTTTTTCGTTACAAGTTGGACAATAAGTTGTATTGTCTATATCTACATTTCCAAAATAAACATATCTTAATCCGTAAGATTTCGCTATTTTATAAGCTTTTTGGAGAGTTGTTATTTGAGTTGGTGGAGTTGAAGTCATTTTATAATTTGGATAAAAAGCGGATAAATGCCAAGGGATATCTACACTAATAGAAGCGATAAATTTGGCCATTTGGTGGAGTTCTGTTTCATTATCATTTACCCCTTCTATTAAAAGAGTGGTTAATTCTATCCAAATCCCTTTTTCATATATTCTTTTTATGGTGTCTAATACTTTATCTAAATCCCCTTTTAATACCTTTTTATAGTATTCTTTGTTAAAGCTTTTTAAATCTATATTTATCGCATCTACCCAATTCATATCTTCTATCTCTTCGATACTTTCATAACCATTTGTAACAAATATATTTTTTGCCCCTTTTAAAGCTACTAATTCTCCTATATCTTTTGCATAAGGATAAAAAATAGATGGTTCATTATAAGTATAAGCTACTCCATCACAATGGTATTTAGCTACGATATTCATCATATCATAAGGGGTTAATTCTCCAATTTCATTATCTATAATATCTGTTTGAGAGATTTGATGATTCTGACAAAAAGGGCATTTAAAATTACAACCAATTGTTCCAATAGATAAAATTTTAGTTGATGGTAAAAAGTGATAAAGTGGTTTTTTTTCGATAGGGTCAATGTTCAAAGCTGCTGGGTGGTTATAAACTAAATTTATAAGTTTATTGTTTTCATTTTTATTTACACCACAAATTCCTGTTTTATCTTTTTTGATATGACAATGATGACGACACAACAAACACTCTATTGTGTTGTTATCTAAAACTTTATAATACTCCATTTTATTCTCCTTTACATCCACTCTATCACTTTTTCTACTTCATTTGCGATATAAGTTTTAATTGTTTCTTCTATTGGTTTAGATGGGACTATCGCTTTTGTAAAGCCTAAACTTTTTGCTTCTTTTAGACGGGTATCTAAACTAGTAACATCTCTAATATCTCCAACTAAACTAACTTCCCCTATAAATACACTCTCTTTTGATATTTTTCTATCTCTAAAAGAAGAAATAATAGCTGCGATTATAGCTAAGTCGGCAGATGGTTCTGTTATTTTAATACCACCTGTTATATTTACAAAAACATCATATTGATTAAATGGTAGATTTAGTTTTTTTTCGAGTAAAGCTAAAATCATATTTAATCTATTTAATTCATATCCTGTTGTGCTTCTTTTGGGATTACCATAACTTTCTGCTACCAAAGCTTGGACTTCTATTACAAGTGGGCGAGTTCCCTCCATCACCACACTAATAGCACTTCCAATTTGTGGTTTTTTAGAAAAAAAAGTTCTATTTTTTGCAGATTCAATTCCGTTTTTTGTCATTTCAAAAATTCCAATTTCACTTGTAGAACCAAATCTATTTTTAAAGCCTCTTAAAATTCTAAGTTCTCTTGAAGAATCTCCCTCAAAATATAATACCGTATCTACCATATGTTCAAGTATTCTTGGACCAGCGATAGAACCCTCTTTTGTGATATGACCAATTATAAAAATAGGAATTTTTAACTCTTTTGCTAATCTCATTAGTTCAAAAGTTGTTTCTCTTACTTGACTTACACTCCCAGGAGCTGATGTTATAGCATTTGAATAGATTGTTTGAATTGAATCTATAATAATTAAATCGTAACCATTTTTAATCTCTGTTATAATGTTTTCTAAAATAATTTCTGGGTATAAAAAAAGATTTTTATTATGAGAGTTTAGTCTATTTGCTCTTAATTTAATTTGACCAGGGCTTTCTTCACCTGCTACATATAAAACTTTTTGGTTAGAATTTGAAGCAATTTTTAACATTAAAGTAGATTTTCCAACCCCTGGACTACCCCCTATCAAAACTAAACTACCAGGAACAATCCCTCCACCTAAAACTCTATCAAACTCTTCATCTCCACTACAAAATCTTTCAATTTCATCTTCTTTAATATCATCAATAGCGATAACTTTTGAAGTGGTATGAGTAGATGGAGCAGTAGGGGATTTTTCAAATTTAGATAACTCTACAAAACTATCCCATTCTCCACAATTAGGACACTTTCCCATCCATTTACCACTTTGGTATCCACAAGATTGACATTCGTATATCTGTTTTTTCTTAGCCATTTGTTATACTTTCGTAATTTATATTTTGATGGTCTAAAATATCTGCTATACCAAAAAAGAAATTAAAAACTAATCTCCATAAAATAATTGCAAAAACTAATAAAACTAGATAAATTACAATCATTGTGATATGTTCATCTAAATTGATATTATCATATTCTTTAAATTTTTCAATCATTATAGCAATAACTCCACTCATCAAAGCAAAAACACCAAGATAATAAACAAGTTCTAAATTATTCATTGTTAGGAGTTTCTTTAAAAATCTCTTTTAAAATAGATTCAATAAAATCATCTTTGTTAAATTCTATTAAATCATCGCTACTTTCCCCAACTCCTACATAAAAAATAGGCAATTTTAGTTCATTTACTATACTAAACAAAGCACCCCCTTTTGCTGTTCCATCAAGTTTGGTGATAATAATTCCATCAATCCCTATCATTTCATTAAAAGCTTTTGCTTGTTCGATAGCACTATTTCCTTGTGTTCCATCAAGAATTAAAATTTTTCTGTGAGGAGTGTTTTCTTTTGCTTTGTTCATAACTCTTACTATTTTTTTTAGTTCATTACCTAAGTTTGTTTGGTTGTGTAATCTACCAGCTGTGTCGATAATTACATTATCATACCCTTTTGCTACCGCACTACTGATAGTATCGTATGCCACGGCACTTGGGTCGTGTCCTTGTTTTGTAGCGATAATTGGGATATCTAGTTTTTGAGCCCATCTTGAAAGTTGTTCAATTGCTGCTGCTCTAAAAGTATCCCCAGCTCCAAATATAACTTTTTTCCCCTCATTTTTGTATTTTTGTCCAAGCTTTGCGATGGTGGTTGTTTTACCAGCTCCATTTACACCAATAATAAGTTCTACAAAAGGTTTTGTTTCTACCATTTCATAAGGTTTTAGGTTTTCAAAAATTTTATCAAGCTCTTTTTTAAGTTTCTCTTTTGTTACCTCTTTTGGTAGATTGTCAAGTATTTTTTCTACTAAATCATATTCTATATCACTTACAATTAAAATCTCTTCTATTGTATCTTTATCATATTTCTCTTTTTTTTCTGGAATTACAGATTTAATAGCATCTGCGGTTTTTTCTAAACCTTTTGAGATTTTTTCTTTAACATTTGTTACTTTTTCTTTTATCCAACCAAACATCAATATCCTTTTATTCTGATTTTTTATATAAAATTATATCAAAAAACTGATATAATTTTATCAATACGAAAAAGGAAAAAAATGTGTGCAATACTTGGGTGTAAAAATATAAGTTTAGAAAAATTTAAAACCGCTTTAAATTTGATGAAACATAGAGGAGATGATGATACAAATATAGTAACATTGGGGGATTATACTTTTGGTTTTAACCATTTAGCGATACAAAATTTAAATACCTTTACTCAGCCTTTATTAAAAAATAACATTTTAATAACTTTTAATGGAGAGATTTATAATTATAAAGAGTTTGGAGATACAGAGATAGAAGCGATTTATAATTTATATCAAAAATATGGAGTAGAATTTGTAAATAAACTTGATGGAATGTTTGTAATAGCTATTTATGATAAAAAGCTTTATCTATTTAGAGATATTTTTGGTAAAAAGCCTTTGTATTTTACAAAAGATGGTATTTTTAGTAGTGAAATAAAATCGATAATCTCTATTTTAGGTTATACCCCAAATATAAATTTACAAGGGTTAAGTGAGTATTTAAATTTAAACTCTTCGATTGCACCAAATACCATTTATGAAGGGATTTATAAGTTACCATCTGGGTGTTATTTTGATGGGAGTATAAAAAAGTATTACGATTTTAAAAGGGAAGTTATCGATATTTCAGAAGAGGAAGCGATAAACGAAATAGATAAACTTCTTAAAAACTCTATCAATAAAAGATTACAAAGTAAAGTGGAGATAGGTTCTTTACTTAGTGGAGGGATTGATAGTAGTCTAATAGCTACTCTAATGGGGAAAAACATTCAAACATTTTCTATTGGTTATGATGGGTATGAAAATTACGACGAAAGAAAATGGGCAAGATTGGTAAGTGATAATATAAATTCTAACCATAACGAAGTATCTATGAATAAAATAGAGTTTTTTGAAAATATAGATAAAGTTATTGATATAATAGATGAACCAATAGGGGATAGTGCTTTTATTCCTGCTTTTCATTTGGCAAGTAAAATACCACTTAAAGTGGTGATGAGTGGAGAGGGGAGTGATGAGTTGTTTTTGGGGTATAGAAGATATGAAGAGTTTTTTGAGTTTCAAACTTCAAATTTACCAAATAAAATGTGGTTAAAAAAGTATCTTGAAAGACATTACGAAGATATAAAAGAGTGGGAGATTTTTAGAAGATTTTTTGGAAATGAACCAATTTTTAGAGGGATAAATGAGGTGTTTTATCAAACTCAAATAGATAAAATTTTAAAAACAAAAGGGAATTTAAAAGGTAAAAAAACAAAAAATTTTATGGTAGATTATGAAAGATTTTTACCTTTTAATGATAGTTTTGATTTTACCTATTTTGACCTAAAAGTATGGCTTGGAGAAGTGCTTTTAATGAAGCTTGATAAAATGTTTATGGCTCATTCGATTGAAGCTAGAAGTCCGTTTTTAGATAAAGAATTAGTGGAATTTGTGTTTAATTTACCAGAAGATATAAGAGGAAGAAAAAAATCTCTTATCAAAAAAGTAGCAAGTCGTTATCTTCCAAAAGAGATAATAAACCGAAAGAAAAAAGGGTTTGCTTATCCATTTTTGGAGTGGTTAAAAGAGGAAAATCAATTTAAATATATTTTAACGATAAATCAAAAAACAAAATTGTTTAATGAAGCTTATTTAAAAGAGATAGTAAAATCGGGACATAAAAGATATAAACAACATATTTGGAGTTTGTATCTGTTTAGTAGATGGGTAGATAAAAATTATTAAGGGGATAAGATGCAATCAAGTAAATTTTTGTATTTGTTGTTTTCTACAACTTATATAGATAGATGGAACGACCAAATTAGAGCAGTGGAGTTTAATGAATTAGATAAACAAGCTCATAAAATGGTGATAACTTATGTTTTGTCAAAAATAGAAGAAAAAGAGAATAAAATAAAGATAGATTATAAAAAACTTATAAATTATGGAATTTGTGAGTTTATTTATAGAGCAGTTCTTACAGATTTAAAACCACAAGTTTTTCACCATTTAAAAAAGCATAAAAAAAATGAGTTAGATGAATTTGTTAAAAATGAAATTTTTGAGATTATTGATGATAAATTAAAAACAATTTTTATTGAGTATTTAAACTCTGATGAAAATGAGATAGAAAGAAGAATTTTAAGTGCTGCTTCGTTTTTGGCTACAAAATGGGAATTTGATAAAATTTATAATTTTAGTCCTAATGGTTTTGAAAAAGATGAAATTAAAAGAAAACTTGAATTTGAAGTGGAAGATTTTTTTGATTTAGTTGGAGTTAGAAGGATAGAGTTTGGGAGTAAAACTAAAAATTTTTTGGAGATTTGTGCAACTTTGAGATTTCAAAAAAGGTGGTCAAAAACTCCTAGACTTCCTCAAACTTCTGTTTTGGGACATATGTTGATGGTGGGGGTGTTTAGTTATCTGTTTAGTTTGGAGTATGGTTCAAGTGATAAAAAACTTGTAAATAACTTTTGGGTTGGACTTTTTCACGATATTCCAGAAGCTTTGACAAGAGATATAATATCTCCTATTAAATATGGTGTAAAAGGGTTGGATAAAATTTTGAGTGAATATGAAAAAGAGATAATAGAAGAAAAATTATTACCTTTTTTACCAAATTATATGAGAGATGAGATGAGGTATTTTATTGTAGATGAATTTGCAAATAAAATAAATCTAGATGGAAAAATTAAAAAAATAGATGATTATAATTTGATGTATTCTAAATTTAACAAAGATAAATTTAATGGAATTGATGGAAGTTTAATAAAAGTAGGGGATAATTTGGGAGCTTTTATTGAAGCTGTGGCTTCTATAAAAAATGGGGTAAGCCCAAAAGAACTTGTTGAAGCAAAAAACAATTTGTTAAAAAAATATAAAAATTTTGAAATGTATGGTATTGATTTTGATAAAATTTTTAAAAATTTAGAAAAGGATTAAGATGAAAGAGTTTATAGATGTTTTGAATTATACAATTTTGGAATTGCCACTTTATAAGTTTATTTTAGCTTTTGGGGTATTTTTTTTGTTTTTGTTTATGAGAAAAATTTTTACTTTAACGATAGTAAAATCTACAAGAGTTTTGGTAGGTAGAACAAAAACAACATTAGATGATAAAATTTTAGAAGCTTTTGTAAAGCCATTAGATTTTTTGTTTGTTGTTATTGGATTGCATATCGCTTCTATATTTTTGAGTATAGATAAAACAATTATTGTTTTTACAAAAAGTTTATTGATTTTAACCCTTTTTTGGTTTTTGTTTAATTTAGTTAAAGCTTTTGAAGAAGATATTTTAAAGCTTTTTTCTAAAAAAGTAACACACGAAATAGGGTTGTTTTTGGTTAAAGCTTTAAAGGTGTTTGTAGTATCTTTGGGGATTGTTGCCTTTTTACAAAACTTAGGGATAAATGTTAGTGCTTTTATTGCTTCACTTGGACTTGGTGGTTTGGCTTTTGCTTTGGCTGCTAAGGATACAGCTGCTAATTTGTTTGGTGGATTTGCAATACTTACAGATAATATATTTAAAATAGGGGATTGGGTAAAAATAGGAAGTGTAGAGGGGATAGTAGAAGATATTGGTATGAGAACTACAAAAATTCGTGCTTTTGATAAAAGATTGATAGTTATGCCAAATGCTACTATTGCAAATAGTGCAGTTGATAATTTTTCGAGAAGAGATAGAAGAAGAATAAAAATGAGAATAGAATTAACTTATTCAACATCACCAGAAGAGATGAAAAAAATTTTACAAGAACTAAGAGAGATGTTGTTTAATCATCAAAAAATCCATAATGACCCACTTTTTGTATATTTTGATGAGTTTGAAAATAGCGGTTTGAGTTTGTTTTTTTATCTATTTACAACAACTGCTGTGTGGGAGGAGTATCTTCAAATTAGAGAAGATATAAACTTGAAAATAATGGAGATACTAAAAAAATATAATAGTGATTTTGCTTTTCCATCGACAAGTATCTATTTTGAAAATCAACTTAAATTATCAAAATAATGTTTGTTTTATTTTGCAAAAATTATTAAATCTTTATCTTTATTTATATGTAATATCTCTAAATTGGTATCACTTTTAAAATTTGGTTTGTTTATAATTTTTGAAATGTTTATTGTCCAAACTTGTAAATCAATAATATCTTTTAATTGATTATATAAGTTTTCTCCCCCTTCAATCATAATAAATTTATAGTTTTTAACTATATCTAAATTATCACTTATATAAACTTTTCTATTTGGAACATTAAAAAGTGGAATTGTTTTATCAAAGTTTTTATGTTTTGAATATATCAAAACATCTGGATTTTTCCCATTTTCAATAAATCTTGTATCAAGTGTAGGTTTATCTGTTCTTATTGTTTCTCCACCAATAATTATTAAATCGATTTTATCTCTTATTTGATGAACCCAAGTTAGGGTTTCTTTTTGGGTAATATAACCCCCTGTATAAACTCCATTTAAAGAACTAGCTAATTTAAAAAATATAAATTTTTGTTGCCATTTAATAAAGGGTTCAATCAAATTATAACACCTTTTATCTTTTAATAAAATAACATCAATTCCAATTTTTTTTAATCTGTCGTATCCACCACTATGAGTTGAAATAGGGTCTGGATATCCTATTATAACTTTTTTAGGTTTTATTTTTTCAATCAAGAAACTACACGGAGGTGTTTTACCAAAATGGTTACAAGGTTCAAGTGTTATATAAAGTTCTGCTTCATTAAAAAAATTATTATGATTTTTATATAGATACTCGTGAATTTCATTTGAAGTTATTAAATTTGGGGTTTTATGAAAAGCTTTAAAAGCTTCCCATAACACATTGACCTCTGCATGAGGAAGTCCAGCTTTTTTGTGGG